>OBJA01001047.1_pt1 | contig 20569 bp, 9 predicted proteins | sample 1519751 | NCBI WGS metagenome assembly OBJA01 (sample SAMEA3881238, study PRJEB22517) | soil metagenome | biome: lake sediment; feature: soda lake sediment; material: sediment, water from around vicinity | place: India | collected 2013-12-23 | depth 3 m
TGTTAATTAAATCTACTTTCTATGCAATACGCTAATAGCTCCTTTCCCCGACACCCAAATATTACCTTTCGCATCTTCGTAAATCATTACGGGTTTTTTAGGAACTCCGTCTTTAGATTTGTATGTTTTCCATGTGTTATTTTCATAACAATGCACCATCCCTTTTACATCAGTCATCCAAACCTTACCATCTTTAGCAATTAAAATATCGCTAACTTTTTTTGTGTTTGGCGAATTAAGTTTTGTTTCGAGCTTCTCATATTTTTGTCCATTACTTATAATAACGCCCCTTTTGCGAGCCAAAACCCATGCATTATTTTCATCATCTAGCACAAGCTTTACTCGAGATGAGTGGTCTGGAGCTATGTAGCCGCCGGCTATTCCAACCCCTGTGTATAAAACGACAGGAACTATCCCGAAAGACATTCCAAATGCAGCTACAATATTAGTTTGAATTAACAGCCCTCCCATTGAAACAGCAGCAGATGGTACCGGATTAAAATAACCGCTTCCATGTTTAAATTCTGTGAATTTGCCGTTTTCGTATTTTCCGAAACTACCTTCCAAACCTGTTATCCACATTGCTCCATTGCTATCAAAGGCAATGGTTCTAACATTCTTTATATTAGCCTTATTACCAAAGTCTGTCCATGTTTTGCCATCATATTTTAACAAATATCCTCCTGTGGTTCCGACCCATAAATTTCCATCATTGTCATAAGTCGAAGTATAGACATTCTTATTGTTATAGCCGTTTGTGTTAAATTTATCGAATGAGCCATTGTCAAAACTGCTTATTGCTCTATTGAAGAGCATTTGTGAGAAGACTAGTAATTTACCATCAGATGAAGGAGCTAAGTGATTTACTACAACATTTTGCAGCCCATCTTTTTGTGCGTAAATTTTCCAACTATTATTATCAACTGCCATTAAGCCAACTTGGGTTCCTAGCATTACTTTTCCTTTATGTTCAACAATAGAGCTGATAAATTTTACCCTAGCACCATTATATTTTTTGTATGTTTTTATGCCTGATCCATTAAAAATTGCAAGATTAGATTGATTAAAGTTGTCGTTATTATAGAACCACAAATTCCCTTTGCTATCTTCACACACGGCATTATTGGCTTTTACTTTTGCCGAATAAACCTTAAACTGTGAGGCTAATTCTCCATCATAATTCACTGTACCTGTTTTAGTGGCTTTAGGTATTTCTAGATTAGATTCTGTGCTTTTCGTTTCTTCTACATTTTTAATTTCATTAACAGCTATTTCGTCTTGTTTTATCTGCGTATCTTTTGGCTCTTCCTTTTTTACAACAGGTTTTATTTCTTCTTCTTTTTTGACAACTGATTCTGAAGTCTCATTTGCAATTTGAGTTTGCTTATTAACTGTAGGCTCCTCTTTAGTTTTAGCTTCTTTCGGCGTTTTTACTTTTTTCTCGGGTTTTGTTTTATTAAATACGTATGAAATTCCGATAAGCACTTCAGGAGCCATATTTTTTCTCGTTCCTTCAATTTCATAGTTTATCATATTTATTGACGGAGCAGTTCCATCTTTTTCGGAAGGCGAAAATGTATCCGATAATCCTATATGATAGCCTGCTTCGAATGACAAATAAATATTGTGTGAGATCATGGCTCTGATTCCAGCAGCAGCAGTTATTCCGTATCCAAACGCAGCATGATTATTTGCATTTATTTCTGTTTGAGAATCTGCCATTCCTATTATTCCACCTCGGCAAAATCCAAACACAGGTGCTCCGTAAACAAATGGTTTCACACTGCTTTCGCCGGGTAAAAATAAAATAACCGGCAAAGTAAATTCAATATTTTGTGAGGCAAGCATATATTTTAAATTATCTTGCTGTAAACTAACACCTCTTCCTACATAATATGCACCAGGACGAACACTCAAAAAATCTGTTATGTAATATTCGCCAAATAAGCCAAACTGTTCATTTATAAAAATCTGTGACTTATACTGATTGTAATTTGCCGATGAATAAGCAAAACTTGAGGTATTCACTCCACCAATAATTCCAAATCCGGCAATAGCTTGGGCAATGCTCATTGTTGTAGATAAATAAAACAATACTAGCGTTATTGCAATGTGAATAAAAGGATTATTATTTTTCATTTCTGTTTTAATTTAGTAATACGTGGTTTATTTAACGAATTTGATTTGCGTATAGCAGGTCTGATTAAAGATTGAACCACTCGGTTCATGTGTTTTAATTAAATCAATGTAAGAACCTTCCTCATAAAAGTCTAAGTCAATAGAAAGGCGATCGGTTCGAGTTGAAGTTCCGCTTCCGAAATCCCATTTTAAATCACCCCACAATATGTTTAATTCCTTGTTATAGATTCCTTCAAAACGTATGGTAATAGTATTTTCTTCAGGATTAAATCGACCTGTTCCTATTGCAACAAACCCATCTTCTGTCATTTGAGTAGTAAAACTTAAGTTTAAAAGCTCTGACGATTCCTGACAACGCATCACAGCCTTCCATGTTCCTCGTACCTGCTCAGGCAGTTCTTCTTCAGAATAATCTCTTAAAATAATGGTGCCTCCATCATCATCCAAACATGAAGACAATACCAAGAGTGAGACAAATAATAAGATTAATATCTTTTTCATATTTATAATTTATAATTTATAATTGTTTTTAAACTGATTAATAGATGGAATAAGTCGAGTGTATTCCGGGAAATCATGTATTTGTGAAATACCAGATTTACTGTTTTCTATTTCAAGAATTAAATATGGATTATTGCTTCCTTCAAAATTAAAATTAACCCCAGCGGTAAAAGTTCTATGGTCGTTTTGATTGTTATAATTATATAATCTAATTTTCGTGTCGTTTCTTTTACGATAATATGCAATTGTGTAATAGTAAGGACTATTAGCCGGTATAACTATTTCTTCAGTAATTTGATTTACATTATCATAATTAACCACAATTGGTCCATACGACTTGCTCGAAGAATTCTTTAGTATCAAATAAAAATAGTCGCTATCTGTATAAAGTTCATCAAAAACAGTATCGTTCTCCGACTCTAATGTCTTACTCCAAGTTATGGTTTCTCCAAGCTTATAATTATCAGATGTTTTTCCCCATGTTGAAGCAGTATAACTATGAGGCCAACTGTCGAAAGTCTTGATATAGCTTAAATCAATTTGAATTACCATATTCCTTTCAATATCAGCATAATCAACATCTGTATAAACAGTATTGTGAATTACAGCAACTTTATCCTTTTGGATGATTTCAAATGGCTTTTCACACGAATAAATACTAATTAAAAAAAGCATTGCTAATGCCAAATTAATAATTGTCTTCATAAAAATATAATTAGGTTATAACAATAAAATACAATATTGACTTACAAAAATCACTTTTAATTATCACTAGACTAACTCAAATCGTAAAAATATTTTGTCAAAACGTAAAAAATAACATGATAAGTAAGTTCTAATTTATCATCTATATGCCTATTTATCAAACATATTGAGTTTTAAAAATTTCTAAAGTTTTTTTTTGGTTGGAAATGGTTTGTTTTGATACAAAACTGTATATTCGCGATAGATTAGAGCAAAGTATAAATAAATGAAAGTATTTTTATCAAAACTAGTTGTAAAGCTTATTGTTCTACTCGTACCATGCGTTTTGTTTTCACAGACATGGGCAGAGTATGATTCAATTAGTAGCTCCTATTATGCTGTTGAAAAATACGATTCGGCAGTACTATATTCGACCAAAGCGCTGCAATTGGCAGAAAGAAATATTGAATTTGACAATAATACGATTGCAAATATTTTACAGCGATTAGTTTACTCTAATTATTTTATTGAAGACTACAAATCTGCCATAATTTACTGTGAAAGAGAATATGAATTGAGGTCATCATCCTATCCAGAAAATGTTGAAGCATTTATTAGCTGCTCTAATGTTTTAGGTTTATTAAATAGAAAATTAGGACAGAATAATGAAGCATTAAATAAATACAATGGGGCTTTATCCTTAATCGAAAAGCACTTAAGCAAATCTCACCCTGAATACGGAAGTGTTACCAATAATATTGCAAACCTGTATCGACATTTAGGAGAATTCGACAAAGCCTCTAGCTATTATTCCGAATCATTAAATAACAGTAAGCAAAATTACGGTGAAATTAGTGCAGACTATGTAATTAGTTTAAATAATCTGGCGAATTTTCATAAGCAAATCGGACAGTTTGACAGAGCTTACGAAAGTTTTGAAAAAATATCTAAACTTATCGATAGCGTAAATGATATTAGTTTAAACGGGAAAGCCATCTTTTACACAAACTATGCAAACCTTGCTCGCGAAATGAAAAAAACTGAAGATGCGGATTTTTACTTCAATAAAGCTTTGAAAACTTTTGAAGATAACGAGGGCTTATCTAAACATGACTATGCCACTTGCTTGACAGGATATGGAGGATTTTGTGAAGACTTGGGTAATTATGATAAATCTCTAAGTATATACCATACAGCATTGGACTTATTCGCATTGATATACGGTGAAGACAATTATTATTATGGATTAGTCTGTAATAATCTGGCAAATGTTTATGCAAAGAAATCTGATTTTTTAAATGCTGAATATTTTATTTGTAAGGCGATAAAAAACACTAAACAAAACTTAGGTACCGAACACTTTGAATATGCTGTAAGTTTAATAAATCATGGACAAATCTTAACATTGAACGGAAATGATAACCTAGCTGTTGATGTATTTGGAAATGCAGTCGAAATACTCAATAAGAATATTGATAAAGCCTTTACATTTTTACCCGAAAACGACCAATATCAGTTTATTAACAATATCAACAATCGGTTCGAGATAGTAAAAAACTTCTATTATGAAAAGTACCACAATTTGCCTAGTATAACTGTAAATGCTTATAATATCGAATTACTCAATAAGAACATGGTCTTAAATGCCGGTAAAAACCTTAGAAAGGGTATCTCCTCATCTGACGATCAAGAACTACTTATTATGTTCGACAATTGGATGGAAATAAGAAATGAATTGGCAAATTATTCATTTATTCCCAATTTAAACATTGAAGCAAATATTGATAAATTAGCCAATGATGCTGATAGCATCGAAAAATTATTGATGCAAAAGTCGGAAGACTTTATTAAACACAATAGGTCGATCTGTCATAATTGGTTGGATATTAAAAACAGTTTAAATAAAGATGAAATTGCAATAGAATTTGTTACATACAACAAAAAAAATGCGTTAATATGGACAGATACAGTAATTTATGCAGCACTTATTATTAGAGCAGATTCCGATTATCCAAGTGTAGTAAAATTATTTTGTCAAAACGAATTGCTTAAGTATTTCGAAAATTCGCATAGTCAAATTGCAATAAATAATCTTTATAGAGGAGTAATCTTATTTCAAAATAAAAATGGAGAAAATCGAAATGACAGTTTGCCCTATGACCTGATATGGAGACCTTTGGAAGATTATTTGAGTGACATAAACTCGATTTTTTACACTTCGACAGGACTTTTACACAAAATTAACCTTGCAGCTTTAAAAAACGATAGTACTTATGTCTCGGACAAATATAAACTATTACAATTTTTTAGTACCGCTGATATAATAAAACATAAAACCAGAGATTCTTTAAAAATCGATAAGGTAATAATTTTTGGAGGCATTGACTATGAGAATTACGACACAACGGATAATAAGCCATTTATCAATTCAATCCCTAATTCTGATTATTATCCGATATCAAAAACTGGTACTTATGGATATTGGAATTTTTTACACGGCTCATGGACAGAGTCTCTAAATGTTTACACATACCTATTTAATCATGTTGATAATCTGTATTTATTTTCAGGTAAAGTCGCAAATAAAAAAGAGTTTAAAAGTATAAGTGGAAAAAAATCTCCCGACATTTTACATATTGCAACACATGGTTTTTATAATGACAATCAAATATCTAGCGAAAATAAAGCAACTACTATTAATAATAATTATAAAACAACATTTATAAATAGCATGAATAAAACCGGGTTGGTGTTAGCTGGTGCAAATAAAGATTATGATAATTACGTAAATAAAACAGCTGATAATGGTATCCTTACTGCATACGAAATTTCAAACCTTGACTTACAAAACACCAAACTGGTTGTTTTATCGGCATGTGAAACCGGCTTGGGAGATATTGAAAATAATGAAGGAGTATTTGGACTTCAAAGAGCTTTTAAGTTAGCCGGTGCAAAATATATTGTAATGAGTCTTTGGCCTGTGCCGGATAAAGAAACGGCAGAATTTATGCAGTACTTTTATCAGGAATTTATTAAATCAAATAATATTGAGTTGGCTTTTTATAGAGCGCAAAATATAATGAAGCAAAATTACTATAAAAACCCATATGTATGGGCAGCGTTTATTTTAAAATATTAATAGTATGATAGACTTTAAAACATTAGCTTTTTTATCGCCACTATTTGTATGTGGGCTGCTATTTATCGTTTTTATAATAGAAGGAAGACGAATAAATCCTCCAAAATTTGCCATGGGGATTTTAATGCTAATTGGCTTTATTTTTTCCGCAAGCATATTGGTAAATCAGTCAGGTAAGTATTTAGTGTATTCACATCTAGCTCCTTTGTTTTACTCTTGCTTATTAAGCCTCGCTCCTCTTTTCTACATTTACATTAGAACTTTAACTGTGAAAGATGTTTACTACAAAAACTACCTTTGGCATTTAGTTCCGGCGGCAATATATTTCATAGTAAGTTTTATTCTGTTTCAATTTTTGGACAATAACGAACGTATCTATTATATTACTGAATTAAACAAAGGAACATTAAGCTATACAGGAGTTTTCAGCTTGTTAAATATCGTTTTTGTATCAAATAAATTAGCCTTTTCTGTGCAGGTAATAGTTTATTTCTTCTTGTTGCTTCGAGAGCTAAAACGAAACAGAGATTTAATTAATAACACATTCTCAGGGGAGTCTAAACTCACATTAAATTGGCTTTTGATTATAAACATTGTTTTTTTAATTGGTGGGATAAACGGCATAGTAATAAATCTCATGCCTATGGAGAATGTAAATATTGACAAACTTTATCTTGCATATAGTTTACTATTGTTGGCAGTTTTCTTTTTATTGTTAGGCATAATTGCAATACGTCAAAGACCAATTATGCAAATTGTTGATAAACATGATAAAGAACTAAACGAAGCCAAAATAGACTACAATAATGAATTAAAATTGTTTGAGCAATTAAACAACTATATGCATAGTAGTCGAGCATTTGTAAAACCTGAATTAAGCATTTGGGATGTTGCTAAAGAATTGGGCACAAACCGAAGCTATATTTCTGCAGCAATTAATAAAGGTCTGGGGAAAAATTTTAATTGTTATATAAATTCTTTAAGAGTCGAAGAAGTAATTAAGAGAATTGATAAAGATACACAAGAAAAGGATTTAAAAGATTTAGCAATTGTATGTGGATTTAACTCTAATTCTACATTTTACAGAAGCTTTAAAAACTATGTAGGCAAAACCCCAATCGAATACTTAAAAAGCATTAAAACTTCTTAATTGTCAATGTTTTGTAATATTACTGCTTACATAAATTTATCACCCTATTAGTATTTTTTTTACGATTTGACACAAACTTCTTACCTTTTGAACTACTCTAAAAATTATTAAAATCTACTTTTGTGTTGATACAAATTTATTTTTAAAATTATTATTTTATTAGACTAAGCAAACTTGTGTTTATGGAGTACAAAAAACATAACAAAAAAGCTACTTTCTTTGTGAGTTATAACAAGGGGCGAATCCGAAAAGCCTTACAAGTAGGATTAAAATAATGAATATATATGAAAAAAAACATTTATTTTTTTTTAAGCGGTTTGCTTACTATATTTTTTTGTACAAACAATTACATAGTACTTATAAGACAACTTTAAATAATGCAAACATTTTTTTAGCATTTTTTGAAACATGAGTAAAATTATCATTTTTTACGATTATTATAAAAATGTAGAATAGATATATTTTTAACTAAAACCTAACGAAAATGAATAAAAGTGTAATTATTAAAGTTTTTCTATTAGTCGCAGCTCTAAATTTGGTGTTTATTTTTGGCTGTAAAAAGGAGGAAGAGGAAAATTCAAAGCACAGTCCGACCTTAAATCTATACGGAGTCATTGCATCTGAGAGTCTTTCCACTACAACAGGTTCTACTGTAATGTTTTCGTGGCGTGCTCAAAAAAAGAATGCTCCACTTGTGAGTATTTCAATTAAAAAAGACGATGAATTTATACAGTATTGGAACGAAGCATCAATTCCGGCATCACAGTCGGATTTATATATTGATTCGTTAGCTATAACGATGCCAAATACTCCAGGAACCTACACTTATAAATTGATTGTAACTGATTCAGATGATAATTCTGCATCTAAATCAGTTGTGATTACTGTTACCGAGCCATTGGTTAAAGATGTTTTTGTTTATTATCCTAATTCAGAATTTATTTTTGCGATAAAAACAGGAACTAGTAGTGTAAACACTTCGCTTATGACGTGGAATGTTACGAACTATAATTCCGAGACAAAAGTGGCAACAATTTCTAATACTATTGTTCCCAATTTAACAAATGTTGCTGTGCCATCTCAATTTTATTTTCGCAAAGTTTCGAGCGGAGCTATGGAGTATTCTTCAAATGGTTCATCATGGATGAACCTTACAGATCCCAATGGCTCGGTGAACTTTATGTTTGTTACAAAAGCTGCAAAGCCATCATCACTTTGGGGTAGTGTAAGCAATTTAATAAAACATTCTTATTATGTGGATTATCCGGGTGGATCTGATGAAGGCTATAGAGTCGAATCCAAATATAACTCATCAAGCAGTGATTCTTATTGGTTTACCGAATACTCTTACGAATGCTTTAGCACTTATGTAGGAATGACTTCGAGCGAAACATACACCAGTGATCATAGTTGGTATCCTCCTTTTACTTATAAAAGAGAAATCGATTTAGTATCATACAAAATATACATGCCTGATGGCACTATTAGAGAAGGAGGTGCAACAAAACCAAATGCTCCTACAAATCTTAATGCGACATACAAAAAAAACCAAAGTATCTGGAATTCTAACACTGGACAATACGAAAATAGGTCTTATGTATGGCTAACTTGGAATGACAATTCAAACAATGAGATTAAGTTTAATGTTTACATTAAAGCAACTGATAACAATTATTACCCTCTTTCGCTAATATCAAATTTAAATTTATCTCCAGATTACTTTCCTTCAAATAGCTTTAATGGTACAATTAAGAATGGGTATTATGTAAATTGGCCTGTTGGTACATATACTTTTAAAATAAAAGCTATTTCAGCTACCGATGAATCAGAGTTTTCAAACGAAGCGCAAGTTACAACTTGGTAATCAGAATTATTTCCCAATATAATGAAAAAGGCATAAAATTGGATTCTACACAAAACAAAAAGCCGTAAATCCTATTTGCAAAGCTCGAATTATATTTATTGTTTCATTCTGTGTCTTTTCTAATTTGCATCCTTTTCAAATACAATAGGCAAATTTAATCATTTTCATTAAGTCCTAATAATTCAAATTTTTATTATTTTTATAAAACTCAATGCAACTTAAATTGTTACATTATTGTCTTTATTTTTTAACTAAAAACTGAATAATGAAAAGAATTTTACCCTTATCTTTCTTAGTTTTCTTGATGATTAACAATGTTACATTGTTTAGCCAAACTGTAAATAAATATGCTCAGGATGGAAAACTTATTTTTCAATACAAAATCAATCACGATGAAATCCCAAAATCTTTTGATAAGAACCAAATTGATTTCAAATCAATACAATATCTCCAAGAGCTTGCAAATGATTTTGGAATAATCTCAGTGTATTTCCTGCATCCTGAAATCAGAGATGAAAAGCTAAGTAAGACAATTGAGATTCAGTTTGACAGTATTTATAAAATAGATAATCTTATAAAGTTACTTGAATCTATGGATTTTATTGAATATGCTGAATCAAAGGAACTTCATTACAAATTTCTAACTCCAAATGACCAATACTATTCACAGCAATATCAGTGGAATCTGTTTAAGATAAATGCGGCGGCAGCATGGGATATATCAACCGGCTTGAGCTCTATTGTTGTAGCAGTAACAGATGATGCGATATACACTTCACATCCTGACCTAACAAATAAATTAGTTCCCGGTAGGGATGTTGCTGAAAATACGAACAATCCAAACCCTGCTGGTCAGGCTGATGGTTTTCATGGCACTCATGTATCTAGAATTGTTGGTGCACAAACAAATAATTCTATTGGAATAGCATCAATTGGTTTTAATGTGTCAGTTATGCCAATTAAAATCGCTAGAAATTCTGACGGGGCTCTTGTTGCTGGATATGATGGAATTATTTGGGCTGCAGATAATGGAGCTGATATTATTAACATGTCTTGGGGTGGCGGTAATGCCGGCACATATGGACAGAATGTTTGCAACTATGCATGGAACAAGGGTTCTATCCTTGTTGCGGCAGCCGGAAATGATGGTGAATCAACACAGTTTTTTCCAGCTGCATATAATAATGTGATTGCAGTAGCATCCACAGCATCTAATGATGCTAAATCGACTTTTTCTCAATACGGGACATGGATAAATATCAGTGCGCCTGGAACAAACATTGTAAGTCTAAATCAAAATGGCACCTATTCTCAGGCTTCCGGTACTTCTATGGCTTCTCCTCTAGTTGCAGGACTACTCGGCTTAATGAAGTCTGCAAATCCAAGTATGTCTAACAATGATCTAATAAGCTGTCTGTATTCTAGTGCAGATAATATTGATGCACAAAATCCAAACTATATAAACCAACTTGGTGCAGGCAGAATCAATGCTTATCAAGCATTACTTTGTGTAACTGCAACTGCAGCAGAGTATGATGCAGGTATAGAATCTATTATACAACCTGCAGGTTCATCATGCAGCAATATTATTAGTCCAATTGTTGAACTAAAAAATTACGGAAGTGAAAACTTAAACTCGGTTATCATTAAATATCAAATTACAGGTAATCAATTAAACTCTTACGAATGGACAGGAAATCTTTCTCAGGGTAATTCGGAGTTAGTTGAACTTCCTGAAATGATATCCCCTGATGGGCAACAACAATTCCGAGTTTATACTGAAATGCCAAACGGAAACGAAGATGAGAACATTTTTAATGATGAGAAAACAATTCATTACGGAATATTTACATCAGGACTGCCAATTCCATGGTCAGAAGATTTTGAATCTGGGAGCTTTAATTCAAACCTTTGGTCCATTGAAAATCCAGACAACTCAGCAAGTTGGGGAATATATAATATTCAAGGAACTGAACCAGGAAATAAATCTGCTGGGATTAATTTCTTTTCTTATGCTGCAACCGGGCAGAGAGATGGTTTAATTACACCCCCTTTCAACTTTGCAGGATTCGAGACCATAGAATTAAGTTTTGAACATGCATATAGAAGAAAAAACACCAGTGTTAGTGATTCTCTTATAATACTTGTTTCTACAGATTGTGGTATTACTTTTCAAAGAGTTTTCAGCATAGGAGAGAATGGAACAGGTACATTTGCTACAGCCACTACATCAACTGCAAATTTCGTTCCCACTCAAGCAAGCGATTGGTGCATAGCTGGTACTGTAGGAGCTTCATGCTTCACGATAGACTTAACTACTTTTGCTGGAATGGATAATATAAGAATAAAATTTGAATCATATAATAATAATGGGAACAACCTATATATAGACAATATAAATATCTCTGGACAAGCTGTTGCTTATGATATAGGGATAATTAATATTATCAACCCAGTGAACACAGTTTGCTCGGGTTTAGTTTTTCCTAAAGTTCGCTTATACAATTTTGGCTCTGAGCAGATTTATACAGCAAACATTCATTACAAACTAAACGATCTAGATGAATCCATTTTTGAATGGTCAGGAAGTCTGAATCAAGATGAATTCGTTATTGTTGAACTACCTGGAATTGAACCTATTTCAGGAAGTAATAACTTTTACGCATACACAACATTGCCTAATGGAATGACTGATATGAATACAATGAATGATGCAAGTGAATCTCAGTTTATAGTAATTGATCACGGCATTCAACTACCATTTATTGAAGATTTTGAATCCGGTAGTTTCGAAACTAATAACTGGACAATTTTAGATGATGACATGTCAACCACATGGGACATCTATAATGTACAGGGAACATCACCGGGAAATAAAGCAGCGGGCATTAATTTCTTTTTCTATGAAAACATTGGTGAAAGAGATGCACTAATTACCCCTCCTCTTAACTTTTATGGTCATTCTGAGATAGAACTAAATTTTGAGCACGCTTATCGCAGATTCAACCAAGCATCTAGCGACTCTTTAATTGTCTACATATCAACAGATTGCGCTCAAACATTTGAAAGGATTTTTGCAGCAGGAGAAAATGGCTCGGGTAGTTTTGCAACTGTCGTTACATCAACGCAAAACTTTATTCCTGCGCAAGCATCCGACTGGTGTCATTCAGGTACAGTTGGCTCTGCCTGTTTTACTATAGATTTATCCGCTTATGCAGGAAATCCTTTAGTTTATGTAAAATTTGAAACCTACAACAATAACGGCAATAATCTTTTCCTCGACAATATAAATATCATATCAATCGGAGCCACTGCACCGATTGCAGATTTTACAGCAGATATTACAGAGACGTGTATTAATTCTCAGATTTCTTTCACCGATAATAGTGAAGGTGAAATTGATACATGGCTTTGGGACTTTGGCGATGGAAATATTTCGAATCTACAGAATCCAATACATATATACGAGCAGCAAGGAATTTATAGTATTCAGCTTACTGTAAGTAACAGTATTGGCAACAACTCTATTACATATGATAATTATATCACTGTTTATCCTTTGCCTGAAGTTGATTTATCTTATTATTCAGAATCGTGTGGGCTACTGGAAATTAATGTTAGTGATGATTATATTTATTATGAATGGAATGGTATTGAAGGAACTAATACCTATTTTGTTGAAGAATCAGGAATTCTGTCAGTGCTTATTCAAGACGAAAACGGATGTATTACTTTTTCAGAAACAGATATTACTATATTTCCTGCCATTGAAGTAGAGGTTAATATTACTCATGAATCAGGACTCGGAGAGGAAGATGGAGAAATAAGCTTAATTATTATAGGTGGTTCTTTTCCTTTTTCAGTATTATGGAGTAATGGTAGTGATACAGAAACAATCTCAGGATTAGCTGGTGGCACATATTCTTTTACTGTTACAGATTTTAATAACTGTGAATATACAGGTACAGTTATTGTTAATATTATAGGAATTGCGCCAATTGCACAATTTACATCAGATATAACTAGTTCATGTAATTCCGCATTAGTTCAGTTTACTGATTTATCAGAAAACAATCCTGATGAATGGCTATGGAATTTCGGAGACGGAAATTTCAGTAATGAACAAAACCCTGAACATTTTTATAGTAGCCCGGGAGTATTCACTGTAAGTCTTAGAGTTTTCAATGACGGAGGAACTACGGAAATTATAAAAACTGATTACATCAAAATAGGACAAAATCCAGAATTTACAGTTAATACAACTCCTGCAAGTGGTGCTGACATACCAGACGGAGAAGCATGGCTTGAAATTGAAGCTGGTATTCCACCTTACACTATTTACTGGTCAACAGGTGAAATGATAGATTATGTTAGCGGACTACTACCAGGTTTATATTCTGTAGTTGTAAAAGATTTTTATAATTGCATGACAACTAGAGCATTTGAAATAGACTGGGTAAGTAGTATAAATGAAATAGCAAATGAAATTAGTATTTATCCAAATCCTGCCTCAGAATACGTAATAATAAAAACAGGAAACTTGTTACTTAAGACAATAACTGTAATAGATATTAACGGTAAGATAATTATAGAAGAAATGACTGATTATGACAACATTACATTGGATCTAAGAAATATTTCTAATGGTTTATATGCTATAATAATTAAAGTAGGAAATACTTCTTCAACATACAAAATTTCGATTGTAAAATAATCGTTTATTTTGAACTGAAATAAATTAGAAATAATTTATCATTTTTTATAAAGTTTTTTTTGTAAAAAAAATATATTTGCATTGTTGATTGTTAACTAAAAGAGTATTTTATGAAAAAGTTTGTATTTATTATTTTATTGTTTTTTATTACAATTAGTGTTTATTCACAAGAATCTCCGCAGATTGCACCAATAAACCCTGAATTTATTGAATATCTGCAAAATAAGTCAGCAGGACAAACCAAAGAAATTCTTGAAGGAGAATATAAAGCAGGTATCATTCCATCACCATTAGTTTATCATTTCGGTGAAATTGATTATGCTGCGAAATCTACAAAAACACTACCTTCATCCTATGATTTACGAACTGTTGATGGAGGAGTCTACCTCACTCCGGTTAAAAATCAGGGTGCTGAAGGAGCATGTTGGGCGTTTGCTACCTATGCTGCTATAGAATCTTACTGGAAGAAGCAAGGATTACCTACTTATGATTTATCTGAGCAAAATCTTGCAACATGTCACTTATTCAACCTTACACCTTCTGATGGAGGTACTGTAGATATGTCAATAGCCTATCTTGCTAGAAGGTCTGGTCCTATTCTTGAGGCTCATGATCCTTATACTCTTCCATCTAATCCTAACTGTGTTAATGGTCTTACTCCAATAGCATATGTATCAGAATTAAGAAAGCTGCCTGGTATAGGAGAACCAAATTTCAGCAGAAACGTTGTCAAACAAGCAATTGTAGATTACGGAGCTCTATATACAAATATGAATTATACTACAGGTTATATGAGTTTCACCAATAATACATATTATTACAATGGTTCGGGAGATGTAAATCATGGAGTAGCTATTGTTGGCTGGGATGACAACAAAGTAGTAACAGGAGGAAGTTCAGCAACACCATCTCAAAATGGCGCTTGGATTATTAAGAATTCTTGGGGTCCCGGCTGGGGAGAAAGTGGATATTTTTATATATCTTATCAAGATACAAAAGCTTTGTCAACCATAGCATATCTCCCATCATACAATGAGTATAATCCAAATTCAACCGTTTATAACAGAAGTCTATTCGGTCCTTCAACTTCATTGGGCTACGGGAGTCATTATGCAATGATAAAATATTCAGTGACAGAAAACCAACAGCTAGAAAAAGTTGGAACACATGTAGTTGCAGGAAATACTAATGTTCATATAAATATCTACAGTGCTTTCAATGGCACTTCACTTTTATCCGGAAATCTTGTTGCTTCAATTCCTGCACAATTATGTGATCTTCCTGGTTATTATACTTTCGATTTACCCGCACCAATTACAATAACGGAAGGTTCTAATTTTTTTATAAGAGTAAGATATGAATCCTCATATACCTATCCGATACCTCTAGATGCATCAATTGATGGATATAATTCAAACAATTTCTCTTTGGTAGATAACACAGGTTGGGTAAGTCCTAACGGATCGATTACTTGGGTAGCGCTAAATAATGGCACAGACAACGAATATAATGTATGCATTAATGCATATGCAAGTGTTGTTGCTACAGAAATGCCTACCGCAGACTTCTCAGCAAGTCCTACAACCATTGTCTTTGGCAATTCTGTTAGTTTTTTTGATACATCTGCCGGTATTCCTGATGAATGGGAATGGGAATTTGAAGGAGGAGATCCTGAAAGCTCATCCATACAGTATCCTATTGTAACATATAATCAACCCGGCACATATGATGTCAAACTTACGGTCACAAATGAATTTGGCAGTAATTATATAATAAAGGAAAATTTCATCACAGTTTTAAATGCTCCTATTGAATGCGAGTATATAGATAATTTTGTTCCTGAAGACGATATTGTTTTCTATACAACCACAGGAGGATATGTTGCAGGTATTAATGCACATGGATTTACTGAATTTGCTGAATATTACGATTCGCACTTGAATAATAATCTAAACGGAGTGGGATTACATGTTGTAAGGGCTAGTGCCTTATCATCAAATCCAAGAATTACATTAAAGGTTTGGGGAGTAGTATCAGGTTTACCAGGAACGGTACTTCACTCTCAAGATTTAAATATCGCAGATATAGAAGTTGGCACTACAAACTACATTACATTTTCAGAAAGCATTTTAGTCGCTGATAATTTTTTCATTGGGTACCAAATTTATACAACAACTCCGCAAGATACGTTTGTTGTAAGCCAGGCTGCAGACAGAGGAGAACTTTCTACTGATTTAAGTACTGCCTATATTAAGTATAACAATGTATGGAGAAATACAGATGATTTATTCCAAGGCGGTTTCAATACTTCATTTTCTATTTTTCCTGAAATGTGTCCTTATCCGCCTTCAGCCAATTTTACCGCAAATATTACTGATGGCTGCGACAATCTAACAGTGCAATTTACAAACTTAAGTACTGCTAATTCAGAATCTTTCTATTGGGAATTTGGAGACGGAAACGAATCCTTTGAACAAAACCCTGAACATACCTATAATTCTCCTGGAGTTTATACAGTTAGCTTAACTGTCACAAATCCTGTAAGTTTCGACACCAAAACATTAACCGATTTCATAACTGTTGGGACTACACCGACATCAGTAAACGTAACAGGTGGAGGTATTGCTTGCGGAGGACATCTTACACTTATGGCTGAAGGCGGTACTGGGGGAACAATTTACTGGCAGGGAAACATATCTAACGGGACAAATACAGATTATCCTACAAGCACTTATGATGTGCATGAATCAGGAACATACTATTTTAGAGCTATGAATGAAAACTGTTGGGGAATAGAAGGAAGTGCTGATGTTACAATCAATCTTATTCCTGAAGCAATTACAGTTTCAGGTGGTGGAACTATTTGTGGAAATACCGCAATTCTAAATGCCGAAGGTGGTGCCGGAGGAACTATATATTTCCAAAGTACAACCAGTAACGGAACAAGTACAATCAATCCAACTACAAGTGTCAGTGTGACAGAATCGAATGTATATTATTTCAGGGCACGATCATCTGAAGGTTGCTGGGGTGAAGAAGCAAGTATAGAAGTTATTCTAAATCCTATTCCCTCTATTGTAACTGTTACAGGAGGAGGCACCCAGTGTGGAGGAGAGATGATCATTAATGCTTCTGGTGGAGAAGGTGGAACGATTTACTTCCAAGGAACTGTTAGTAATGGTGAAAGCCAAGATAACTCAAATACTACTCAAACAATTAACGTGTCAGGAATTTACTTTTTCCGCTCGGTATCATCAGAAGGATGTTGGGGTGAAGCAGGAAGTACTGAGGTGACAATTAATCCTGTACCTGGTAATGTAACTGTAAACGGAGGCACTACACAGTGTGGAGGTTCTGTAACTTTAACTGCCGGAGGTGGTACTGGAGGAACAATTTACTGGCAAAACCAAACAAGTAACGGAACAGATGTTTCTAATGCTTCAAATTCTGAAACAGTATCAGAGTCAGGAACTTACTATTTTAGAGCATTATCCAATGAAGGATGTTGGGGTGAAGAAGGTAGTGCTGATGTTACGATATATCCAGTTCCTGCTGCCGTTACTGTTTCAGGTAGTGGTTCACAGTGTGGAGGAGATATGGAACTAACTGCTGAAGGTGGAGATGGAGGAACAATATATTGGCAAAACCAAATAAGCAATGGAACTGACGTTACATATGCATCCTATTCGGAGATTGTATCAGAATCAGGAACATACTACTTTAGATCATTATCCCCTGACGGATGCTGGGGAGAAGAGGGAAGTGCAATAGTAACAATACATCCAATTCCAGTTGTGGATTTAGGAGATGATGTCGAAACTTGTAATGAACAAGTAAGTCTTGATGCCGGACCGGGATTTATCACCTATATTTGGAACGATACTCCATACAATCAACAACTAACGGTCGGCGTTTCAGGTTTATACACAGTTATAGTTCATGATTCAAATGGCTGTACTGCGACCGATGCTATTCAGGTAGATATTTATCCAACACCATTTATTACGGTAAGTTCAACCCCTGAAACAGGCATTGGCATGGCTAATGGAACTGCTACTGTTGATCTTACTTACGCTGGCACAGATTTAACTATTGAGTGGTCTACAGGCTCAAATGAAGAAACTATTATAAATCTTGAAGCAGGTTATTACCATGTTACTGTAACGAATGAATATGATTGCTCTTCAACTGAAACTGTTTTAGTTACAGTTATGGCAGACCCAATAGCAGATTTTATTGCTGACCCCGTAACAGGTTGTAATCAGCTTATTGTACATTTTCAAGATCTTAGTGAAAACTTCCCTCATACATGGACATGGGATTTTGGGGATGGACATATTTCTCATAGCCAAAACCCGACACATCATTACACATCTCCAGGATACTATACTGTATCACTCACTGTAACAAATGATTACAATAACGATACATTTACTTTCGAACAGCTTATCCAAATTGGAGAAACTCCTATATTCATAGTACACACAAGTCCTGCTAGTGGAGAAACTGCTGAAGATGGGGAAGCGTGGCTAGAAGTATCAGCTGGATTTGAACCTCTTCAAATAGACTGGTCTACCGGTGAAGAAAACACCCAGCATATATTTGAACTAGCACCCGGGAACTATCACGTCGAGATTGTTGATGCTCTTAATTGCTACGCATATCAGGAATATACAATAGATTGGGTAAGCTCTATTAACACTATAAATAATGTTTACAGAATATATCCTAATCCTGCAAGGTCTTTTGTAAACATTAACTTTGAAAATGCTGAAAATCGTGAAATTAAAATCACTGACATAAGCGGAAAACTTGTAATTGCAAAAACTTGTACAAATCAGATTTCACGCATTGATATTTCAAAATTATCTCCGGGCATATATTTAATTAACATTAATGAACGGATCGAAAAACTGATTATAGAATAAAAAAAAAGGCTGTCAATATTGACAGCCTTTTTTTTTGCATTCGATTACTCTACTTTCCAAATGCTGCCACTATTAAAAATATCGTCCATAGTTTTTATACCTGTATTGTTTTGTACATCCGTAATCTGGTTTTCAAGAGTTTGATTATAAGTCGCTTTCTTCACAGCTCTAATTACACCTAAAGCTACTGGAAAATCTGGTAAATTCATTTTTATCAAAGCATTATGGATAGTAAAATCTTCTTCCTCAGCATTGTGGATGAGAATATCTTTTATATCATATCCACTCTCTCCTATTTTCACAACTTTTAATTTGTATCCATCTAAAACAATTCCTTTATCTTTATACTTACCAAAAATCATTGGTTTACCATGTTCAAGCCATAATTGATTATCCTCTCGCTTTTCCTTATCAGTAATTCCCGAATGAGCTCCGTTATTAAAAATTACACAATTCTGAAATATTTCTATAACCGAAGTGCCTCTAAAGTTTTCTGCAATTTTAAAAATCTCAACTGATTCTTTAACATTAACGTCAATTGTTCTAGCAAAAAAAGTTCCATTAGCACCCAATACTAGTTTCCCGGGAATAAAAGGTTCTTCAATCGAACCAAAAGGAGATGTTTTTGTTTTTTGACCTTGAACTGATGTTGGAGAGTACTGTCCCTTTGTTAAACCATAAATCTGATTATTGAATAACAAAATATTCAAATCAATATTTCTTCTGATTTCATGAATGAAGTGATTGCCACCTATTGCAAGCGCATCACCGTCTCCGGTAATCTGCCATACACTTAATGATGGGTTGGCAATTTTTACGCCACTTGCCAGAACTCCAGACCTACCATGAATTCCATGAAATCCATATGTATTCATATAATATGGAAATCGAGATGAGCAACCAATCCCAGATACAAAAACATAATCCTCTTTATTTATATCAAGTTCTGAAAGAGCACGTTGTACAGAATTTAATATTGAAAAATCTCCGCAACCCGGACACCAACGAACTTCTTGATTACTTTTAAAATCTTTTATAGTATATTTTTGAATATTCATTATTCTTTTATTATTTTTTTAATAAAATCTTTAATCTCTCCAACAGTAAAAGGTAATCCTTGAATTTTGGTACATGAGTAATACTCATTTTTGGGATGGTTCATCTTCAAATATTTTTGGAACTGACCTAAATTCAATTCAGCAACAATAATTTTACTGTATTTTCTCAATAATTCGCCAGTTTTTGAAGGTAAAGGATAGATATAATTAAAATGAAGATGAGCAATGCCAATTCCTTCGTCAGCGAGTTCTTCGACTGCAGTCGTTAGATGTCCGTATGTTGATCCCCAACCAACTAAAAGAATATCAGATTTTTTATCTCCTTCAAGTTTAGGCTCTGGGAAAATAGAGGCCAGTTTTTCAATCTTTCTCTGACGTAACTCGCTCATTCT
>OBJA01001048.1_pt1 | contig 20569 bp, 16 predicted proteins | sample 1519751 | NCBI WGS metagenome assembly OBJA01 (sample SAMEA3881238, study PRJEB22517) | soil metagenome | biome: lake sediment; feature: soda lake sediment; material: sediment, water from around vicinity | place: India | collected 2013-12-23 | depth 3 m
GGTTTTGCTTTAAATAAACCGTATACTCTTTTGGACGTGACAGATGGGAAAAAATCTTTGATATCGATATTAACATTCCAATTTTTCTTCAAATGTTGCTTAGCATTTGAAACTATAGACCTATTCTTCAAGAAACCTTGAGCTTGAGTAGGTGGAAAATAGTACTTTTCTATTTCATTTTTCAATTTTTGTTGAATATGTCTTAGCTGCAATTTTGGTGCGGATATATTTCTGGTACCTCCGCTTTTTTTGGGGATTTCAAAATCAGTATATAAAGAACTGCGAGATAGTTTCATCATCATATATCCTAATTTTTTCGGCTCTAAGCCCAGAAAAAGGCTCAAATCAGAAAATGATTTCATTGATAAAAAATCCATTCTCACACCTCGAATTCAATAAAAAAACAGCTACTTTTCTAATCTATTCGAAAAACCATTAGCGATAACGCACACGGAGATTATTAGAAAAAAGATAGCAATTCTAAACGTCTGTCTACACGAGCGAGACATGTTTTAAGTAGCTGTGATTATATTATATCTTGATTCATTGTATTGTTTCAACCTTTTCACGAAATAATAGAAATAAATTATTTGATTTATAATGTATAAAACGTATATATAGTAACGGTTTTCCTCACCTATTTAAAACCCTTTTTAGAGATGTTAACTTCAAGTTTCTTTGGGTTGATAAAGTATTAAATTGGACATTCCTCTAAAAAGCGTTAAAAAGGACAAGAAATAATCCTGTCTCATCGAAAAATATCAATTTTATATGTATTGGGTGACATACGCTTCATAAGGACAGACATAAGACAGACAGTCACGCCTTAAGGGTCAGCGTGTTAATGAATTTATGTCACTTAATCTCTTCTAGACTAGGCATGCTTTCTTGTGCACCATAACGCGTCACTGCAATCCCTGCAGCTTTTGTTGCTAATAAAAGTGCATCTTGATCGTTCAATCCCTGACTTACACCACATAAAAAAGCTCCTAAAAAGGTATCACCAGCACCTGTTGTATCAAGAACGTCTACTTTCATAGCTTGGTTAAAATAACTATAACCGTCCACATAACCCACAGATCCATCTTTACCACATGTGATAATGATATCCTTAAAACCAATGAGCTGCAATTCAGAAAGATTCTCAAGACAGTGAATATGATCAAATGTTTTTTTGGTAATATCTTCATATTCTGTTTCATTAACAATCACTAAATCAATTACATGTCTGATCTTCATCAGCAAGTCTACATCCATCGGTGAAGGATTACACACAATGGTTAACCCTTTTAACTTAGCAAAATGAACTGCTGTTTCAATATCTTCATGATTTTTTTCAAATTGGATAACAAAATAATCTCCTTGATGTGCATAGCGATCAAGGACTTGTTTTATTCTGCGGTGATGTGCTTTTGCGTTTGCCCCTGGATAGATAATGATTTCATTGTTTTGATCAAATAATGTAATCATCGCAAGCCCTGTAGATGCATCATCATGCACCATCACACCTTCAGTATTTACACAGATCTCGTTTAGTTTTTTTAAGATGAGTCGACCTTCACTGTCTTTACCTACATCACCAAGCATATAAACATGAGCACCAAGTTTTGCAGCTGCATATGCTTGATTCGCACCTTTACCGCCACATGATTTTACTAATTTGGTTGCTTTTAAGGTTTCTCCTCTTCTTATTCTCTTAGGTAATGCTAACGTATAATCAACATTTAAACTACCATATACAAAGATATTTTTCATTATTTTAACCCCGTTGTAACAATGCCACGTACAAATGCTTTTTGAGCCACAAACAATACTATAACCATCGGTAAAGCAAACATAACGCTTGCTGCCATGACATACGCCCAGTTTGCAGTTCCTGTTGCTGAGAAGAAGGCTTGCATACCAATTGATAATGTATGAAGATTTGGATCGGTAAAGTAAATACTAGGGCCTACATAATCACTCCATGCATTGATAAACGAGAAGACAAGGAGTGTTGCAAGGACAGGTTTTAACTGAGGAAGTAAGATATAATAAAGAACTTTGAAACTATTAGCTCCATCCATTTTTGCTGCTTCATCAAGTTCTTTTGGTATCATCATGATAAATTGCTTAAGCATAAAAATATTAAACGCTGAACCACCAATCCAAGGAATAATTAAAGGAAGCCTTGTTCCAATTAATCCAAAATACTCAAATTGAACATATTGTGGAATCAATGTGACAACCCAAGGAATCATCATCGTTGAAAGTAAAACCGTAAATAAGACATCACTACCTTTTGCTTTAAATCTTGCAAACCCATACGCTACGAGAATCGATGATGTAATCCCTAATCCCATGGATGTAACAACCATGATCATGGTGTTCATAAAAAGTTTACTCATATCAATAAATTGATAAGCATTGATGTAGTTATCCAAATTATAACGCGGTGATATGAGTTGAGGAGGCCATCTAAAAATAGAGTTAGAATCTGGCATAAATGACATTAAAATCATATAAATAAATGGCATTGCGAAAAAGAGCGCAATGATCGCTGATATGATGGTGAGAAGGCTCACTCTAATCAAAAGCTTTTGTCGCTTTGTCATCTGTCATCACCACCTGTCTCATAGTGAACACGTTTATTGACTGTTTTTAAGAAAAAGATGGTTAACAACATAGAAAAGAAAAACGCAATCCATGCTTGTGCTGATGCATAACCTAAAGTTTTTCTGCCTAAATTATTGAAAGCATTTCTGACAATCATTAAATTCATGGTTGTTGTTGAAATACCAGGACCACCATCAGTAAGCAGTTTAATCTCAGCATACGCTTGAAGTGATCCAATCATACCTGTTAGTGCAACAAAAAAAAGTGTTGGACTAATCGTCGGGATTATGATATATCTTAGTTTAGTTAAAAAGTTAACACCATCAAGTTCTGCTGCTTCGACCATATCCTGAGGTATACCTTGAATCGAGGCCAATAAAATTAACATAACGGGACCAAGACCACTCCAAACACCCACAAAAATAACGGTACCCATTGATCGAGTTGCACCACCAAAGAAGTTAACAGGTGCAAGGCCTAAATAGGATAAAAAATAATTAGCGATATTCATTTCATTCCCTGTGAAGATCATTCTCCACAGTAATGCAACAGATACAACGGGGATGATTGCAGGAAGATAGATCATCGTTCTAAACCATTTTCTACCGATTACTTTACCATTGAGTAGGAGGGCAATGAAGAGTGCAATCATCACCGTAAAGAGTACCTTTAAGCCTGCATAGACAAATGTGTTTGAAATAGACCGGATGAAATCCGCATCATTTCTAAACAAATCGACATAGTTTTTTAAACCGATAAAAACTATTTTCTCAGTCGTTGCTGAAGCCATTCTAACCGATGTGAAACTAAAATAAAATGACAAAAGCATCGGTACAAGTGTAAAAAGCGTAAGTCCAATTAACCATGGACTAATATAGAGATAAAATAACTTGCCATCTTGATTGAGCTTACGTTTTTTCTTCATGTTAACCTCTTAGCCAATTTCGTTTCGAATGTCACTTTCGATGTTGTTTAATAATTGTGTGATGTTATTGATGTTGTAATTTGAAATAAATGTATCAAAGTTTTTCGCAATTTGCGTCTCGATTGCAATTTGGGAAATGTGATTATTTAAAACGAGAGGATGCGTATAGTTTACTGCAAAATGAAAGAAATATTGATTCATATAGCGTAAAAATGCGTCTTCTGGATTTAAATAGCGATCTGATTCAGCAACCTTCATGTTTCCAGGAATGTTGAAACCACGTTCAGCCATAAACTCTTGACCTTTTGTCATATAATAATTCAAAAACTGAACTGCTTTATCTTTAAGCGGTGATGAAGCATTAATGCCAAGTGCAATCATTCCAGCTGCAACGCCATAATTATCATCCGCAGTGAGTGCGCGGTTTTGATCAGGTACAGGAGGAGGAGCAATCCCTAAGTTAAAAGAAACATTATCAAAACTAAATGCACTATACGCCCAAGAGCCAAACCATGCAAACGAAAGGTTACCATTGGCGAAAGCCTCTCCTGAACCAATACCAGAAGGACCAATACTGGGTGCAGATGGAGTTGCTCCACGTTGTAGTTCCGAAAAATAAGTGAAAGCATCCTTAACCGCTTGAGAGTCCTTATTAAAATACTTACCATCAATAAATGCGGTATCACCGCTTGCTTGAATCATTTGAAACAAATGTTTCCAGGGGACACGATCTAACATTGTGCCATATCTTAAAACTTGATTTCCACTTCTAATGGTTAGTTTATAGCTCATATCCAGAAACTCACTCCATGAAAGTGGAATCGTTTCAGAAGGGTAGTGCATGAACGCTTCATGTTCTTCTGTATAACCGTTTGTCATATTATATTGATCAATATGATCTTTGTTATACCACATCATAAAATCAGGTGACCAGTCTTTAATCAGCGCATAATAATCACCTTGACCAAAACGAGTGCCATCAAAACGGTATGCATCATTAATATCCCATAGTTTAATGTTACCATTTGGATTCGTTGCTGAAGCCACATCAAGTGCTCCTGAAGTCATGTATGGAGTAAGATTTAAGATGCGCCCTGTTGAAAGTTGTGATAAAATTTCACCTTGCTCTGTAAAAAAGATGTCAGGTGCATTTTTTCGTGATCCTAGGTAGATGTTTAAGTTTTCATAATAGTTACCTGTCGAAGGTAATATACGCACCTCAATACCTGTTTCTGTCTGAAACGAATCAGCGATTCTTTCGTACCAAGAGACTTCAACAGCATCTCCCCATACATAGAAATTGATATGTTTACGATCATCACTTTGACAAGAGACCATCAAAAAAGTCATCAATAGTATGATTATCATCATATAATATCTTTTCATGTTATCCCACCTTTCGATCTGATAAGATGAGTTGATCAAGGATATGAACAACCTCATCTTCTTGTAATTTTAGTTTGACATAGTAATGATTTCCACGCTCATCTTCACGAAAATCTGTGTTGCCTAACTCATCGACCGTTACACGACCTCTCTTTGAGCGTTTGAAAATGTCTTTTTCCCCACAAACCGCATAATAGACAGCAAGTGGATCCCATGATTCTCTTGCTCCATTAGAAAAAAGCGTATATGAGAAGGTAACGGGATGTGACATATCACCTTGTTTGACAAGAGGGCCAAATGATTTAACTTGATAGCCTGTTAAAAAATCAATAAATGTGATGGTTACAGGACATTTTTCAATGAAGTATTTTGCTGAAGGCAAGTCTGTCACAATGTTATATTCGGTGATATAAGGATGCCCTTCAAAATAAACTTGATCACTTCCATTATGGAACAAACCAGCCATTAAGACGACTTCTTCTACCTTTTCTTTCATGAGTTCAACACCAGATAGGCTTGAATAACCGTCTGGTTTTGATTGTAGTAGTTTAGCGAAATTGTTCATTTGACCAATACCAACAAACGTTAACTTGTTTCCATTATCTAATGATGCTAAATGTTTTCTCATAAGCTGATATGCTTCGGGTAATTGTTCGTTTTCTTGTAAATCCGACCCAAAATGGAGCACCATCTTTTCAGCAAAACGATTAAAGCGATCATCGTCTAAAAAATGTTTACGCTTCGTGACACCAATCTCGACTTTTCGTCCATAATAGCGATTGACAATATCAATGCATTTAGGTCCGAAAAGTGAAGATGTTGTATGTGTCATGCCGAGGATTTCAACTTTATGTTGATTGGCAAAAATGTTAAGCAGTGCGACTGCACCAACATCGTCACAATCGCCACCAAGATCAGTATCTAAAAATATCTTCTTCATCATGCATCCTCTTTCTGGGTTTTCTTAAGAGCAATGACCCCAATTTCATTTTCTTCACGAATCATTTTTCTAAAACGTAAAGGTGACAAGTTCATACGCTGTGTAAAAAAGTTAACAAAACGTGAATCATCAGAAAAACCACACTTTTGAGCGATATCTTTCACAGATTCATCGGTCTCATAAAGTAAATTTTTAGCAACATCCAGTCTAATATTTAAAACATATTGATTAAGTGAAACACCAGATACTTCTTTAAAAATATGACGAAAACGGTCGTATGAGTAACCACTGCTAATTGCAAGCATGTTAAAATCAATATCTTTCACATAGTTTTCACGCATGTATTTTTTAGCATGCTTGACATATAAATTATTGGTTTTGGATTGATCCGTTTCCAATGTATACCTCGTAGATTCAATGAGAATTAAATTGAACAAATGATTAACATAATCTTGATACAAAGGGGATTGATTCTTATATTCAAGGAGTGCAATTTCAAAAAGCTCATGTACAAATGCAGATGAGGTTTTATTTAAATTCACAAACATGTTGTCAATAGGTATAGCTGTTTCAAACAACACAATATAAACAATCGAAAACGACTCGTTGATTTCATCATGCTGATCATAAGGTTTGATAACGAAAACCGAATCTTTTTGATAATCGTTTTTTTCTCCTTTGACATTCACGCATCCATTACCTTCTTTATAAAATACCATTTCATAATAATTATGATGATGCGGAAGCACATATTCACCTGCTTGATGTTCATAATAAACCAGAGAAACCACTTTCGCTTGATACATAATCAACACCACCTTTTTTAACTTAACCTAAATTGATGAAGCAATAACCCTTCTATATGTAAAAATTCTCCTGACGGATAACGTCTATCACTTGACATAAATTCGCCCATCTGATTCATAAATCCAATATTGGCAAAAGGTGAAATGGTTCTGCCTGAGATAGATATTGAAACATCATCTGTTGCATAGACATATAAGTCATTTCCATCAAGAATCACAAATGCTAAAGCACCGTGTTCCGTTTTAATCACGATTTCAAGATCATCGATGTGATGTGTTTCTGTTTTACTTAAAACAGGTAATCGTGTTTGAATGTTAAATGCAACTATATGATTACTATCTTTCATACTGAAAAGATAAGCACTCATCGATACTCCTTGAATAAGTCTTCTTGTTAACTCTGAATGAGGTTTATCGGAAAAATCATCATTTAAAACACCTTGATCCATTTGATAACTTGATTGATAATAGGCATTCATCCATGTGAAAAAAGGTGGAGTTGCAAAATCATAAATGGCATAAGATCCACCTGCTTGATAAGCAGCTAGCATTAAACTTGGTGTCGATTGATAATGCCCCATGTTTTCAGCAATATGCGGATAGTTTCCTAAAACACTGTATTGGCGAATCGTATCTGAGATTATCCATGGATCTTCAACATAAGGATCATCACCAACAATATCAATACCTTCTAGTGCTAAGACATCTAAAGGGGACGCAAAAGGTGCTTGAGGAAAGGGAGATACACCGAGTGAAACCGTCATATTTGTGCGGGTAATGATTTCATAATCGCTTGACTTAACAGCTTTTCCTGCATTATCGAGCGCATTTAATGTCATTTCCCAAATGCGTTCTTTCGAGACGATTTCACCATGAAGATGAAGATTTCTCTGATCAACACGCCATCTGAGGAGTCCATCTGCTTCATTATGGACCTGAACTGATATGACAGGATAATGATAGCCATTTTCCTTATTCCATCCATCAATGCGGTCCATCATCGCATGAATGACATTTCTTTCTTTTTCAAGTAACAATGGTGTATCTAAAACAAGATGTCCAACATGACCATACATCCATGAAAAATAGGATTTCAAAAACTGATCATTTATGAACGCTTCCATTCTTGGAAAGCGTTCTTCATCTTGCCAAATATAGTCAGGCAGATGAAAACTATGTGTATCACCAACCATATTGGTCGAAAACCAAAGGATTTCAAGTTTCAACGCATGATCGACTGACATTCTTAAGATATGATCTAAATGAGTAAAATCATACACATCTTCTTCAACTTCAAGATAACGCCAATCGATAGGAACTTGCACTGTATTTAATCCAAAACGTTTAGCTTCGACAAAGTACTGTTCAATTTCTTCATAAGATAAGGCTTGTGGTGAGCCTTGAGGAGGTGCATAGGCACCTGTTCCTCGATTGATTAAGCCATCTAGTCTGATTTGTCCACCTATAATCAAAAATGGTTGTCCTAGATAAGCTAAATAAGGCTTATTTGATTCTGTGTATTTAATCTCCGTCACCTTCACGTTAATCTCTGTCTCCTCTGTTGGCTCTGATTTAATGGGTTCATCAATCACTTTTTGGCACGCAACAAAGCCAATCACAAGCAAACCGATGATAACCCATTTTAATAACCTAACCACGGATAGCATCGAAACTGTTGACATAGTTTGCAGAAAGTGGAACCGGTAATGCTTGTAGTGTTGATATGCGCAAACGATAAACAGTATTCTTTTCTATCGTTAGAGTTAAATTATTATTTGATAAACTGACTTGTCCTTGATTAATCCAATTGCCATTTTGATCATAATAACCTTGGGTTGCGTTTATAAAAATAACATTTTCAAACGTGATGGTTGCATCTTCACTTGCGAAGAGTGTAACATAATCACCATGTTGGATGACAAAGCCAAGTCCATGTTCAGGATTTGAATAAGTAAACATTAAACCACTTTGAGTATAAAGGTATTGTGGATTTCCACTTGATATCCGTGTATCCATGCCTAAAACCACAAAATTTTGGCGTGGTGTCATGAGTACATCGACATATGCTTTAGATAACGCATGATAAATAGGTTTAAAAAGATCCACACGTTGATTCTTTTGTGTAAACATTGTTAACACAGTATCTTGACTGCGATCAATACGATGATAAAGTGCTCCATTGGGTGGTTCTGGATAATAGACAGCTGCAGAAAGTTGATAGGCGTTAAACCCAAACGCACCTAGTGCAATGGTTGCTAACATGTTTTTGTGATTTGAATCATCTGCCCAGTTTTGTGCGTTATATATAGGCATGCCAGGAAGATCGGTAACAAAGTTTCTTATACCCGTTTTTGCATTTGCAATCGAATGTAAATACGTCGGTGATACTAAGTCAATATGTGGTAAATTTTTAATAGAAGTGACGTAACCAACAACACCATTTTGTTCTGTGAACTCAATGCGTGTTAATGGACGGTAAGCAGCATATTTCACAGCTTGAGATAATGCCTTGATATACGTTTCAACGATGTCCCATCCTTCTTGCTGTGTTAGCAAAATACCATCATCACCAAGTACTTCATATTGTGTAATACGCCATCTTGGAAAGCGGTCTAAACCTTGACCTAATTGAACCATAACGACAGGATCATAGCGATTATTCTCGATATTCCAATCATAAACAGCATTGAACATTTCATAAATAGCAAGTGATTCGCGGTCTAACAATGCTTGATTTGTCCAATCCATCATTTTCACACGTCCAAAGATACCAAAATCATATAAATCAAGCATAACTTTGTATGTATGATGATCCTCAGCAATATAGTTAGGATATAATCCTGTTCTTGATTCGCCATCAACAAATGATCCATACCATATGAAATTAATCTTTAAATCATAGGCTTTTGCATAATCAAGAAGTTTAAAAAGCATCGTTGTATCATAAACATCTTTTTCAGTTTCGATCCATGTCCATAAAAAGGGTAGTTCGACAGTGTTTAAACCTGTTTCTTTAGCAATCGCAAAATAAGGCTCGACATCTTCAATTTCCAGTTGATCAGCTAGCATGATGATATCTAGACGTATTTCGGATGACAAAATAAGTTCAGGAACCCCTTGTCGATTGACGATGTATGACTTCTCATAAGTTGATACCGTATGACTTTCCATGCGGTAAGGCGCATGAAAGGTTGTTTTTTCTTCTAAGATCACTCGTTTTGATTCTTTTTGACAAGCCATAAGAAAGAACAGTGCACTTATGACTAAAAGATAAATAACTATTTTTCTCATCATTTCACCTAACTTCCTATGTTTTGCCATGTATCAGATTCAAGTATCATAGCAAGTGTTTCTACAGATAACATATAGACAACACCACCTTCTAACGAGAGAGTATTACCAGATAATGTGATCGTTTGCATGATTTCAAAAGTTTCATCGGCTAGATAACGTCCTGAAACGACACTTTGAATGTTAACATCTAAAAAATTGATCGTTGCCTGTTCTGTTGAAAACACTAAAATATGGTTCTCAAAGACTAGTGCATAAGCTAAAGCACCTTGACTGGTTTGAAACGTCATACGAGCACCCATGGTTTGTAATGTTTGAATTTTTTGCATGTCAGGGTTATTAGTGGTTGCATTAAAAACAGCAAAGTTTGCAGGATCAACTCTTAAAAGATCAACCCATGAATCATTGAGTCCATGTATGAGTTTACGTGTGGGCTGATAGTGGTTTTTTTCTAAAATATTAAAGTCTTGATCATAAGATAAAATACCTTGATCGACACCAGCTGAACCATGTCGAATATAGAAAGGTGAGGTAATCAAGTCATAAATGGAATAACCTGCACCTTGTGAAAGTGCTGCTAAAATCAAGGATGGGGTATTCGGGTAATTACCCGCATTTTCAGCGACATGTGGGAAATTACCTGGTAAATTTCTTCCATACATAGTCATGATTCCTCGAATATCTTTTACACTAGAACGATAGGAGTCATCACCTACAATATCTATTCCTTCTAAATTGAAAATATCGATGACCCATGGAGGTGGATTTTTAGCAACATCACCTGAGAAAATCCCATGATTTGATGAGTTTGTATTATCGCCTCCTGTTGAGTTTGCAAAATTCGTTCGTGTATAAACCTTATATTGACTTTCTTTAACAATCATTCCAAGATGGTTGAGTGAATCCATCACTTTTTGCCATCCTTCTTCGTGACTCATGAGTCCTCCCAAAGGAGATTGTACCTGAAAGGTATCAATACGCCATCTCACGAACGCATCCGCTTCATTTAATATTTGAATACCAATAACAGGATGATAAGCTCCATGTGTACGATCCCATTCATAAATATATTCCATCATCTTTGCTACAGCATGACCTTCGCGTTCTAAAAGATTAGGATGATTGAAATCCATGTACCACATGATGCCATAGTAATTCCAAAACTCACCTGTACGCATCGCATCTAATTTAGGAAATCTTTTCCCATCTCTGATGATGTAATCAGGCACAGTATAGCTGTGTGTATCTCCAACCATGTTTGTACCAAACCATAGAAATTCAATCTTTAGATCATAACGATTTGCATAACGCATCATGCGATCTAAATATGTATAGTCAAACACATCTTCTTCAAGCTCGATGTCTTTCCATTCAACAGGTATTTGTAGTGAAGTGACACCTAGATCTTTCGCTTTTTCAAAAAGAGGTTCTATTTGCTCGATCGTTAATTTATCGGTATTCATAAGTGCATCAACACGAATCGATGCCCCTACGTATAAAAATGGTTTTCCTTCAACATAGATGTTTGTTCGTCCTGTTGTTTCATCGGTATGAACATAAGACACTAAGATATCACCTTCATACATGATGTCAGTTAATGTATCATCGACAAACGGATTTGATGGAATGGTGTTATCATTCTCTTTTTGACAAGCACTTATGAAAAACATGAGTCCTAAGAGTGCAAGTAAACTTAAACTTTTTTTCATATTTTGCCCTTTCTTAATGACTTTAGGTTAGCCAAAGACTAACCTAAAGGTCGATTTTGATTAAACGATTTTTCTTTTTTTAATAAAGAACCAAACACCGAGTGTTAAGACACCAATTGATCCAACAATGATGCTAACCCATAGACCTGTTGATAGACCTGAAGCTGGTTCAGACACTTCAATTGTATATGTGACGGTTGTTACGTTTTCATAGAGATCAGTAACACGTACAATAACTTTCCATGTCCCAACTGCATCTGGTGTAAATTGATTGTTTGATGCTTGTGTTCCAATGTTAGTGCGCGTTCCATCAGGTGCTTCTATCGTCACGAGAATGGTAACTGATGAATTATCTTCAATGCTAATTGTAGGAATAACAATCACTTCATTGATGAGTGCTTTATCAACTAATCCAGTAATAGAAACGATCGGATCTAGCGTATCAGGAACATTGATTGAGTAAGTTTGCGTTACAACATTAGCTGTTGGATTCGCTTGATCAGCTGCTGTATACGTTAGTGTATATATGCCAGTTTGATTTAATGTGATCTCAGATCCTACATTTACTGTTTGTTGTGTGCCATCAGGTAATTGAATCACAATTGTTTTGCTTGATTGAACGACATCATCGGAATAGGTAGCAGCTAAGATTGTCAATGTGCTATTCAATGTATAAGTTGATTGATAGGCTGTTGTTAAAGTAATGGTTGGTAATGTGATTTTGTCTTTAACAGTAACAACAATATCATCTAAAGTAATGACAACTTGATTACTACCTTGTGTCGTAAATCTAAATGTGTATGTGCCAAGTGTTGACGGTAGTAAAATAAAATCTCCTGTGCGATCAGTATAAGTAAATTCACCCATTGGTGTGATAACAGTGACATCATAAGTAGGGTTTTCATTAAAGAGATCAAGTAAATAAATTGGAATCTGAATTTCTTCACCTTGAAGACTTAATAATGGAACTTGACTTAAAACAAGTAAAGTTGCATCGTTAACATCATCAATGATGCCGTTCGTTGACTGTAAAGGTTGACCATTAACTTCAGTGATGAGTGCTTCATAGTATTGATGTGCACCACTTGCATAATGTGAATGAATGACAAAACTTGCTTGAAGTTCAGTGCCGCCTAAAACTTCTAGGAAAGCTTCAATGTGTTGTGCACCTGTTGATGCTGGAACCATACCACCAAGTCTTTCACCAATAAAATATGAATCGAGATCAAATGCCATATGATAGTGCTTATTCAAATCGTCAACTGTATTTTTAATCCAACCAGCTTCGGAGATATCAATCATATCTTGGTCTGGATATTTAATAAAAATGTTTGTTGGTGAATCTGGAGCACCTTGTTGATCTAACCAAACACGAAATGCAATAAACATGTTTGGGTTATCTGGATGTGACAAAACGAGTTCAGCATAACCATTTGATCCCATATTTAAGACATTTGATGTTGTATCAGATATTTGAAACTTAATGTTGAATCCATTTCGCATATCAAAGACTCCAAGATCAAACTTTGTATAGGTGGTTGAACGAACACGTAGTCCTTCATCGACATAATCAGCCATTGCTCGTTCGACATGTCTAGGTTTCGCAAATGTATTGCTAAATACAGCATTTGCAGAAATTGATACATCTTGAGCATCTGAACGAATAATACCGCCAGCATTTTCAGCTTCATAAATAAAGGTATATGTGCCTAATGCCATTTGTGGCAAGATAAAGAATTTAAACTGATTTTGATTATCAACATTAATGACTAGGTAAGGTTCGACTAAGTCAGATGAATGATAAATATAGAGTTTTAATGTATAGTTTCCAGTCGTTTCATGAACAACAGGTGCTGCAATCGTAATGAAATGAAAATAATCAGCATGAATGTCTTCAATAACGGGTACATTGGATAATGTTGGTGCTTCAATGTTATTGACAACATTGAATGTATAAACTTTCTCCGATTCATTGCCATCACTATCTGATGCAACTAATTTAATCGATTGACTACCATCGGTTGTTGGTGTGAAGACTTTTCCATTTGGATTTATGATGTTTCCTTCAAGATCTTCTAAGCGATAGGTTACTTCGCTTAATAAATCATAAGCAGTAACTGGAATATCATAAGGATCATTCATGGTGATTGAACTGCTGACTTGACCATCAATGATAAGTGGTGCGACAGTATCAACAAAGTTTACACCATCATTTGCCAAACTTTGCCCATTGATTTCTGTAACAATCACATCAACATTCGCATTAAATCCATTATCACCAGATATTCTAAACCATACTTGATCAACTTCATTGAAACGAGATGCATGTGTAAGTAAATCATGATTTCCATTATCTAAACGTGTTAAATCATCACTGCCACCGACATAAGATTCAAATAAGCGTTCCTTAGAAAACTGGATAAAGAAACTACTACTTAATGTTGCATCACCTTTAATCCAAGTCGCTCCATCATATGACAATCCCCAGTTTCCAGCTTCAGGATATAGAACGTATGCATGTGAACCATTCGTTGCACCTGCAGAATCTGTCCAAATTCTTAAATGCATGATTTCTTGGTCATTAGCAGCATTCATCACATGAAGATCAAGTGCATTACCTGCATTGTTTGTTGATGCAATTGGGTTACCAGCAGCATCAAACATGCCAATTTTAAACGCAAAAGAAATCGTTCTTCCACCCGATAGTGTGAACAATGGGCCATGCGTGTCATTGTTTAAAATTTCAGCACGACGATTCCAAGCATCAGGTACACCACCAGGTAATGTGATTTTTGCACCTTCTGTTGTCCATTCTTTTGTGCCATCCCATGAGTTAACCACTTCCCATGCTTCAAGATCACTAACATTTGCAGCATATGTTTTTTGTGTATGTGCAAACATGAGTGCGAAAACGAATATAAATAAAACAGTCATCAATATTTTTCTCATTTTTCTCCTCCAAATATAGATTACATCAAGTCTTTGTTTTACCTATATCTTATAAAAATATACATTTTATGTAAATGATTTAAACTAATCATAGCCATAATTATAAATTAATATTTTCATTATAACTCCATTATTTCACAAATAATAGCGTTTACATAGGGATTTTTAGTAATTTCTTAAAACTATATAGCCATAATTATAAATTTTTAAAGACTCATCATAACCATTTTCAACAATATTTCTACAGATTTTTTAGTGTTAATCTTCTAAAATGCTTTAGAATCTTGTGAGTCGCGCTTTATAATCGTACATATCTATTGATGTTGACATCAGTACAACATGCATAAAACGCTTACCATGACTTGATAAGTGTCATATCTGTTTATTTCCGATAATCAATAATATAAAACAAAAGGCAACATACTATGACAGATGGACGGATGTTATCATTCTTTATGTTTTTAAAAAGAACATATCTATAAATGACGTGTTATAATCATAAATAAAAAGGGGAAAATTAATGAATAAAATTACACTATCAGTCTTGATTTTTGTCTGTGCTTTTTTATTGCTTGCATGTAAAAGTGAGACTCATGAAGCGAATGAGTATATCGATGAATATTTTTCACTTGCTTATGTAGATTTTAACGAACGTATTGCATATAAAGAAATTATCCATGTACAGTATATCTATCTTTATGCTATGCCTAAAAGTGAGAAACTTGGAGAGGAAACACGGTTTTTCAAATTTTTCATTAAATATGTAAATTTAGATGACGAAGTCAAAAACGACTTCATTATGGTCACGAAGTTTGGTGATGAAGAAATCTCATTGCCTACTATGATTGGATATGAGACTGCTTTTGATTATAACGATCAAGAGATATCTGAAATGATTAAACAAAATGAGCGACAATACTCTCTTCTTAAAGGAATATCAAAACGTTTCACTATGGAGTCTAGAAAAATGGAAGATTCCTTGCTTCAATCATATATCAACCCATCATAACATCCTGTTTTACTGATTGAAAACGCACATTTTTCATCGTTGTTTTAATGATTAGTTATTATAAAATTAAATAAAAATTTGAATCTCAAATTAACATATGCTATTCTATTACAAACGACTTAATTAAGGAGAAATCAAATTATGCAATTTTGGAACAATAGTTATTGGGGAGGACTAAATCAAATTGCTTTTTTAGCAATCATTTTACTACTTTCTAATGTCATTCGAAGAAAAGTCAAATTTTTAAGAAGATCATTACTTCCTACAGCCGTCCTTGGAGGATTTATCGTTTTACTCATCAAAGAAGTTGACATCTTACCTAGGGGATTTTTCAGTGTTCCCTTTATGGAAGTGATCACATTTCATATGTTAGCGATTGGCTTTATCGCTCTTGCTTTAAAATCATTATCTTCACAAAAGAAGCAAAACAAAATGGTTGCAGTTGAAAGTGGTTTAGTCATTGTTGGTACGTATGTCATTCAAGCTGTTTTTGGACTCATCATTACTATCATCTTAGCACTAACGTTCTTTGGAGATGTCTTAATACCTGGTGCAGGTATGCTCCTACCGATGGCTTTTGGTCAAGGACCAGGACCAGCAGGTAACATGGGAACTGTTTATGCTGAAAACTCTATTTTCATTGGTGGTAAAGCCTTTGGTCTATCGATGGCATCTTTAGGATTTATTTGGGCTTGTGTTGGTGGTGTTTTATATTTAAACTATCTCGTTAAGAAAAAGAAAATTGCACCACGTGACGAAGATTCCATGAGCATGGAAGTGACCACAAATACTGTTGAAGAAGCTGATGAAATTCCTTTATCAGAGGCGATTGATAAGTTTACCGTTCAAATCTGTTTGGTTCTTCTTGTTTACTTCTTTACCTATCTCTTTATGAAAGGTTTTGATTATTTAGTCTTAAGAGATGTCTTTGGTGACTTTGGGACACGCTCTATGCGTCCACTCATTTGGGGATTTAACTTCATTTGGGCAACCATTTTTGCATTAATTTTTAAACGCATTTTTGCAGGCTTAAGAAAAGTTAATGTGATGCAACGTCGCTACCCCAATGATTATATGTTAAACCGTATTGCAGGAACAGCATTCGATTTCATGATCATCGCAAGTATTGCTGCGATTAACATCAGTGATTTAACGGGATTATGGTTACCATTTGTTTTAGTCACAACCGTTGGTGGTATTATTACATTCATTTATTTGAAAATTATTACTCGTCATGTGTATCCAGAATACCCACTTGAAGGCTTTGTCTCCATGTTTGGTATGTTAACCGGTACAGCATCAACAGGTATTGCTTTACTTCGTGAAGTGGATCCACATTATCAATCCCCTGCAGCGAATAACCTTGTTCTTGGTGCGAGTTCAGCTATTGTCTTTGGTTTTCCACTCCTGATGTTAGTCGGACTAGCTTATCAAAGCACTGCGCTCGCTTTAATCACTTTAGCAATAACATCGATTGCCTTTGTTTTTATAAATCTCTTCCTACTTAGAAAACGTATTTTCAAGAAATATAAAACTGCTTAATACACAAAAAACAAGAACCCGTATTGAAATGATAAGATGTTAGTAGACATAAACAAACGACTAACATCTTTTTTCATGTTTAAATCTATCTAAAGGGAGGTCTTTAGTATGGGAAGACCAAAAGGATCGAAAGGAAAGAAACCAAATCGTTATTGGAGTAAAGAAGGTAAATATGGATGTGTAAAATGGATGATATCAGGGGAAAAAAGCACGGAAGAACTTGAGAGTTTAACGACATCTCCAACAGTTTGATCAAGTAGTAAAACAACAAATACTTGATGAAAATTTTCATTCAAGATGATATGAAAGTTAATGAAAACTTTCATGAAAATGCAATATGTGATAAAATAAGATGTATTATACACACATATAATGAATAATCATGACAGAAAGAAGGTAAACATATGAAAAAATTTCATTTAACCGATAACTATGTACTCATCAATTTTGATGCTGCAATTTGTGACTCAACCATTAAGATTATTCAATCCAAAAGTTTTGAGCTAGTTGTCACTCAATTTATTCGAAAACTACGTTCAGAGAAAGACATCATGATTGAATGTTTTAAAGGTATACGTGTACAGCACATTATCGATGCGTATAAACTACTTCTCATCTATGACTTTGAAACGGTCTATAAGAAAAATCTATCACTACAACCACTCCTCAAACAAAGACATGAGTTTTATCATTTAACGGAAGCACTCTATGACTTTTGGCGTAAACGCGAGCGTTTTGGGTTTATGGTTGGCTCAAAAGTTTACCAGCAAAGTGCTAAAACAGCTGATATGATTAACATTTCTGATCAGTTTAATGCGAAAGTCCTTTATCTCTATCGAACCATTACACAAAACCTCTTAGGACATCCATTTAAAGTCTTTAGACAACTTCCAGCAGGAATTAACGCTAATCTTTTATATGTGAATCATAGATTTACATATCATCATAGCTATAGTAACCTTCAAAACATTGCTTTTGTAACGAGTATCTTAACGCGTCCGCCATTTATGGTGTACTCAAAGAGTAATACACGGACAGGTTATTTTAAAGAAATTGAGAAGAACCCTTTAGCAGATTTAGCGATTAATAAACTACACTATTTTGCTTTTCCGATAAAAGTAGGACCACTTCTTGCGTTTGTCTACATTCATCGTGATTTCTTACACCATGGTATTGGTCTTTCAAATCTTTTTGAAATGGCAACCTATGATGAGTTTAAAGATCGAAAACCTGAGTTAGTTTATGTCTATGGTATTAGAGAATCTGATTTTGATTGTACATACTATCATGACAAAGATGAAAACATGTATATTGGATTTGTAAGTCGTGCAAACAAAAACGATTACTTTGGTTATTTAAAGAAAATGCTATTGACACTCCATAACGTTTACATGATCGATCAAAAGAGACTTCCTATTCATGGTGCAATGGTATCTGTGATTCTAAAAAATGATCGTGTTAAAAATATCGTTGTTATCGGTGATAGTGGCGCTGGAAAATCAGAAACCCTTGAAGCACTGAGAACAATTGGTTCTGATTATATTAGGCAAATGGATGTCATCTTTGATGATATGGGAACATTCTTGTATCATCATAAACACGTTGTAGCTCAAGGCACCGAGATTGGAGCATTTGTCAGACTTGATGATCTTGACACCGGTTATGCGTATAAAGAAATGGATCGTGCGATTTTCTTAAATCCAGATCAAGTGAATGCGCGTGTGATTTTACCCATTAGTTATTATGAGTATATTATCAAATATCACAAGATTGACATGGTTCTTTATGCCAACAATTATGAAGACAAAGACGAAGGATTGAAGATTTTTGATAACATTGATGATGCCCTGAATTGTTTTAGAGATGGCAAAAGGTTTGCTAAAGGTACTACATCTGAAGTTGGCTTAGTCTCATCTTATTTTGCAAACCCATTTGGGCCTTATCAAAAAGAGGCTGAAACAGAACCTCTGCTTGTCGACTATTTTAAATCAATCATGGATCAACATATTCCTTTAGGTGAAATCTATACAAGACTTGCTATTCCTGGCAAAGAAACTACAGGTCCTAAAGACGCTGCGAGAAAATTACTCGAGTTTTTAGTTTCATCAAGTAAAACTTAATTCAATACCATCATAAAAAAAGAATTCATCAGTTGATGAGTTCTTTTTCATGCTTTTCTTGATTCAGATGAAGTTGTGGTCGTCTTTGTTGAATGAATCTAAGTAAAAGATACCATATACCTGTTAAGATAATAATCGTTAAAATCCACAGCATCGTATACCAAGGTTGACCAAATGCATCAGAAATTTCTTTAACTGGGCTTTCAAATAAATAAAACCAGTTTTCTTTTAAGATGACATCGACTAGTAAAACAAATAAGGTATAAGCAAATAGGACCAGCGAAGCCTTAATATAATAATTAAACTTGATGTCAATACGCCCTGTGACAAAATAATAAAGTGATGCTAGTAAGAACCCATAATGAACAATGAAATAATGGAAATATCTAAAATGTGGAATCCCATAGGTCGTATCTACAAAGATTAACGCAAACATCGCACCAGTCAATGCATAATAAATAATATAATTAAATAGTTTAGGTTTGTTAGCAAGCAGCGCATAGATCGTTAAAACATTTGTCAACGCACAAAACCCAGTCAATGGAATCATTTCTCTTGTATAAGCACCTCGTGTTAACACCCATACATGATAACCAGCTTCAAAGATGAGCAGTGACAATCCTAAGATAAGTCTAAAAGTTTTTTCTCGATAATCCTTTGACATGTTGAACCTAAAGTAATAGATCATAACAAAAAAAAGCACCAAAAAAGCAAGCGTCAAAAGATGAAGACCATTAAACATCGATAGTCTATCATTCAATACTTCATTAAACATAGGTAACTCCTTATCAAATGTATTTATTTAATATTATAATATCACAATGGATGATGATGATATCAAAAAAAGATAAGTTCGTCACTTATCTTGATTCAATACATATCTAATCAGCACATAAACAAAGATAAAACCTGTCAATAAGCCAGCTGTATCAATCATGACATCGATCAGTGATCCGTTTCTTCCATCAACAAAAAGTTGAATGAACTCATCGATGCATGCAACCATAAAACCTATCCATAACGCAAAAAACAAAGGCTTGTTTGATTTAAAGAGATAAACAGTTAATGTGATACCCAAAAAGAAAAACTGCGTGAAATGAGCTAGTTTTCGTATGACTAAACTTAAGACATCTTTTTCCATGGATATGCCTATCCATGTTAAAACTGGATGTAAAAGATTCACAACAAAACCGCTTTGTTCAGATGAAAGGTGTGCTGGAAGCAATGAGTTTGTCCAAATGAATGTGATGAGAAGAATCGATAGGATGAGAGAAAAGCGCATGGTTAATCACCATTA
>OBJA01001049.1_pt1 | contig 20554 bp, 13 predicted proteins | sample 1519751 | NCBI WGS metagenome assembly OBJA01 (sample SAMEA3881238, study PRJEB22517) | soil metagenome | biome: lake sediment; feature: soda lake sediment; material: sediment, water from around vicinity | place: India | collected 2013-12-23 | depth 3 m
CTTAATTCCACAGCACCAGTTCTTTTGTTTTTTCGAATTGCTTGCTTTTGCACCGGGGGCATATTGCAAATTTGAGGCTGTGGATGTTGGTGTGTTTCAGCCTGATATTACAACCGGCACATTTGAAACGGGTTTCGTGTAAAACTTCAGTTCCGGACAGCACCTGCACAAAAAGTTTGTCCGAAATTTGTAAACATTTGTGGCACCGGTAAATTTTGTATTCTGTTTTAATCTGAAGCGGTTCCCCGGTTTTTATCAGTTCATTATTCTTTTTCCGGGTTTTGTAGTGCAGGTTAATTTGGGTTGAAGCCAACACCGAACCAGCTGTTTGATCGCGCTCCATAAAGCGCCAGCCTTCGTATAGTTGCTGACTGTGCTTGCATTTTCGGCAGTTGAAAATATAAGAGTATCCCATTTTTGAGTGTTTTTTGCAGCCTGAATACTGAATATCAGTTAGCGCCAAATTACAAAATCATCCGGTTATTGTAGCTGTTTGCCAGTAACTTAAATACCTGTTGTGCGGCATTGGCTTAACACGAATTTTACATATGAAGTGGCTGCTTCCTTGATTTTAAGAAATAAACATATCTTTGCAGCTCAATTTTTGGCATAGATGGCAAAGGGGTGTATTGAAAAGTAAATTTTATTGTCATCAGTGCTTATTGGGTTTGAAGGGCGTGTTGCCTTTCAATTTAAATAACGACAATGATGACATTTGAACAAACGGGCATTAAGCCCGAATTGCTCAGCGCCATTTCAGAAATGGGCTTCGAGCACCCGACTCCTATTCAGGAGAAGACAATTCCACATCTGTTAAACAGTAAAAACGACCTGATTGCCCTGGCACAAACCGGGACAGGGAAAACGGCTGCCTTTGGTTTGCCGCTGTTGCACAACTGCGATGTCAGTAAAAAAGACGTTCAGGCTTTGGTGCTTTGCCCCACCCGCGAGCTTTGTTTGCAGATTAGCCGCGATTTGAGTTCGTTTTCAAAAAACCTCCGCGGCTTTAAAAATATACCGGTGTACGGTGGCGCCGACATCAGCAAACAGATCCGCGAATTGCGCGATGGCGGACAAGTGGTGGTTGGCACGCCGGGCCGTGTTCAGGATTTGATCCGTCGTAAGGTTTTAAATGTGAGCCAAATAAAATGGTTGGTTCTGGATGAAGCTGACGAGATGCTCAACATGGGTTTCAAAGAAGAAATGGATGCGATTTTGGCCGAAACTCCTGCCATCAAACAAACCTTGCTTTTTTCGGCGACCATGCCGCGCGAAATCTCAGAGATGGTCAACAAATACCTGCATTCGCCTGAAGAAATTGCTGTTGGACGTAAAAATGAAGGTGCTGCAAACGTAGAACATCATTATTATACGGTACACGCCAAAGATAAATATGCCACCTTAAAGCGTATTGCCGATAATTACCCGGATTGTTACGCCATTGTTTTTTGCCGTACCCGGATGGAAACCCGCGAAGTAGCCGAAAAATTTATGGGCGACGGTTACAATGCCGATGCCTTACATGGCGACCTTTCGCAGGCTCAGCGCGATTATGTGATGGCCAGGTTCCGTTCACGCCAGCTGCAAATGCTGGTGGCTACCGACGTTGCTGCCCGCGGGCTCGACGTAAATGACCTCAGCCACGTGATTAACTACAGTTTGCCTGACGATCCTGAGGTTTACATTCACCGGAGCGGCAGAACAGGAAGAGCTGGAAAAAGCGGAATTTCTGTTTCAATCGTCCATATGCGTGAAACCGGAAAACTCCGGCACATCGAAAAATTGCTGCAAAAACGATTTGAGCGGAAACTGGTGCCGGGCGGCGAAGAGATCTGTAAAGTGCAGTTGATGCATATGGTTGAAAAAGTGGCGCAGGTTGAGGTAAACGATTCAAAAATTGACCCGTACATGCCGGCAATTATGGAAAAATTTGCAGGCCTTAGCAGCGACGAAATCCTGAAAAGATTTGTTTCCGCAGAATTTAACCGCTTTTTGGCCTATTATAAAAATGCACCCGACTTAAATGTAAACATTGGCACGGAAAAGAAATCATTTGACAAATTCGACAAGCGTGACAAGTTTGATAAATTTGACAAACACGACAATATCAACTTTAGCCGCCTGTTTATCAATGCGGGGAAAAAACAAAACCTGAACGCATCCCGTCTTCTTGGTTTAATTAACGAACATGCAAAAAGGAAGGGCATTGAAATTGGCAAGATTGATATCCAACGGAAGTTTTCTTTTTTCGAAATCGACAGCCGCTACGAAAATGAGCTCGTACAATCGATGAGCCGCGCATCCATCGAAGGCCACCAACTGGTAGTTGACCGGGCGACCGGGCAGGAACATCCTTCGTCAGGACCAAAAATAAAAAGTAAAAAGAAAAGCGCTGAAAGGGATTACTCGCAAGCTGGAGGAAACCAACGGAAAAAAAGACAACGCCGGTAATAAAAATAAAAAAAGAGGGTGTCCAATTTTGCGGGCACCCTCTTTCGTTTTATTAAAATCGTTTTTACAGATCACCAGGAATCGATTTGATCTTGCTGATTTCGATTTTCCGGATAAACATTTCGCCGCCTTCCGATTGAAACTGGATTTTCCCCTTTGTAACAGGAAGGATTTTGCCGCCGACGATTTTGCTAATGTTGTTGCAGGCCATTACTTTCATCCCGTTTACAACATGAACCGACTGACTTCCCACACAATAAAGGTCAATAACGTTCCACTGGCCCGATTCTTTTTCGTTGTCCATAATTTTGCGGGCAATTTTCCCCCCCGCTTGTTCATTGCCAAAAGGCATCATTTTAGACCCTGTGGCAAAGATGTACTTGTCGCCGTCTTTATTGACGCTTATTTCGGCATACGAATCGCCCATCATATAAGCATCGCCCAGGTTGTTTGTCATCAACTGGCATTCAACAGAACTCATCCAGGTGTCCAGTCCGGCGCCAAACGGGCCAAAGCTGTGGTAGAGTAAGCCACTGTTTGAGGTTGTGTACACTTTTTCGCCCCACTTGTATTCGATCCGCAGGTGGTAATTTTCATACTCTTTTTTTGTTGCCAGCGAGGCATTGACGTCGCCTGAAACACGGATCAGTGTTTCTCCACCTTTTTCTACTACCGAGAACACACTTTCGGGAGTCGCCTGCTCTTTCAGGTTTTCAAAACCGTTGAGGGCAGTGCCAATATAAATGTCCCAGTTAGCGAGGTTTTTCCCGTTAAAAACAGGTTTCATTTTTTGAGCGCCGGCTGAAAAACTGCAAGTTGCAGCCAGCAAAAGAACTGTTAGTTGTTTAATCATTGTTTTTTGGTTTTTGTAAAAAAAAACTGCCTCATTCCTTGATAAGACAGTTTCAAAAGTAATATTAAAAAATTTCTTTAATGCACCTGCTCTGCAATTAGTTCCTGCGCCCGTTCTAAAATTTTCGCATCATCAATTAACACAATGCCGCCATTTGGCCCTGGCTCAAGGTGTATTCCTACCGATTTTCCCTTTTCATAATTAGCGCCTCCAAAATAATTTCTGACGGTTTCTACTTCAAGATTAAACTCCTGCGCTATTTTTTGAATAGAACCGTCAGGTAAACTGTCTTTAATTTTACGCAACTCATTAAATGTGATTTTTTTCTCCATGGCAGTAAAATTTATAAGTTAAGAAATAGGATATTTTAAAAACTCCTTTAAAGTTAAAATTAATAGTTTAATAACGAACCGATATTAATCAGGAAACACAGGGAGGTTTTTCGTGCTGACGGCAGCCTGGCATTCTGAAATCTTTCGGAGATGCGGCTTGTTGGGCATTTGCGGGATACCGGGAGTTTTTAGAAGCTTAAGATGTTAAAGAACATTTTAACATTTTTTAGCAGACCAAAATGGTTTAACGGGTGTTGCCGGATAAGGATAATTCCTTTTTACCTTGAAAAAATCATGCGTTTCCGGTTGCTAAAAATTAAAAGCGGCTACTTTCATGCTGTCATAAATCGCCTGATGAATAGAAGGCCTGATGTTCATGCTCGAGATTTTTGAATTGTTCCTCGTTGGGTGAACCCGGTTAGAGCAAAAAACAAAAAGCAGGTTGTTTTTTGGGTCGGCCCACACAAAGGTGCCGGTAAAACCGCTGTGGCCAAAGCTTTCAGGGCTGGCATCAATAGCGGGATAGGCATTTCTCAGGGTATTTTTGTTATTGTTGATGTAGGGTTTGTCGAAGCCCAGTCCGCGCCGGTTTTGGTTGTTGGGGTATTGAATGCGCGTAAATTCACGGATGCTTGCCGAATCTAGAACCTGTGTGCCGCCGTAGTAGCCATACTGCAAATACATCTGCATTATTTTTGCCAGGTCGTTTACCGTACCAAACAAGCCCGCGTTGCCGGAAACCCCGCCCATCATGCAGGCGCCTTCATCATGCACGAAACCACGGAGAAGTTCCTTTCTGAATAAGTTGTCCTGTTCAGTCGGAACAATCAGTTCCTGTGGAAAATAGTTGTAAGCGTTATAAGTGACTGAATTTGCCCCGATTGGCTTGTAAAAATTGGTTTTTAGGTATTCTTCATAATTTCCCTGCACCAGTTTTTCAATGATCTTTGGGAAAAGAATAAAACCGAGGTCGGAATAAACGTACTTTTTGCCCGGGAGCAATTGCGAGTCGCGGATTTCAGATAGTATGGTATTGACGTAGAGCGTGTCCATATACAAATGGGAAGATACGCGCAGGCTAAAATTGGAGTTGGGTTGGTCTTTGAATATGACAGGATTTAACTGCCCGTTTGCCAATAAAGTATTTCTGTAGAAGGGAATCCAGGCCTGTAGGCCAGCCTGGTGAGCCAGCACTTCGCGGGCAGTTATTTTGTTTTTATTCGATTTGATGAAATCCGGCCAGTAGACCGCCAACGGGAGGTCAAGTGCGATTTTTTTCTCGCTGTAAAGTTTGATCAGCGCGGGAAGCGGGCCGGTAATTTTTGTGACAGAAGCCCAGTCGTAAACTGCGTCTTCAGTTACAGGAACCTGTTCATTATAAGTGAAATTGCCATAGCACTTCTGAAAAACCACTTTACCGTCTTTTGCCACCAGTACCTGGCAGCCGGGGAAAGCTTTTTCTTTGAGCCCGCGGTTGGCGATGCTGTCAATCTTCCTTTCCAAAAACGAGGACGACATGCCTGCTTCTTCAGGAATTGTGTATTTAAAACGGCCATTTTTTTTTAATTCCAGGCCATCCTGCAACCTAAAGCGGGTATTCACACCCACTGGCAGCCTCCCGTTCACTCCAATTCCTCCAAAAATTGCCTGTGCCGCCAGTTCCTGCGTGATCTTATTTTCCTGATACGTGACCAGCAAGGCAGCAGCATTTTCCGCATTGGTGAGGTAATTCAGCGCGTAGGGGTTTCCAAACAGAACCACAACCCGGCGTTTGTGGGCAATTTTTTCAAGCAGGTTATTGGCAACCGGCGTCATCCCGTACCGGCCCGAAACGCCAAGATTCATGTCGTGTACCCCGCAAACCACCAGGTTGTAGCTATTCAACTCGTTGGCTAACTTTTCAATATCAGTTCGTCCCGCATCTTTTTTCAGATAAAAAAAGTCGACGTTCATGTATTTGGCCAGCATCTTCTGAAAATAGGTTTCTTTGCCGGTACCGATAGAAAGTGCAGCTACTTTTAAAGTGTCAATTCTTTGGAGCGGTATCAGTTGGGCATCATTTTTCAGCAGCGTCAACGATTGCTCGTGCAGCAGGCGTTTGGTCAATTCATACGTGGGCCTGTTGAGATCTTCCTGCAACTTTTTTTCGGGCGCTGGTTGGTACTCATCCAACTGGAGCCATTTTTTCACTGCCAGTATTTTCCGGCATTTCCAGTTTAAGTCGTCTTCGCTTAACCAGCCGTCCTGTAATGCTTGTTTGATTGCTTCAATCCGTTTGGGCAGGTTTGGTACAGTTTCCAGCATGTCATTCCCTGCAAGCAGCGCTTTAACGGTCGCTTCTCCGTCAGAGAACTGTTTGCTTACCCCGCTCATGTTCATGGCGTCGGTAATTACGAGGCCTTTGAACCCAAGATCACCAATCAGTTTATTCTGTACCATGTTGACTGAAAGCGAAGCAGGAACCGCTTTGCCCGGATCATACGATTCCACATGCAGGTGAGCGGTCATGATACCGCCAATACCCTTTTCGATCAAATATTTGAAAGGGGACAGCTCGATGACTTCCAGCCTGATGGAATCATGTTTGATCACTGGTAGCGCCAGGTGTGAATCAAGTTGGGTATCGCCGTGTCCCGGATAATGTTTGGCTACGGCCAGAATGCCCGCATCCTGCAACCCGCTGGCATACAGCCATGCTTTGTGCGCCACCAGTTGCGGGTCTTCTCCAAATGAGCGGTAATTGATGACCGGGTTGTTGGGATTGCTGTTTACGTCGGCTACCGGCGCATAACTGACGTGCACGCCGAGACGTTTCAATTGGGTGCCTATTTCAAAGCCCATCCGGTAGATCAAACTATCTTGCCGGATAGCCCCCAAAGCCATTTGCACCGGGTATTTTGATCCATCACTAAGCCTGAAACCCGGACCCCATTCGGCATCCATGGTAACCAGCAACGGAATCTTACTTTTTTTCTGAAGTTTATTGGTAATGGTCAGCTGACTCAACGAGCTTCCCTGCATAAAAATCACTCCTCCAATATAATAGCGACTTATTTCAGTATAAATCGGGGCATTGTCGGGAAGTTCTTTGTTGGAATAAACCTGGGCAACGAACAACTGTCCGATTTTTTCATCCAGGCTCATCTGCTGAAGCGTGGAATCGACCCACGGATGATGAAAATACCTTAAAAATCCAGGGGTTTCCTGGCTATATCCTATTGAAAAAATGAAAAACAAAAGCACAGCCAAAGTCAGCCGGTTCAGGATTTTCATATACATTTTTTTACTTCGGTAAAATTAAAAAAGATTGATTAAAGCAGAAATTAATCAGTGATAACTGATGTTTTCTTAACTTCGTGCGATATAGAAACGACAATTAATTATGCGTATTGTTTTGTTTTTTCTTTTGCTGATTTTTTTTCATACCGGCACCGCACAGCTACAAACCGGCGCCGACAGACCGGACTTGTACCTGCCTCAGCTAAAGGTAAAACAGGTGGGATTGGTGGTCAACCACACATCGGTGACTGACAATGGGCACCTGCTTGATTACCTCTTGGATCATGGTGTGCAGGTGAAAAAGGTCTTTAGCCCCGAACATGGTTTTCGCGGTAATGCCGACGCGGGTGAGCTAATCAGCGACCAGGTTGACCCGAAAACCGGGATTCCGGTGGTCTCATTATACGGGAATAATAAAAAACCTCAAAAAGAGCAACTGGCAGGACTGGACCTGCTTGTTTTTGATATCCAAGACGTTGGGGTGCGGTTTTATACATACATCAGTACCCTTCATTATGTAATGGAAGCATGTGCCGAAAACGGGAAAGAACTGGTGGTTTTAGACCGGCCAAACCCAAATGGCGATTACATTGCGGGGCCGGTTCTGAGGCCGGCTTTCAAATCGTTTGTCGGCATGCACCCGATTCCGGTGGTACATGGCTGTACGATTGGGGAACTGGCGCAGATGATTAACGGCGAAGGCTGGCTGGCCGGCGGAAAAAAATGCCGCCTGACGGTGATTCCAGTTGAAAATTATGATCATCTTACGCCGTATTCTCTCCCAATAAAACCTTCGCCCAACTTGCCAAACGACGTGGCTGTGAGGCTGTACCCCTCGCTTTGTTTTTTCGAAGCAACCATAGCGAGCATTGGGCGCGGCACTCATTTCCCTTTTCAGGTGATTGGCTATCCTGATAAAAAATTTGGCTGTTTCAGCTTTACACCGGTCAGTATTGATGGAATGTCGAAAAATCCGGAGCAGGAAGGGCAAGTTTGTTACGGCATCGATCTTCGTGGCTCAAGCCTGGAGCACCAGTTTACTTTGGCATTTTTTCTTGAGTTTTACCGGCAGTTCGAAAAAGAAGCGGCTTTTTTAAATCGTGAACGATGGTTTAACCTGCTGGCCGGGAACGACCAACTGCTGAAAGATATTCGCACAGCAAAAAGTTTACAGGAAATAGAAGCCGGATGGGAAAAGGAATTGGAGGAATACCAGTCGGTTAGAAAGAAATATTTGCTCTATCCCGATTTTAATTGAATACGATGCAACCAGTTGCGGCGCTCGCAATTGTTTCGGGATATTTTGTTTTGCTGATGATTGTCGGCGCAGTTTTTTAATGCACAGGTGTGCCAATTTTAGACTTGCTTGTTCTGACTATTTTAATGCGGAAAAATAGTATATGAGCGCTAGATTCTGCTGGAGCAGCGGTAGCGCCTTGCGTACCTTCTTCATCACTTGTGTCTCGAAACAATTATTTAACGAATGTAAGCATTGTATTAAAGTGTTGATATTGAGATTTTAAGATGCTTTCTTCAAGATGTTCCTGATCTGGCGAGAGTGCTGTGTGGAACGATTTCAATAAAAATGTTAAAAATGTTAAAATTTGTAAAAATCGTTTTGTACTTTTGAACGAGGAAGTTCCAGCTAAATTTTCGTTTTGACCTAAAGCCATTTGTGAAAATTATACTAAACATAGCGGTTTTGCTCCTTTTCATTATCACCTTTATTTCCTGTGAAGATGAAAAGTACGCCTCATCCTCAGATGCGCAATTGCGGTTTTCCGTAGATACGGTCATGTTTGATACCATCTTTACAACCATTGGCTCTACCACACAACACCTCAAAGTTTATAATACCTACGATCAAAAAATCCTTGTTTCGTCCATACGCCTTGCCAGGGGCGATCAATCAAACTTCAGGCTGAACGTTAACGGCATTGCGGCCAACGAAGTGTTTGGCGTTGAAATTCCTCCGAAGGACAGTATCTATATTTTTGTTGAAGTGACCATTGACCCTACCGGCGACAATTTACCCATGGTTGTGCAGGATTCAATCGAATTTTCAACAAACGCCAATTTGCAGGATGTTGACCTGGTGGCCTGGGGGCAGGATTTTAACCTGATCAGGGATGCCCGCGTGAAAACAGAGACCTGGGCTGCCGGAAAACCTTACCTGGTTTACAATTATGCTTATGTTGACAGCGGCGAAGTGTTGACGCTGGAACCCGGAGTTAAAATCCATTTTCACGACAAAGCAGGATTATATGTAAAGGGCAGTCTTCGGGCCATTGGCTCGGCTGCTGAACCGATTGTATTTAAAGGTGACCGTTTGGAAGGTGTTTACCAGGACGTCCCCGACCAGTGGAACGGGATCCTGTTGTACTCGGGCAGCCATAACAATGTGTTAAACCACGTTGAAATAAAAAATGCCAATATCGGCTTGCAGGTTGGAAACATTGAAGATAAAGGGTTTGCCTCTGTTGAATTGTCGAATGCAAAAATTTACAACCATTCTTATGCCGGAATTTTCGCTTTGAAATCGAAGATTACGGCGTATAACTGTTTGATTGCCAATTGTGGTTTTTATGCTGCGGCGCTTTTGGTTGGCGGCGAATATGAGTTTTATCACAGCACCATCGCCAATTATTGGGGCGGATATAGCCGCTCGGCCCGGTCAACAGCCTCCCTTGTGCTGTCCAATTTGCTGATCATTGACCGGCCATCCGGCGGAAGCGTGAGTTATGTCGGCAACCTGACCAACGCAACCTTTGTTAACAGCATCATCACCGGTAACATCGGATCGAAAAACGAACTTGCCCTGGGAAAATCAGAAGAGGCCACCTTCAATTTTAAATTTGATCATTGTCTGATACAGCTGTCGGATACTTTCAATATATCCAATAAGGACAATTTTGCCACAATTATTCGCGGTATTGACCCAAAGTTTAAAGATCCTTATAAAAAGCTCATTTTTGAACTCGATACTCTGAGCCCTGCTAAAGACAAAGGTTTGAGGAATATCGGGGAACGTTATCCGCTCGATCTGTTGAACCAGTCACGTACCGGCGACGCAGGCCCCGATCTTGGCGCTTACGAGCGTATCGAAAAGATATCAAAATAAATGATGCGGGCACTATTGAGCATTTTCGGTTTTCTTTTCAGCATTTCGTCTTTTGTATCTGCGCAACAACCCCGGCCAATCAGCATTCTTTTTTACAACACCGAAAACCTGTTTGATACTGCGAACGATCCGGCAACACAGGATGATGAATTTTTGCCAAATGGCGCCCGGCATTGGAACAATTTCAGGTTGGAAAAAAAACTCAACCAGTTGGGTAAGGTCATTCTTGGCGCTTCAGGTTTTGAACCACCTGATATTGTTGGTCTTTGCGAGGTTGAGAACCGCGATGTGCTGGAAATGCTTCTGAAAAACACGCCGCTTGTCAATTATTCCTACGCCATCATTCACAAGGATTCTCCTGATGAAAGGGGTATTGATGTTGCTTTACTATACCGGAACGATTATCTGAAGCCGCTGGTTTATAACTATATTCCAATAATGAATGAAAGATTGGAGCAACGAAACACACGCGAAATCTTACAGGCGAGATTTTTACTGCCCGGCGACGACACCATTCATGTATTTTTTAACCATTGGCCTTCGCGTTACGGTGGCCAAACCGAAACTGAAATTTATCGTTTTCAGGCTGCGGGAGCATTGAAAAAGGCAGTTGAATCCTTGCGACTAAAAAGTCCTGCTGCAAAAATTGTTATTATGGGCGATTTTAACGACGAACCAAAAAATAAAAGTTTGGCCGAAGTTTTACAAGCCGTCGATCTCAGCGCGAAGCAAAGCGGGGAGGAGCTGGTTAACCTTTCATACAACTGGAAGCAGGGTACGATCAAATACCGGCAAACATGGTCGGTTTTTGATCAGATTATCGTTTCTGGCAGTTTGTTGGTGCCTGAGGGGTGGCATACTGCTTTACCTTTGGCTGAGCCCGTTTCGCTTCCCTTTTTATTTGAAGATGACACCAAATTTAAAGGTAAAAAACTGAGCCGCACTTATGTTGGGTTGAAGTACAACGGCGGTTTCAGCGACCATTTACCGGTACTTTTGAAACTTAAAAGATGAAGCCGCGATTAATCCTTGTTATCCTTTAACCGGCTTCAACCCCATCTCTTCCGCCACATTCAGCATAAACTCAAAGGCTTCGTCATGGTCGTTGTGAATTTGTCCTTCCAGAATCGCTTCTTTGATGGCATTTTTCAGCAGGCCCACCTCGCGTGATGGTTTCAGCCCGAAAACTTCCATAATTTCTTCGCCTGAAACCGGTGGCTGGAAGTTGCGGATGTGGTCGCGTTCTTCCAGATCTTTTAGCTTTTGGCGGACCAGCCTGAAGTTTTTCAGATACCGTTTGACTTTTACTTCATTTTTTGAAGTGATATCAGCCTCGCAAAGTGTCATCAGGTCGTCGATATCGTCGCCGGCTTCAAAAAGCAGTCGCCGGACTGCCGAGTCGGTCACCTCTTCTTCCGACAAAACAATGGGCCGCATGTGCAGAGAAACCATCTTTTGCACATATTTCATCTTTTCATTCAGCGGCAGTTTCATTCTTTTGAATATGCCGGGGACCATTTTTGCTCCGATAAAATTGTGCCCGTGAAACGTCCAACCCTGCGAAGGGATGAACTTTTTTGTTCGCGGTTTGGCGATGTCGTGCAGCAAAGCCGACCAGCGCAGCCACACATTATCGGTGTTGGGGACAATCCGGTCCAGAACCTCGAGTGTGTGGAAGAAGTTGTCTTTGTGGCCGATATTGTTAACTTCTTCGCGTCCTTTCATTTGATGGAGTTCCGGAAAGATCAGCTCCAGTAGGTCGGATTTGTCGAGCAGCTTAAATCCTTTCGAAGGTTTATCGGCCATGATGATTTTGTTTAGCTCGTCAACAATCCGTTCGCCGGAAACGATCTTGATCCTTTCGCGGTTTTCAGAAATGGCAACCATTGTTTTTTCTTCAATGCTGAAGTTCAATTGCGTTGAAAAACGGATGGCGCGCATCATACGCAGCGGGTCGTCCGAAAATGTAATGCCGGGTTCGAGTGGTGTGCGAATAACTTTGTTTTTCAGGTCTTCAACCCCGCCAAAAGGATCGACCAGTTCTCCAAACCGGTCTTTGTTGAGATAGATGGCCAACGCGTTGATGGTAAAGTCGCGGCGTTTCTGATCATCTTCCAGGGTGCCCCCCTCCACAACAGGTTTTCGCGAGTCCGGACTGTATGATTCTTTTCGTGCCCCCACAAATTCAATTTCCAGGTTTTGATACTTTAGCATGGCCGTACCAAAAGTTTTGAAAATGCTGACATTGGTTTTGGGCCCGATTGCGCGGGCCACCTGTTTCGCCAGTTCAATGCCGCTCCCAAGTGTTACAACATCAATATCGGGCGAAGGTCGCTTTAATAAAATGTCCCTGACAAAACCGCCTATAACAAAAGTGGCTTGTCCCAGCTCATCGGCTTCTTTTGAAATGATTGAAAATATTGGGTGTTTCAGATGTTTTTCCATGAAATAATCGCAGCAGTTTTTTAGCTGCTTCAAGCTAAAAGGTGACAAAATGTTTAAAATCTTGCCAAAATTACAATTATTTCGGCTACCTAAAAGGGAAACGGTTTGTTTATATGAATATGGTACGATAGTTGATATTTAAATATCTAAAAATTTATATATTTGCATTTAATTAAAATTGATTGTCATGTTAGAACATTTAACCAAAGAAACATTCAAGGAAAAAGTTTTCAATTTTGAACAAAATAAAGATTGGAAATTTGAAGGTGACACACCCTGCATGATTGACTTTTATGCCGATTGGTGTGGCCCATGTAAAATGGTGGCACCTGTGCTGGAAGAGCTTCAGAAAGAATATGGCGACAGCATCAAAATTTATAAAGTTGACACGGAAGATCAACGCGAGTTATCAGCCATGTTTGGAATTCAGAGCATTCCGTCGCTTTTGTTTGTGCCGAAAGAAGGGCAACCGCAGATGGCGATGGGCGCACTGCCAAAAGCAACTTTTGAGCAGGCTATTTCAGAAGTGCTGAAGGTTGACAAGCCAACGAATTAATTTCCAGAGTTTATATAGCAGGAACAGTTTCTGTTCTAGATCGCGTCCAGGATTTTTTCCAGTTGAATTCCGCGCGATCCTTTGATCAGGATTAAACTGTTTTGCAAAAGTTTGTTTTGGTTTAGGTAGCCAGAAAGGAGTTCGGTATTGCCGAACTTCTTTGTTTTTGTACCCGCCGAAGTTTTTTCAAATTCTTTTCCCACCAGAAATACATTGTCCAGGTTGAGCGAATCGACCAGATCAACAATTTTCTGATGTTCTTCACCGGATTGTTCGCCCAGTTCAAGCATGTCGCCTAAAATGGCGGTTTTTGAAGGCGCTCCGATCGCTGCAAAATTTGTCAATGACGCGTGCATGCTGGTTGGATTGGCATTGTAGGCGTCCATGAAAATTTTATTCGTTCCTTTAATGATCAGTTGCGAACGGTTGTTGGCCGGCTGGTAGTTTTCGATGGCTTTTTGAATGTCGAGCGGATCAACGTTAAAATGTTGCCCAATGCGGGCCGCAGCCAAAATGTTTTCAAAATTGTAGCTGCCAATTAATTTCGACTTCAGGTAGAGCCAACCTTTCGGGAACAGCGCTTTCACGGTCAGGTAAAAGCCCGATTCATGCAATTCGCCTCTCAGTTGTGCTTTTTCTGAACTTCCAAAAGTCAGTTTTTCCAAACCGGCAGCTTGTTTCATCAACAAATCGTTATCGGCATTAACAAAACAGGGTCCGCCTTTTTCGCGCAGGTAATCGTATAATTCTGATTTGGTTTTTATAACTCCTTCAAAAGAGCCAAATCCTTCGAGGTGGGCCTTCCCGATGTTGGTAATCATGCCCATGTCGGGATCGGCAATCCGGCAAAGCTGGGCAATTTCTCCAGGATGGTTTGCCCCCATTTCAACTACAGCCAGTTCAGTTTGGCCGGTCATCTTTAAAAGGGTCAGCGGAACGCCGATGTGGTTGTTCAGGTTGCCTGAGGTGAAGGTGACCCGGTATTTTCGCTGAAGTACAGCAACAACCAACTCTTTGGTCGTTGTTTTTCCGTTCGTTCCCGTTATTGAAAGTACGGGCACGCCCAACTTTTTCCGGTGAAAGGTGGCCAGTTGCTGCAAAGCTTCCAGTACGTCATTCACCGGCACCAGCTTTTCATGTTGCGGGAGTCCCGGATCATCAACAATAGCGTAGGCAGCGCCTTTGGCTATCGCGTCAACAGCGTATTGATTACCGTCGAAGTTGGCGCCTTTTAATGCAAAAAAGAGGCAGCCCGGGCTGATTTTCCGGCTGTCGGTTGAAACCTCCGGATGATTCAGAAATAGTTGGTATAATTGTTCTGTTTTCATCTTGAAAAAAATAAAACCTCATCGGGTCACTGCCGGATGAGGTTTATGGTGTCTTATTTATAAAGGTCAGAAACCACGCGGGCTTCCCACCCTCGTCATAGCGCATCTGAAACCAAGGTCGTTTGAAGCCTTGTCTTCTTCCATAAATCTTCTCGTGCCGGGAATCAGCCAGTACGGGCGGTCTTTCCACGAGCCACCTTTGTAGACCCGCACATTGTCGGAAATCAAAGATGTAAATTGCCCCGCCTCTTCTGATTTCAGGTACATGTCGTTTGTTGATAATTGATTTTCAACAACCTGCCAGTCTTGCCCTTCAATTATTTGTGAGCGGTAGTCGCCGTCAAGATGGTTCCGGTAATCGGCGATGGTATCTTGTACCAGTTCCCCAAATTCGTTTCTGATCAGGTTTCCATCTGCATCTCTTTTGTATTGGGTGAATACATTTCCCCTGAAAGGCTGAAATTCGGCAACATCCTGCTGGTTAAGCGGACGATAAACATCAGCTACCCATTCGTTCACATTTCCGGCCATACAATAGAGACCATAATCATTCGGGTTGTATGAGTTGACCGGGGCAGTAATATCGGCATTGTCGTTCAGTGAACCGGCCATCCCCATCATATCACCTCGGCCGCGGGTATAGTTAGCCATCATTTTGCCACGGTTTTTCTTCGAGTCGTCTCTTAAGTAGCTTCCGTTCCATGGGTAAAGTTTCCGTTCGGTCAGCAGTTCCCCTTCCGAATTTCCAATCAGCCCGTAAGCTGCATATTCCCATTCAGCCTCGGTGGGCAGGCGGTAGTTCGGAAGCAGGATGCCGTCTTCCCATTTGACGCTGCGGGCATTTCCGCCGGCATCTTCAATTGGTTTTGAACCGCCGGTTCCCTGGTAAAGCCCATTTATATAAGAGTCGGTTGTAAATACATTTTGTCCCCCCTGGGCGTTGTCGTATTTCAAAATTCCCCGGTCAATCAATATTTTTTCGTTGACCCGGTCGGTACGCCATTTGCAATAAGCTTCGGCCTGAATCCAGCTGACGCCGACAACAGGATAGTTGCTGTATGCGGGATGTCTTAAATAATTGCTGATGTAGGGTTCGTTATAAGCCAGGGCCTCGCGCCACACCAACGTGTCGGGCAAAGCAGCTTTTGCTTTTTCCGGATTATTTGGATAAACCCTGCGCAGCCAATACAGGTATTCGCGATAATCCAGATTGGAAACCTCCGTTTCATCCATGTAAAACGAAGCAACTGTCACCCGGCGCGGGGCGTTGTTCCAGTCGTACATTACGTCTTGTTCAACGCGTCCCATGGTAAAAGTTCCGCCTTCAATAAATGTTAAGCCCGGCCCGGCAATTTGATTGTAATCGCCATCGGCTTGAAATCCACCGTTTTCAGGGTCATTGTAGCGCCATCCGGTTGTACTTGAGCTTTTGCCCTTGCCGCCTTTGCTTAATAATCCGCAGCTCGTCACTGCGATAGCCAAACCTAAAAATAATACGGCTTTAAATTTCATGTGTTGAATATTTTCAGTTTTATTTTAAGATGCACAAATATAACTAAATTGTGCAATTCTTATTGTCTGCCTTTCACAAGTTTTTAATAAGAACTTGTTGATTTCACTTTGTGAATGGGCCTTTTTTAATACGTTAAACTGAAAGATGGTCTGTAATTTTAATTGGAGTTTATTTGCAATATTGTACTTTTAGCAGCGTTTTCGTATAAAAAACTCAAGGATTATTTGATGAAAAGTTACCTGGTCAGTTTGCTGTTGCTCGTTTCCATTTGCGCGGCGCACGCCCAAACATTTCAACGTTCTGTTAACTGGATTAGCGTTCAGGAAGATGCCTATGCCAAACCGCTTGGCCGTTTCGACAATGCTTATATCACAGATGATGGGCTGCCTGTTTATCAGGAGGTTCTTGAGTTGGAAGATTCCAATAAACGAATTTCGGTTGTTAATCCGGTTTTTACGGTTCTGAAAACAAATACCGACCGGCATTCAGTCGGATTACAACGGGAACTTCAAGTGTTACCGCGATATGGCCGGTCAGGTACAAAATATTGGGCCATTCTCGAATTTGTCCCGGTTATTTTTAAAGATGGTCAGTATCAAAAGTTGGTTTCTTTTGACCTCGAGATTACCTCATCGACCGAAAAACTGGCCCTTGTCCAGCCGGTGCAGGCCTGGAAAACTTCTTCAGTGCTTGCCACCGGAAAGTGGGTGAAGTTGAAAACATCGGCACAAGGAATTCATAAAATCACTTACGACCAGCTTCAGGCATGGGGTTTTGCCAATCCTTCGGCAGTCAGGCTGTACGGAAACGGCGGCTATATGCTGCCAAAAATGAACGATGGCACTTATGGGGGCGATCTGCAGCAAAATGCCGTTGCCCACGCGCAGGACGGACAAGGGAAAAACTGCATTTTCTTTTATTCAACAGGAACTGTAAAATGGAGGCAGGATGCGGCCACCGGACTTTTTATACACGAGCTGAATAATTATTCCGATTTTGCTTATTATTTTTTGAGCGACCAGGGGACAGAAAAACTGATTGAAACAAAGCCGGCAGTCACTGCTCCGGCAACTCATCAGGTAATATCGTTTAATGAACGCGCCTATTACGAACAGGAACAGGAAAACCTGATTCGTTCAGGTAGTCGCTGGTTTGGCGAAAAGTTTTTAAACGGGCAAAACAAATCGGTTAATATTCCCCTGTTGAACCCCGTTAGCGGGAAGTCGGTGAAGGTTTTTTTGGAAGGAGCGGCACGTTCGGGAAGCAATTCTGCAATGAATGTCACTATTAATAATGCGAGTGTGGGCGCGGTCAATTTTACCGCTGTCAATACCAGCGATGCTATTGGACTTTATGCCGATGTGAAAAATAAAACCTACGAGCTGACTAATTCGCCGGCTGCGGTCAATCTCGGATTACGATATGCGGCGGCCAACAGTTCTTCAACAGCCTGGCTCGATTTTGTTACTGTTAATTATATGAGGGGGCTTGCAGTGTCCGATCAGCTAAGTTTCAGGGAGCTGGCGAGTGTGGGCGCCGGTAATGTTGCCGAATACAATTTGACTGCAACGGGTTCGGCGCTCCGAATTTGGGATGTAACTGATTATGCCAATCCTGTTGCAGTTCCTTTTTCGAAAGAAGGTAATACGGCCAAATTTAAACTGGAGGCAGACGAGTTGCGTGAGCTGGTTGCCTTTTACACCGATGCCAATCTGCCGCAGCCCGAGCGGGTAGGCGATGTAACCAACCAAAACCTGCACCAGCTGTCGGGGGCAACCATGGTGATTGTTTCGCACCCCGATTTTTTGACCGAAGCGAATGAACTGGCCCAGTTTCACCAGCAAAGCGACCAGATGAACGTACAGATTGTTACCCCGTCACAAATTTACAATGAGTTTTCGGGTGGGGCCGCCGATGTAGGGGGCATCCGCAACTTTTTGAAAATGTTGTACGAAAAAGAAGGTTCAAGCCTGAAATATGTTTTGTTGTTTGGCGATGGAAGCTTCGACAATAAAAATATCAGCGGACAGGCCAATAACTTCATTTTAACTTATCAGTCGCCCAATTCGCTTTTGCCAACTTCTTCGTTTGTTACTGACGATTTTTTTGTATTGCTTGATGACGGCGAAGGTGAGTTTGCCGGGCTGATCGATTTGGGTATTGGCCGCATTCCTGCAAAAACAAAAGCGGAAGCCAAAATCGCCGTGGGGAAAATTAAAAATTATGCCAGTACAAATGCCTTGGGCAACTGGCGAAATGTGATCTGTTTTATTGGCGACGACGAAGACAACAGCATTCACATGGCTCAGGCTGACGGATTGGCTCAGGTTGCCTATGAAAAAAATCCGGCTTTTTACACCGACAAAATTTATTTTGACGCTTATCAACAGCAATCAACTTCGGCTGGAGAACGTTATCCCGGTGTAAATGAGGCGATATACAATCGCGTAAAAGACGGCGCCTTGATTTTAAACTACACCGGGCATGCCAATGAAACGGCCCTGGCGGCGGAAAAAGTGTTGGTACCCAATGATATTGATAATTGGTCGAACTATAATAAACTGCCTGTTTTTGTAACGGCAACCTGCGAAATCAGCCGCTTCGACAATACCGAAGATTCGGGCGGCGAACATATCCTCTTTAACCCTAACGGCGGGGGCATTGGCTTATTCAGTACCACCCGTGTGGTCTATTCCAGCCCAAATTATGTCATTAACAGGGAGTTTTATCAGCATGTTTTTGATCACGACGAAAACGGCAACAACCTCCGGATGGGAGATGTTCTGAAACGGTCGAAAAACAGCATCAACACCGGGATCAACAAACGCAACTTCACCTTGCTGGCCGATCCCGCGCTGAGCTTGGCCTTCCCAAAATATAAAGTTGAAACGGAAACCATCAACGGGAAGCCGGCCGGAGCTTCCGTTGAAACAATCGGCTCGTTGTCGGTTGTGACCATCACAGGGAAAATCACAAACAACCAGGGTAATTTGCTTGAAAATTTTAATGGTGAAATAATGCCGGTCGTTTACGACAAAAAGTACCAGGTTGAAACTCTTGGCAATGGAGGCGAAGCGCCTTTCACCTTCAATATGCAAAATAATATCATCTACAAAGGAGTGGCAACGGTTGCTAACGGGCGGTTCGAATTTTCATTCATTGTGCCTAAAGATATTTCATATGCTGTTGGTGACGGAAAAATATTGTATTATGCCAACAACGGTGAGATTGATGCGCACGGCGTATTCGAAGATTTTTTAATTGGCGGCTCATCTGGCGGTTCGGTTGACGACGCCGAAGGACCGGTGGTGAAGTTGTATTTAAATGACACCGGTTTTAAGCCGGGCGACCAGGTGGGTAAAAATAGTGTGTTGATTGCTGATATTGAAGATAAAACAGGGATCAACACGGTCGGTGTTGGTATTGGCCACGATATTACCGCGGTGCTTGACGATGACTACGGCAATATTATGGTTTTAAATGACTATTATTTAAATGATAAAGACAGCTATAAAAAAGGGCAGGTAATTTTTCCCCTGAAAGGACTCGCTGTTGGGCGGCACACGTTGAAACTGAAAGTTTGGGACGTGCTGAATAATTCAACCGAAGTGGAAATTTATTTTTTTGTGAGCGAAAAACTGGAGATCATTGACCTGAGCGCCTATCCAAATCCGGCGGATGATTTTACGAATATTATTTTTACCCACAACCGCCCCGACGAGGCGTTTGACACGCGGGTTGAAATATTTAGCATGTCGGGGAGTTTGGTCGATGTGGTCAGCCAGCGCCTTGGGTCTTCGGGAGCACAAAGTTTTCCACTTTTGTGGCAAATCAGTGACAGCCAGTTGTTAATCCGAAACGGCGCCTACCTGTACCGGGTAATAATCGTAGCCGACGACGGAAATTCAGCAAGCAAATCGGGTAAGTTGATTATTTCCAGATATTAGTTTTGCAGGCACATACTTTTTATATGGCATCTACGTTTTCATTTTTGTGTTTCCGGTTGGGAACTCGTTAACAATGATCTATATTTGCAACTCACTTTTTGAAAAAACAGTAATGAAAAGACGACTGGCAATCTTTGTGGCTTTCATGGGGTTAAGCCTACTGGCACAAGAATCGTTTTCCCAAAAAAAATCAACCACCGGTGCAAATACAATTATGACCGGAGTACCCTTTCTGCAAATCACCCCCGATTCGCGTGCAGGTGCAATGGGTGACGCCGGCGTAGCTTCTTCACCCGACATGAATTCACAACACTGGAACCCAGCCAAATATGCATTTATCGAAAGTGAAATGGGTATTGGGCTGTCTTATTCTCCGTGGTTGCGAAACCTGGTTGACGACATTAACCTGGCCTACCTGGTTGGTTACAAAAAACTCGATGACCTGCAAACTGTCAGCGCATCCTTACGGTATTTCTCATTGGGCGATATTACTTTTATGAGTGATAGGGGAGCATTTATGGGCGAACAAAATCCGAATGAGTTTGCTTTTGACGTGGCCTACACCCGTTTATTGTCCGATTACTTTTCAGGTGCTGTCGCACTTCGCTATATTCATTCTTACCTCACTCCCGGGGTTGAAGGAACAAGTCCCGGTAATTCCTATGCTGCCGATATCGCTTTCTATTATCAAAATGAAATGCGCATCAACCGGAAAGAATCGACTTTTAC
>OBJA01001050.1_pt1 | contig 20554 bp, 25 predicted proteins | sample 1519751 | NCBI WGS metagenome assembly OBJA01 (sample SAMEA3881238, study PRJEB22517) | soil metagenome | biome: lake sediment; feature: soda lake sediment; material: sediment, water from around vicinity | place: India | collected 2013-12-23 | depth 3 m
ACTTTGCAAATGTGATTTTTACAGCTTTTATTAACAAGCTTCTACGGATTTAAGGGGGTTTAGGTGGGGAAATTATTCTTTTCCGGTCATGCACTTTTGCACCGAATGACTTTTCGGCATAAACCCCCAGGTTTGGTCGCCGGCTGGTCATCCAACCAGGAACTAAAAATTTAAAAAGCATGTTCAGAATTGGTCAAATCAGTTGGGGACAGTTTATCCAGGCAATCCTGCTTGTCCTGCTACTCTGGTACCTTTCCCTTATCCTGTTGTCGTTTTTTCACCGGAAAGGGAAAAATCACAAAACCCTGTTTGAAGATGATTTTGCAGGTTCAGCTGACATCGAAAGCCTGCAACCAGCTTTGGTTTCATCGGGTGATTTTCCCACTGAAATGGTCCCGATGATCCCTTTTGGACCGGTTCCTCTGCCGGTTTCCCTTTATGAAGAAATGGGCGTGGATGACGGTTACCCCCTTGACCGCCTGCAGGACGCCAAAGACCCCCTGCCGCCGTCGGTGATACAGCAAATACAAGTTCAACAATAACCCAAATGACGAACGATGAAGATAATTGGTCAAATTTTCCAAAGGCGCCGGAATCAAAAAAACGTATGATAACAATTGCAAGATTTCGTTTCCCGACCAAAGTGGAAATCCTGAAAGCAGGTTTCTCTTTCTTTTTCAGAAACAGCAATCAAAGATCAAGAGAAAAAGCAGAAAATCAGGGAGGATAAGCTTGTTCAAAGAGGGGGGAGCAAGATGTGCTTTTGTTCCACAAAAACCTTGTGCCTCCCGGCAGGGCTTTTCACCCTGAAAAGTAAAATCCCCCTCTTTGCCAAATATCAGGTACCAAAAGAATAATAAAAAAACAGGAGAAATCATGCGGCCAAAAACACCGGATCATGAAAAGTTGGAGGAGGGTGTCCGTGTCCGGTTAACGGCATTGGAAAAGTGGCTGTTGCTGAACCGTTGCAAAAAGGAAGGCTACCTGACCTTGAGTGATTTTTGCCGGGCCAAACTGGTCAAAAAAAGAGAAATCAAAAAGGTGGTGGCCTCCAAAGAATTTGTTTTGTTGGTACGCAAACTGGATTATGAACTGAACAAGATCGGGGTCAACCTGAACCAGGTATCCAAACGGGTCAACTCCAGTCAGATCTACCAATTTACTGCCGGGGACCGGGAGGTTTTCAAACAAATCTTTCAAGAGCTTAGATTTTGCTTTTCCGTCCTTCAGCAATACATGGACAAGATTGAAGACGGACCTTCGCAAACCTAAAATGCATTGATATGGTTATTGTAATCCACCAGTCCAACGATACACAAAACGCTTTTCTTTACAATGAAAAGAAAGTCAATGAAGGTGTAGCCAGCTATTTTCACAGTGCCAATACCATATCGGTCAACCCTTTTCTGTATGGCCAAAACCACCGGTGGAAAATCCTCCATGACATTGAAAAGGAAAACCCGCGGGTCAAAAAGAAATGTCTGCATATTTCGGTGAATCCGTCCGGTGCAGATATGCATAAACTGGATGATAAAACCATCCGTCAGGAGATTGACCGGATGATGGGGCATATGGGCTATGGCAACCAACCTTACTTTGTTTACAAACACCAGGATTTGGAGCGGGTTCATTACCATGTTGTTTCCACCCGCATTGATAAAACTACCGGTAAAAAGATCAGGGACGGGTACGAAAAGGACAAAATGCAAAAGTTTGTCAAGGAACTGGAACAAAAATACCAGCTAAAACAGGAAGTTCCGAAAGAGCTCATGAGCCTGAAGTTTACAGCCTCCAGCGGAAACTTGAAACAAAACCTGGAAAGCCTGTTTTCTCAGCTCAACCGGATGGAGTTCATCACCTCCAAAGAACAATATGACCAGGCGTTGAAATTGTTTAATGTCGAAATCAGAAAAGCAGGCCAAGGCCATATGGTGTTTGTGACCAATAAAAACGGGGCTATGATCCGCCATCCGATGAAATTATCCGCCTTTGATGAAAGGCCGAACTTCTATCTTTCAAGGCAGGAAACTTTATCCCAGGAAGAAATCAAAAAGAGCTTTTCTGAAACTTCGGGATCAAATAGAGAAGGTATTACAGCAAGTACTTTAAAATCATTGATTGTTAAAGAATTGATTTGGCAGGTGCAACAGCAGATCGACAGTGATTCTTTAAATCGAAATAAGAAATATAAAAAAAGAGGTCAGTTCAAAAAGCAAAAGCGAGGCAGGCATATATGAAGAAGCTGTTTACGGCCTCACAAAATCACTTATTACGAAAATAGCAGCAGAGTCCTCATTTTTGAGAAGAATTAGGTAGATAAATAAAAGTGTTTGTATGTAGATGAATGAGTTATTTGAAGAAATAATACCGCATGAATCAGTCCAAAACTATCCCTTCCAAAGGATACCAGTAAGTTTTTTCAACTATTTTACCGGTTGTTTCCTTGTCATATCCCAGATTCATAAAATCGATGATCTGATCTTCCTTTGGGAAGAACCGGTGGCAATAGCGGGGGAAGATATACTCCGGAACGATCCCGATATGATCATTTCCGGTGACCATGCGTAAGATTTCTTCTGCGTCTGACAGTTCAAAAGGGATGCTGTTGTCGTAAAGCGCAACAGCCATCTTTACTGTCTCTTCCACCCGGACAATGCTTGAACCCGCCAGGCGGACTTTCCATTTACCCTGCGCATTTGAAATATAAAGCGAAATATGAGTTGAATTTCCTCCCCTGCATATTTCCCAGGGATGGCCGCCTGCCCAGACCGAACTGTGATACCATTCGTAAAAAGCCAACGGCGAATCTTCGGCAAGCTCTCTTAAACCGCCATCCCTGCCATCGGCCATTTGCAGGTACTTTTCCTTTGGCGTCAACTGGGCCTGTGAATTTTTGAAATAGCTATTGGCATCGTAACAGATTTCACAAATCCTTAAAAACTCACCGGCAGTCATTTTCTCTATCAGGGGAATATCCTGATTTTTCGTTTTCTCAACAACTATTTTTAGCTTTTCCAAGCTGTCATCGTCTAAATCCTTGTTCGGACGAATGGCTTCGTCACCCTGGATTTCCCAATAATCTTTCCTTTTTATTCGACCGAATCGTTTCGACCAGGACAGATTTTGCTGAATATACCGATTATAGGCAGCTTCATCGTTTTTCAGTTTATCTGTTTCGCTGACCACCTTTCGGAGAAGCCAATCAGCAAACCGGTCAAAATAATCAGGCTCAAAAACGGGAGCTTTTCCTGGTGGTTCATCCTCCCTGATAGAAACAATGAGCTTTCCGTCTAAATGGAAAAACAGCTCGCTTTGAAATTTAGCTGTATCAAACCTGTACCAGGTGGTTTTTTCCGGGTAATAGTCCTTCCAAAGTTGCTCAAACTCTTCGGGGGTTTCCACCTCACCGCTTTCCTTATGTTCATCATAGTCGCCAAAAGCAGAGATCGGTCCCCGCGAGATTTCAACCCAGGTATGCCTGTTCTCATCGTCCGCTCCGGGTTTTATGCAACTGAAAATTTTATATATCTCCTTCAATTTCAGATATGAATCATTTGAAACGAGGCTACTTTCAAAATGAGCACGCTCAATAATCGCATTTATTTCAGGCACAAAAAGTTCAGTTGCATTCATCGGTAATGAAATTTATTTATTCATGCAGCATTTTTTGTATTTCTTCCCACTGCCGCACGGACACGGATCATTCCTTCCGGTTTTTGGAAAAGGAACATCAGGTTTTGGTGTTACCCGGACCGGCTCATCATAACGGGGAAATACGGTTTCTTTACTGTTTTTCGAAGATTTAAACCGGTTTAATTCATCATACTTTTCAAATATCGGGGTAAATTCTTTTTTGTGTTCATATTCCGGTTTCCGGTCAATGTCCTTTTTTATGTCTTCAAACGAACCTGCAATTCCCTCTGTAACATACCCGGATTCGTAAAGTTGTTCAATTTTGTCCATCAGTTCAATGCCCTGCAATTCCACTGCTTCCCAAACAAGAAATCCATTGAAGTCGCTGTCTATTATTCCTGAATCAGGATTTGCATTGATAACGGCATCCATAACGGCGTCAAACCACCCGATCACTTCTTTCCTCCGTTCCGGGGAATGAAGTGCAAGTTGAGATACCGAACCAACCACTTCGGCGCGTGAATAAGTGTCCATATCCGGCGTTAATACAAAATCCTGCAACTTGTCGAGTTGATTTTTACCGGTTTTCAGCAGCGTTTCCCAAAAATCCTCTGTTAACAGGTCGAAGTACCAGAACTGAAGAAAATCACTGTCCTGCCTGAGAGTGTCCAGGATCGCGTCCAGGGCTTCATCAGCTTCCAGCTCGCCCAAAAGGTAAACAGCATGGCAGGCAAAAAAACATTCTTCTTCTTTTAGTTTCCCCGCATCCTCCAGTTCCCGGAAATATTCATAGCGCAAGATGATGTCTTTCAGAATGGTTACCAAATCTTTGACCAGGGTTTTTCGGGGTAAGGAAAGGATTTTTTCCAGTTTTTCCTTTTCGATGTTCGTATCATACTGATATAACCATTCTGTTTCGGGATGGTTAAAAGCAGGGTTTTCAGTAGTTTGTAACGACTGATAATTTCCATTAGCCCTGACTTTGATTTTGGTTTTTTCTTCTTCTCCGAACCGTTTGGCTCCGGCTGCTATGCTTTTATAGAAAAGTTGGTTCCGGGCAGATTCGGTATCGGGATGTTCGGGTGCAATTTCTTCCAGAACCTGCAATCTTGCTTCCGCCTGCTCCAAATCGCCGATAGCTGCAAAATACATGATTGCCAGCTTAAAAAAGCCGGTTACTTCCGCCAAGTGAAACAGGTCACGGTTGGGATACAGGCTTTTTAGTTCCATATCCTTTCCCAATATGTCGGGCGCCATTTCGGGTTTACCGTCATTAATCAGTTGTTGGGCTTTGTTTAACCAGCCAAAAAGGTAGTCGGGATGTTCCTTTAAAATCCATTCATTTACTTCCACCCCCTTTTTGTAGTTGCCCGATGTGATGTAAGCTGAAGACAGGTAATTTTTCAATTGTGGGTTTTTCGGATGGCGTTCAATCAGGTAGAGCAATTTGTCAATAACTGTTTTATCCCCTTTTTGTATTTTGGGATACAATTTTTCCAATTGCCATTTTAGCGATGCGGTAATATGATCCCGGTTGTCCTGAAACGCGGGGTCGGTCGTTATTTTATATCCTGATATTTCGAATTCTTCGTACATCTTTTTTAACTTTTTATTTCGAATCACACTCATTTTTGAGATTTCAAACTTAAAAACTTTTTGGGAGATGCCCGTTCCCAATTCCCGTCAAATTTACCTGCACGGCAGAAACAGTCGAGGGTCTGCGTTTCTCTCCGGTACTTCGCATTCGGTCATTTTTCGAGTCGTCTGTCCGGAAAGTAAAGTAATCAGGATTTATTTTGATTATGGCCATTACATCTGCTTTTTGTAATTTGCGTTCCCGGATGAACGACCAATACCGGATGAAGACAGTAAAAGAAATGGATAAAAATGAAGATTTGATGAAACAATTCAGATTACCAAGAAAGATAAAAAAATCGTTGAAAAAAGGTTTATGGCTGTATCCCCCGGATGAAGAAGGAAACTCCCTGATGGCCAGTCCTGCCAGATCTCCAGAAGATTTTATGGCTGTGAAAAAGGGCATTGCAAGGAATCTTTTCGACGTGAAAGAATCAAAATCAAGAAGGAAGAAACTACAGAAACAACTTGACAAAGAAGTCATTGTCCCGGACGAAGAGCTAAGGAATTATGTGCATGAAATTCTTAGGGAGGATATCCGGAATTCGTCGTATAATAAGTTAATAGAAGCAAAGAATAACCCGAAAGCCATTATAGCTTATTACAATTTTGTCAATGCGTACCATCTGTACAAACAGGGAGATGACTCATTTGGCAATATCTGCTGCCTGGCTGTTGACAAAGCAAAGGAATTATTAAGCAACAAGAAAAAATAAACTTGAAAAGCATCCAATAAATATGGAACTCACGGAAAAACAAATAGAGGAAATTGCCGATAACCTGGATTGCGGGATGCGATGTTTTTACAACCTTAAAACGGGGGAGATTAAAACATTGCTCAATTTTGACAATTGGATTGGAGCTGACGAGGAGCCTTGGGAAGAAGAAGCGAAGGAGATTGATGAAAATTGGGATGATTATTTTGAGTTTACAGGATTTGAGACCCATGAATCTTTTCGGATAATGGCTGATTTTGCAGAGCGAATTGATGACCCGAAATTACAGGATCAATTGATCAATGCGTTAAACTGGCCAAAACCGTTTCGGAACTTTAAATGGCAAGTAGATAATTCCGGGGAGTACCGGCAACAGTGGTTTGACTATAAAAAAATGCGCTATGTCCAGTGGGTTAAAGAGCAAATTGATTTAAACGAGCGGGATTTTAATGAATAATGCAGATTTAGAAAAAGAGGTTAAAAGACTGGTACATTCAAATCGCTATGAAAAAGGATATGTTTGTGCTGTAGATGTCCTTTTGCAACTGGGCTATCTTACTAAAGAGGATTATGAAGCCTGGCGGTTTGGACGTGTTGACTACCTTGAGAAAGTATGCAAAACCAACTTGGGGAAGCTGACTTTCATTAACAAGCTGATCGGAAAGTACTCGGACGAGTTGGCTTTAAAAAGTTCCTGGACTGCCTACAACCAATTCGGTAAAGGGACAAAACGCCGGTTGCAATTTTGCAAATCAGGAGATAAAACAATTGAAGATAAATATGCTACTCATTATATTGATACAAAAAGGATTATTGAATTGAAAGAATCAAACTAACATATACTGCATTGGACCTAAAAAAGACATACCTGTTTCGGATCGTTCACATCGACAATATCCCGCATATTTTGAAATATTGGGGAGTTATTACTTTTAACGGAAAGAGAAATGATACGATATGGCTTGGAGATATATTGCAAAGTGATGCCGATACCCTTGTTAATACTGTTAATACGGAGGGAGTTCTGGGTAAGGGGATTGCTCTGCAGTTTAAGAAAGCTTTCCCTCATAATTATAAGGTTTATCGTGAGTTGTGCGAAAGTAACGGGTTTTCTATTGGAAAGCTGTTGGTTGTTCAGGATGAAAACCTTGTCCAGGGAAAAAATGGATCATAAATTTTCCGACAAAAACTACATGGAAGAAACCATCGGAATATGAATATGTTACTAAAAGACTGGATGAACTGGTAAGGATACTTCCAAATGGAAATGGGCCATCAAACAGATCATTGAGCTAATTGAGCCAATCGGCGCGTTGGGGAAGCTTTTATTAATTGATCCTGATATTTAATTCTCCTTCTATTTGTCTGGGAAAATTAGAAATCAGCAACTTATATACTACTTTAAAGCTATTTTCACTAAACGCCCATATAGGCTCAAGCGAAAATTGTAAATTATGCTTCAGTAATTTTGAATATTTATAATGAACGACAGTACTGCCATCATCTGTATTTTCTACACCATAACATTCCAGAGTATTTTTTAATGTCGTTTTATCAACAACACGTATATATTCTCTGGGTGGCGGATTAAATGGAAAACTTATTGCAATTTCAGATAAGTCAATATCTCCGGCATGTTTAGGTTTGTATGGTGCTTTAGGCTTTTCATATTTTGGGAAATTTTCATACAAAAGAATCTTTACCGTATTGGGGAAAGTCAAAAATATGTCAATATCATTTGCAGATGCAGTTCCATTGTTTGATACTTTAAAATTTAAGCGAACAGTATTAGATAAGATGCTATTCCATTGATATTTATCTCTAAATATTTTTTCGTATGCCACATAGAATTTTTTCAATTCTTTATTGTATTCTTCTTTTTGCTCACTAGTTGGTTGGTTTAACATTGATAACGGATTGAGCTGTTTTTGAATAGCCATTAGCTTTTCAAAAGGAATCCGGCCTTTTCCCAGGAAAGTTTCTTCAATTGTTTTCTCTGAAATAAAAGGGATGTGCTTTTCTTTGACAGGCTTTAAGGACTTTATACAATAATCATCCTCCGTTTGAGCTAGAGGATCTAATTCAAACTTCTTAAATTTTTTCCCGTCATCAAAAGTCAGCGTAACATCAGGAAAATTGCTTCTCAGTTCGGCATTTTCTTTCCGAAGTTTTCTTAATTCTTTTTCTTCCTGGCTTTCCTCTTCAGGCAGTAAGAGATTGTTATCCAGCTGAATAACATTTATTCCTAGTTGCCTTGCTCTCATCCTTGGTCCGGTATCATGAGATACAAATGCAACATTTTCCAATCCGTTTAATTCCCCAAATTCAAGAATAGTTGCTAGTAAAGCATGGTCATGTTGGCTTTTTGATAAACCATATTCTTCAAAAGTAGAATCTTTGGGGACAGAAAAAATAATCTCTATAATGCCCCTGGTTTCATTTTGTTCTTGCTCAATTTTGGGAAGAATGGCTTTAACTCTATTCGCTATTTTTTTGTTCGAGTTGATTTTATGTTTATCTAACTCATCCAACACAATAGGTGCGATAACAATCCGATAATCATCCCCAACAATCTCTTTCCATGAAATTTGGTCGTAACGTTGAAAATGGATGAATATATTGGTATCAACAAATATGTATTTCATGGATTGATGTCTCCTCTTTTCTTCATGATTTTTAGGTGCTTACTGTGATCCCGTTGCCCAAGTCCTAAAAAAGGACAAGCGATGACAACAGGAAGCAAAGCTCCGGCGTCTGGCTGCAACCATTTCAGAGCATGCTGATCCCACTTGACCAGCTTTCCCAGAAAAAAATAAGGATTTGACCAACTCGAGGTTTTGCAAATTTCCTTTCATCGCGGTACAATAAACTTATCTCCGTTGAAATGTATCATATGATCCGGAAAATTCACTACCCAAACTTCAGTTTCCCAGGCAATATCAGAGGTATGCCGTTTGAATTCTTTAAAGTCAGGGAAAGCAGTTACATAAATTTTGCCTGCCTGACAATTTCTCAGCATCTTTTCCATTTCTATAATTCGTTTAGGCGAGACAGGGCCATGTGAAGTGACGGCCTCAATCAGGAACAGCCAATTGCGTTTTTATCATAAAGGACAACATCCGGCAGCTTGCTGTGCTCGTCAATCGGAATACCCAATTCTGCCAACGCTTCCTTATCCATGTAAAGATCCTTTTTGGCAGTATCCCCTACATACAACAATTCACTTCCGGGAGCAAAGCGGGCAGCAAACTCTTCAATTACAGCAATCTGAACTTCATTGTGCTTGCCCGGCGAAAAGATTAGTTTGGTTCCGTCTTTTAGTTTTACCGGAATTCTCTGGAGTTCCCTTTTCTTGTTATATTTTTCACGTAGTAGGCCAACATTTTCCTTGAAATATTTGATTTCTTTATTCCAGTTTCTTGTGTTGAATGTTTTAATGACCTTCAGGGCTTCATCTGATAAACGATAGTGATTGTCCTTGCTGTTGGTGGGCAGTTCAGGATTTTCCGGGTTGTGAAGCACTATATCGGCCTGAACAAACTGATGAAGTGTCTGCCTGCGGAATGTCTCCCGGGAATTCTCTGCGTATTGCTTATTGTAGTGTTCAGCAATAAAACGCATCACCCCTTCATATTTGGCGTTTTCTTTGTTGCCGACAACTGACAAGCACACGGCCTGAGCATTACTCCATCTATCTTTTTCTTTCAAATTACATAAAGCAAGCAGAGTTAAGGCAGAACGCTCATTCTGCTGTCTTTTAGGAAGTCCCAGAGCCTCCAGGATCTGTTTTGCATCTTCAATTTTATTCATGAAATGTATACAGGTTCAAAATGTTTGTTTATGATTTGGTTTATATTTTTCACCGAAAAATCATTTGACAAGATGATGGTGTCACCAATTTCCTGAATAACGTTTGATTGTGGCAAGGGCATTTCCCTTAATTCTGTAGCACTGACGTTTACATTACCGTTAAAAATTCTGAAATAGGCGTCAAATAAACTGCTGTTAAGTAATGCACAGAGTCCAACAACTTCATTGCGCTCCAAATGTCCTTTAGGACGGTAAATGTAGTTAACTTTGTTTTCAACTCCAATATAATCGGAATCGATAAAATTGCAAAAATACGGAGCGGCAATGAGGCGGTTTTTATCGTCCTTACTGCTAAATCTCCTAAGCAAAATATAGTTTTTATTGGGAATAAGAAGTGGTATAGATTTTTCTTCAACACTGATGTATTGTCCTTTTTTGGGTTTAATAACAGGCCATTCCAGTATCATTTGCTTAACGTTGTGCAACCAGAAAAGAGGGGCCAGATGAACTGATCCATTCGAATAATTTTCCTTGATGTAATCCCATGAACGGAAAGCAACCACTGGACCTGTGGAAATTTTGATATTATATTTAGACAAGTTACCAGTCCAGTTTTTGAATATTTCCAATACTGCTTCTTCGTAATCCGTCGTTGGGAGGTATAATATTTTTTCATTGGAGGTAATATCGATAATATCTTTCTTGGGAAATGTTTTGACCAAAGGAGATTTTATGTCCTTCATTCCACTGGATGAAGAAATAACAACATTCGGTCTAGGACGGGCACGCCTGGTTCCTTTGATAATGATGGTTTCCTGCAGCACCTTGTCTCTGCTGAATGTATCTTTACGTGAAACAAACAGGTGAGCTTTGTCTAAATCGATCAGTTTAAAAAAATACTCCCTGAAAATTTTGAAATAACCACCGGCTGCATAACTTCGGGGAGTAATGAAAATTAATTCTCCATTTTCTCTAAGTAATTTTGCTGATAAAGCCATGAAAATTGCATAAATGTTGGGATGCCCATTTACCACAATTTTTGCCGCTACTGCTCTTTTATCGTCAATTGACAATTTGAAGTATGGTGGATTTGAAATTACAATATCAAACGGATTGACCGGTTTACTGTCAAACAAGTTGCCAGTTTCATTAAAACAATCAGCATAGTGGAGTACAAAATCCTCCGTGTAAAGAGAGGTTGTTATGTTTATTCCTTTGTTTGTGCCCCATTCTTCTAAATGGGCAAGCGATTGTTTTGAAAATGGAATTAATTCAGAATCCGTTTCATAGGCGATCAATTCGATCTTTTTTAAACTTTCAGATGAACCAACGATAAATTCAATCAAAGCACACGATAAAACTCCAGAGCCGCAGCCTGGGTCAAGAATACGCACATAATCACCATCAAAACCGGAAAAGGAAGCCATCAAAGAGGCAATCTCAACAGGGGTGAAAAACTGTCCTTTTTCCTTTTTGTGCTCCTGGCTTACCGAGGAAGCATATACTTGTCCTAATCGGTCTGCAAAACGGCTGGGCAATTCGTTTGCTATTGGTTTTATAGAGTTTCTATTTTCCATTTTGTTTCTCAGTCATATATTTTATTTTCTTTTCAGCCACTTTTAAGGCATCCGCAGCCAAATCCTCATCTTTTAAATCATGGAGGACTTTGTCGCTCAGGTAATTGATTAGCAACTCTTTTTCATCGGCCATAAATATTCTGGCAATCTGGACAATTTGTTCCTTCGATGCTTTTCTCTCTCCTCGTTCTATCTTACTTAAGATGGACTGGTCAATATCCAGTTCAGCTGCCACTTTCCTCAGTGGTAATCCCTGATCTTCCCGTAACTTCCTTATTTGTTCTCCTATGGACAACATTAATTTGGACTTAAATAGTTTGGACAATATTTGGACAAAGTTACTCATTCAGTTTCTTTTTCATAGATATTTCTCGTGAAAATTATCAACATGTACTTAAGAAAAAAGCTTCCTTTTTTTAGTTCAGCTACCCACATAATTTTATTCGCAGATAGATAAATGACTGTTTATGGACAGCCCGAATTGGCCATAAAGTCGATGATTAATATGTAACTATATGAAAATCTGATAACTGAATAACTACTAAATGGCCATATAATTTTCTATAATCTTCAATGATTCTTTTTGATCTATAGGTATATTTATCAGGATGTTATCTATAAAGGTGCACATTATCATTATTTGTGATATGATGCAAAATGTTTGATAATTAATTGAAAATAAGATGTAAATCCATGAATAGTTACCTTTATAGAAGAAGTTCTTTCGCGTCGCTCCGGTGCACCGTATTAGGTCATTTTTCTCAAATGATTCACTACTGCTAAGGCAGGGAAATGACATTCACCTGTTAATCGAGTTAGGATTTGCTATTTCCACTCAAATTTCCGACAAAGTTATTTTGCTTCCCGGAACGGTAAAGGGGCGGTTGCTTTTCGTGACAACCGTCCTCTGGATGCGTTCAGTTTTTTGCTTTGTTCATTGTCGATGAACAGGTTGATTCATTGAATAAAAAGATTTGCAAAAAACTGACATGCACCCCGTTGACCTGATCCGGAATAGCTCAATGTGGTGCGCCAAAAATTTAAGTTTAACGGCGTGCCAGAAGCCATTATAAGTCCGTAGGGCAAGCGGCATAGTATTATGAATGATTTCAAAAGTTTAAAACCCATTTCAGTTTACTCTACAAAGCAAGCCGTTGATGATGGCTTTCTGATTCAAGTTGACCAGGCAGTTTCTATGGAAGCTGGGATTCGTCATCCGGTCTACTTGACCCGCTCAGTTTGGGACAAATATGTTAAAGTTCCCAAAGGAATGCAAGGCCACCAAGACCAGTCGGGCCGGTTATGGGATGTACTGTTTATGTTTGCCTTTTTCGCCCGGAAGGAGTCTTCCTCCCGCTTGCTTTTTAAGTTATTGGTTCAACTGCCGGATACCGGTAACTGGGAGCCCAACGAAAAAGTAGCGGAAAGATCGAACCGGCTGTTGCGGGAGGTTAGGCTTAAAGCCTTGATAACAGCCCGGGATTTCGATGATCCGTCACCTGCGATTTTCATTATGAAACCATTTGAAGATTAACCAATTCTGATGCTTGTTATCAGAACAAAATAAATAGGAGGTATTGACTATGAGATACAAAGATGATCCAAGATAAATTGCGCTACGTTATCCAAGCTATTGCGAAAAGTGCCAGGTTCGTTTGCCCCGTGGTACTGTAGCCTATTACTGGCCACGAACCCGCACACTGCTGTGTTCTGATTGCGGAGAACCGGAATTCCGAAGTTTTGTTTCAGCTGCGGCAGATGAAGATGTCTAGGCAGGAAAGGGGAATCCTTTTTAGATGTAAAATACAGAGGCTGTCCAATTTTTTCTTTTTGGACAGCCTTTATTTCCGGTCGTTATCCGACGTGTCAGTATCGGATCATCATCAAGTATTTTCCCTTGCTACAATATAGTCAAAACGATAAGTAGGATTGGGACGTCCCGGGCTCAGGCTCCGTAAATTCATAACCGTAGCCTTTATATCATTTTCAGTGTGAATGTCAAGCACCTTTCTGACAGTTTGCTCCAGGACGTCAGGGCTCATTTCCACCCGGGCATTTAACGTCAACTTGGCACGGCCACTTTTCCCGGCCGACCCTCTAAAATTTAATGTTTCTTCCCTGCTTGTGAGGTTCCCGGTAATGAACCGGTTCCCGGATTCCAGGATGAGCTTCACATGGCCGACAGAGGCGTTTTGACTATCAAATTGCCTGCTTAAATCACCCAATAAGTTTTGTGCAAAAATATCCCAGTCTTTTTCCTTGCTTTCCAGATCAATATGGCTGTTTAACCATCCAAGCACCGCTTCGCCTTCTGCATAAATTTCGTAATTCACTTCGGCCAGATGTTTCCCGGCATCGCTTCGGCTCAATACTTCATTCAGCCATTCTTCGGTTCCTTCGCCTGTGATAGAGCTTGCCGTCATGATTTCGGCATCAGGAAAACTGATTTTCACTTTTTCTTTCAGTAAAGCCAATTCATCGGCAGTCAGAAGATCGGTTTTGCTGATCAAAATGATATCACTCTCTTCCAACTGCTTTCTGAAGATATAAGCCGCGCTCGGGTGTAGTCCAGCATTTCCACCATTTAGGATGTCATTAAGTGAAACAGGATCAGCCAACACCGTCAATGGGCTGACCGATAATCCATTTTTCATGTGTTCCTTGAGGGGTTGGATAATAGTGGCTGACAGGCCTGTACAGCTTCCAACCGGTTCAGCAACGATCACATCCGCATCGGCCTGGTCACGGACTTGTTTCATTGCACCGATCAACCCGTTAAAATTACAACAAAAGCAGCTTCCGCTGACTTCAGACACCACAACATCTTCACGGGAAAGAATAGCGGTATCAACCAGGTCAGGGGCCTGATCGTTTGTGATTAGCCCGACCCGTTTCCCTTTTTTCATGATCAGGCTGGCAGCCTCCCATAACAGGGTCGTTTTTCCGGCTCCTAGAAACCCTCCCACCAAAATAAGCTTAGTCGTTTTCATGGTTCAAAATTTAACTTTCAGAAAAATAGCCAGCTTCAGCCAGCATTTGCCAGGCCATGGCCGGTGTAAAGCCCCTCCCGTTTTTTGTGTCCGGATGGGTATCCCTTGGATTGGCGCCGACTTCGGCATACAGTTGGTTGACACCTGCCAGCAGGCTCATCTGGGTGGGTTCGTGAACGTTCATGGACCGGCACGGTTTGATGACTAGGTTCGTAACGGCAACTACTTTGGTCAGTTCCATAGCATTGATTTGTCCGTTATTGAACAGTGGGGTTCCCGGCACCGGAATCCTTCGCATGACAGCCATCGCATCAATGGGAAATTGACTGGCAAAATAAATTGAGTCCAGAATTTCTTCGTAACTATGTTCGGGCCCGATTGGTTCGATGCAGTAATAAAGTTCAAGTCCTGCTCTGACAATGTTTTCAATTGTTTTTTCCCTGAGACGAGGTTCAATCAACGTATCAATACCTTCACGCAGTCGTTTGATGTGATAAGCTCCTGTTATTCCAATGGCTTTAAATTCCTTGGCTGTTTCAAAATCAAAATCACCCACATTGGCGACAAAGCGTACTTTATCAGGAAGGAGTTTGCGGACTTCAGTGGCAATTTTCATAAACTTCTTAATGGAGTAATCGGCTGTTGTCATCAGGAAAAAATCGTCCATCCCTTCATCTAGAAGTTGTTGGATTTCAGGTTTCAAATCGGCAAACTCTTTTTGCCACTTGTCCCCCACAGAATAATGGCTCATTCCCAGCGAACAGAATTTGCAATCTTTGGAGCAAGGTTCTGCGTTCATGCCGATTTGAGCAAAAACATACCCCCGGTTTCCGAATTGTTTCCGGCTTTGTTGGTTAGACAGATTAATTAGTTGGTAGAATTCACCGGACTTATTGTCCATCTTTAGCCAAGATAATGCTTCTTCTCTATCCATAATATTTTTGATTAGTTGATTTGGTTGATGGCTACAAACTGCAGCAGAAATCAGCAGGCAGGCGCATTTCTTCCAGGAAGCTGCCCAGGACTTCTTCCATCTCATTTATTTTTTCAGGGTCAAGGCAATAGACAATTTTAACGCCTTCCATGTGTCCGGTTATCAGTCCAGCATACTTGAGTTCCCTCATGTGTTGGTTTACCGTTGCACGGGTGAGGGGGAAATTCTCTGAAATAACGCCGGTGAGACATTTCCTTGTCTTGGCAAGAAATTGAAGAATTTGCAACCGGGCGGGATGTGAAAGAGCTTTGAAAAGGTTGGCCCTTTTTTGAAGTTCTTTGTCGAACTGGTCAGTTTTGGCAGCTACCATTTGTGATATTTTTAAGTTTTTGATGTAAACATACATCAAAAAACAAATAGCTACAATGAATCATGTTAATGATGGTTAATAGTCAACTACATGACTGTTTTCTGAAAATGTCTTTTCCGGAATGCATAGGAAGGGAAAACACTTTATATTTTCTTTATTGTATTTAGCCAGGCAACTCTTTCTTTGACCGATTTAAAATTTGGGGAATAGCCTCTTTCCCATAAAACCGGGTAATTTCCTGTTTTTCCTGTTCATTGCCCCTCTCATAAATCCGTTTGATGATACTTGGCTTATATTTTATCCAATCTATTTTGTTTATATCGGTGTCCCAAAATAAGGCTGGCCGTATTTTTGACAGGTCGGGGTGAAGATCTTTCTGTCGCTTTCTCTTTTCCTGTTCGATATCATAATAAGTCTGCAAAATCATGAAATAGCTTTCGTCAACCCCCAGTTTTTCACCTAATTTAACAGACAAAGAAGGATTGATCCTCCGTTTTCCCTTGGTTATTGCTCCCAGTGTTTGGGGAAACTCATCAATCGATTCAGCGAAATGCTTTTTTGACAATCTCCTCTTTTTCAGTTCGTGGTCCAAGATTATTCCGGGATGTATTCCTTTGACAATGGGGATATCTGTATTCATCATTTTCTTTTTCAATGCAAAAGTAAACAAATTTGTTTGTCTTTTCAGTCAAATAAAAACGTTGCTTTTGCTCCACATTAGCCGTCCACTTTTCTCGGATGCTGAAGATATTCATTGCCACAGCTTATACCACTTTACACAACTATCAATGGGTTTCGTTGTTCAATTTTGTACATCAACACGTTAATGTTATGGCAGGTTCAGACTACATGTTTATTAAAACATTCCGGATGGGTGACAGTATTTTCGAATTGTATAAAAACCAATCAGGCCAGTTTAAAACCATAAAAACGGTTCAGGGATCTTATGTTCCTGAAGAAGCGTTCTACGACAGCTTTGATCAATTGACTGACGCGTTTTCTGACAAGATTTCCCGGGAAGAATTGCTGGGGTAGAGTGAGTTGGGTTTTTGCGGTATAGTAAATGGGGTTTTGTTCGCTTACCTCGTGGATTTTCTTCTTAAGAACATGCGGCACCAGAAAAAATATCCCATCATTTGTTCCATCAGTAGATTTTACGGCAGAGTTGCATTGCTGTTTTTCAGCCAGACAATTAACCTTTTGTATGAGGTTAAAGATGATTTATTCATGTAAATGTAGTTAAATTCAGATTTGTTCACTAATTTTGTTTGTTCACGCATGCGTGAACCTTTAAATGTTGTGAACATGAAGGAGCAGGAGATTATACATACCGCAATAAAAAACATCCCTGACGATATTGGGTTAGATATGTTTTGGGAGGATGATCCGGTTAATAAAACTGACGGCAGGATCCGGGTCATGATTGACGGAAAGGAGATCCTTTTCCGGGCAGAGATTAAAAAGGAACTTAGAGAGCACCAGCTACCCAATATTGCCTTAAATGCGAAACAGAATCCTCCTTTTATGCTCGTAGCCCATTACCTGCGGCCTGTGATAAAAAAGAAACTACGGGAAAATAATATTGCATACTTGGAGAAAAACGGAAATATCTTTTTCAGACAAAAAGGAAAATACCTGTTTATTGATGCCAACAAGCCCGTCAAATTAGCAGAAGAGACAGGCAACAGGGCATTCACAGTCACCGGTTTGAAAGTTGTCTTTCAGTTTCTGGTTGATTATGAATTGATAGGTAGGCCTTACCGGGAAATCGCCAACCTCACCGAAACAGCACTGGGTAATGTCAATAATATCATGAAAGGCCTGGAGAAAGACGGCTTCCTGATCAGACTGGACAGGGGCGAAAAACGTTTCCAGGACAGGAAAAACTTACTTGAAAGATGGATGGCAGACTATAAAGAAATACTTCAACCCACTCTCAGAATAGGCCGTTTCCGGTTTACCGGTACCAATAAAACAGCTCATTGGAAAGAAATCCCGCTTGATGGTAAAACGACATGGTGGGGAGGAGAACCTGCCGGAGATATTTTGACAAATTATCTGCAGCCAGGTGAATTAACCATCTATACCACAAAACCCAGGAATGAACTGATGAAAGAACTCAGGTTAATCCCCGATCCTGAGGGAGATGTGACTGTCTTTACTGCTTTCTGGAATATGGATAAACAGGAAAACAAGCAAAATGTACATCCCCTGTTGGTTTATGCTGATTTGATGAACACGGGCGACAGCAGGTGTCATGAAACGGCACAAATGATTTGGGATAAATACCTTAAAAATGAATTTTAAAGAACTTACCCCATGGTTTAAAGAGGTATTTGTCCTTGTTGACGCCACCTGCAGGGAAATGAAAATCCCACTTTATTTAATCGGGGCACAGGCCCGGCATTTTCATCTGGTTGAAAAGGGAATAAGACCCGGTCGTGGGACAATGGATATCGATTTCGCCATCATGTTGCCGGATATTGGGACTTACGACCAAATACTTGCCCGCCTGATTGAAAAAGGTTTCCGAAAAGTAATCGAACCCTACCGGATCATTCATGATTCGACCAATACAGTAGTTGATCTGCTTCCTTTTGGGGAAATCGAGGAAAAAGGTACTGTAAAATTCACAGACAGGAAAACGGAACTTTCTGTGATTGGCTTTAGCGAGGTATTAAAAACTCCGGATATAAAAAAGCTTGACGAAGAAACCACTATTCAGGTCACTCCGCTGGAAGGAATCATCATCATGAAACTCATTTCATTTAACGACAAACCGGAACGGACCAAAGACCTTGATGATATCCATGATATTTTAATTCATTATTTTGAATTAAACGACGAACGGTTTTATGAGAATATTCCTGATTTTTTGGATGAGTTCAGCGAAGCTGATTTTCAACTCGAAGCAGGGGCGTGGTTGGCAGGCCGTGACATAGGCAGGATACTGGAAGCGAACAGAGAATTGAGGGACCATATTCAGGAAATACTTGAAAATGAAACTGAAAAGGAAGTTGGAAGGATAAGCCGGTATTATTACAACAAGGCTTATTTTCAAGACATAGGTAAAGTTAAGCGAATTTTCGGACTGATACTCAGAGGGATATATAAAAGATAATCCGGGATGGCTCAGACAATTAGAGAATAACCAAAAATGGTTGGTTCATGCTGCTGCCCAAGGACATAAATCGGCTGAGTATATATTAGGCCAATAATTTGAATTGATAGTTCCGGTTTATTTGAGTTGTTATCACTGTTTGATTCTTTCCAGTGCTTTGTGGGTTAAATAATATCCACCCTTTGCTTGTCCTCCTTTAAAGATAACTAAAGCTTTTATTTTTCGAACATCCCGTTTAATTGTTACCTCTGATTCTTTTAACTTTTCGGAAAGAGCGTATGGTTTTAACCCTGGATTATCAATTAGTATCTTTATTACTTCTATCAAACGTTGTTTCACCTTCCCGGGTACCGCATCATTTACAACATCATTAACAGCATCACGAAGCCTGGCATCTATGTCTTCAGTATCAATTTCCCTCTTTTCAGTATCACTTTGGGTAACTTCAGTATCAAATGCAACGTTGCCACGATCCTCAAGATCCCATTTTGTTTTCTTTATTTCAGAGAGATATATGGTCGTTTTAAAATGTCACCTTCTTTAAAAACGGGTTCAGATTTTCCATATTTTCTTCCGGGGATGAATGGGAAAAGATAATAATTAGTCAACTTTGTCGGGAAAAATATTGAATAGATTTACAATAAAATATTGAGGAGGCAGAAAAGATGAAAGATAATCCGGACAAAGAAGAGCAAGAATTACTGGAATCATTCGAAAAAGGTGAATGGGAGAGAATCCGAAACCAGGATACAGAGTTGAAAAAATTTCAGCAAATTGCAAGACGGTCGCAAAAGAAATCCAAACGTCAGTATCCAGATTTCGGATAGGGATTTGAGGCAAAAAAAGAATGGCTCTTGACGAAAGAATTATTTAAAGTGATTTGCAGATGGACGACGCAAAAATAAAACTCACCCAAAACGATTTTGATGAAACAGATCAGTTGGCTGAGTTGATTAAAAAGATTGATCATGTCGATCTCGCCTATGCCAATGCGGTGTCGGATGAAATATTTCAGCGACAGCCTTTTTTCTTGTCGGTTATATTGGGCTACCAGTTTGATGTTTCGAAAGAAGAACTGGAAGAAATTATCAAGATTTCTTTCCTGGTCTGGGAATACTTCAGGTCAAATCCGAACGTTCAGAAAAAACAGGTGACCCAGGCCGATTTTGAAAAAGCTCAGGCTAAAAATATCGAGATGCTGAAATATAGCGACGGAGAACCAAATGAGCACGCAAAAATAAAAGTCTATTTCTATGACCTGCAAAAGCTCAAATCAAAAGCACTATGGACAGCCATTCTTTTCAAGTTCGATAACCGGCCAGTGCTCCAAGAAATGGATGCCGATACCAAAGGGTTCATTTTGATTGGAATGAAGAGTTTTATTGACTGTTTTGAAAAAAAATAGCAAAAACACAATCCGCAATTAATCAATAATTTATGGCAAGCCGGTTTGGTAAAAATTTTACAGAGCGTGGATATACAATGGATTATCTCAAGTTGCCGGATTCCGGCCAATACAAAACCCACGTACTGCAGTTCCTGGTTGAACTTCAGGGCATCTCCCCACGCATCTGGCGAAGGATACAGGTTCCCGCCAATTACAATTTCTGGGACCTTCATGTTGCCATCCAGGATGCCCTGGGTTGGTGGGATTACCACATGCACCAATTCGAAATAAAAGGCAAAGGAAAAAGGAAAGTGGCGCGGATAGGCCAGTGCAGTATGGAAATAAATCGCGCTTGCTTTCAGGCCTGCAGATTGAGTTGTT
>OBJA01001051.1_pt1 | contig 20518 bp, 13 predicted proteins | sample 1519751 | NCBI WGS metagenome assembly OBJA01 (sample SAMEA3881238, study PRJEB22517) | soil metagenome | biome: lake sediment; feature: soda lake sediment; material: sediment, water from around vicinity | place: India | collected 2013-12-23 | depth 3 m
CCTACGGGAGGCAGCAGTGGGGAATATTCCTCAAAGAGCATCACTGTAAAGTCATATATTACCGAAAGGCAGGAGTTGAGCGATCACTATCCTGTGACAGCCTGGCTGGAGCTCCCTGAATTGCAGCAATAACAAAAGATGAAATACCAACTCACATCAGCTTTCAGGCCTACAGGCGACCAGCCGGATGCTATCCGGCAACTGGTGGAGGGTATCAGGAGAGATGAAAAGTACCAGGTGCTGCTTGGTGTCACAGGCTCAGGTAAAACTTTTACCATGGCAAATGTGATCCAGCAGGTACAGAAGCCCGTGCTGGTGCTGAGCCATAATAAGACACTTGCTGCACAGCTCTACAGCGAGTTTATGCAGTTCTTCCCGGAGAACGCTGTGGAGTTCTTTATCTCCTACTACGACTACTATCAACCTGAGGCATTCATTCCCGTAACCAACACATATATTGAGAAAGATCTCAGCATCAATGATGAGATTGAGAAGCTGCGCCTCAGTGCAACCTCACAACTACTGTCAGGACGCAGGGACATTATAGTGGTATCGTCGGTTTCCTGTATTTATGGTATTGGAAACCCTGAAGATTTCAACCGTAATGTCATACGCCTCCTCAGAGGCCAGAAGATCAGCAGGGATAAGCTGCTCATGGCATTGGTAACAAGTCTGTACTCTCGTACTGATGCAGACTTTCAGAGAGGCAACTTCAGGGTTCGCGGGGATACCGTAGATATCTTTCCTGCCTATGCTGACATTGCTTACAGAGTCATTTTCTGGGGGGATGACATCGAGTCTATTGAATCCATCTGGCCTGATAACGGGAAGCGTATTGAAGACCTTACCGATCTAACTGTATATCCTGCAAACATCTTTGTGACGACCCAGGAGAAAATGAATCTTGCTGTTGAAGAGATACAGGATGACCTGCTGAAGCAGGTTGAATACTTCAGGCAGACGGGGAAGCATGAGGAGGCGAAGAGGCTTGAAGACCGGACAGCATATGATCTGGAGATGATGAAGGAACTTGGTTACTGTCCGGGAATCGAGAACTACTCGCGCTATTTCGATGGACGTGAGAGCGGGAAGCGCCCTTTCTGTCTGCTGGATTATTTCCATGACGACTTTCTGCTCTTTGTTGACGAGAGTCATGTGACTGTCCCGCAGATACGTGCCATGTACGGAGGTGACCGGTCGAGGAAGCAGACGCTGGTGGAGTATGGCTTCAGGCTCCCTTCTGCTCTTGACAACAGGCCTTTGATGTATGACGAGTTTGATGACCTGCTTAACCAGGTTATTTTTGTGAGTGCCACCCCTGCCGACTTTGAGCTGGAGCTCAGCGGTGGTGTTGTCGTAGAACAGCTCATAAGGCCAACCGGTCTGCTCGACCCGGTTATTGAGGTGCGACCCAGCCTGAACCAGATTGATGACATGCTGGAAGAGATTGACCTGCGTGTGAAGGATGGCGAAAGGGTGCTGGTGACAACATTGACAAAAAGGCTCGCTGAGGAGCTCAACAAATACCTCATCAAAATAGGCATAAAGAGCAACTATATTCACTCCGATGTAGACACCCTCGACCGTGTGGCGATCATGCAGGCACTGCGGGAAGGTGGAATAGATGTGCTGGTGGGCGTCAACCTGCTCAGGGAGGGCCTGGATCTGCCTGAAGTGTCACTGGTGGTGGTGCTGGATGCAGATAAAGAGGGCTTCCTGAGATCGGAACGATCACTCACACAGACAGCGGGAAGAGCTGCCAGGAATATTAACAGCAAAGTAATATTCTATGCCGATAAAATCACCAACTCCATGCAGCGCACTATCGACGAGACTTCACGCAAACGCGAAAAACAGCTCGCCTACAACGCCCTGCACAACATCACCCCCACTTCTATCCATAAGCCTGTTGAGAAATCCGTTTTCAGAAGCGACAAACCCGACACCTCCAAAGATACCGCACCAGTGCCATACATTGAAACGGAACACTCTGCTTTGGCTGCAGATCCGGTGATCAGATATATGACACCAAAGCAACTGGAGAAAGCCATCAGGAAACTGAAACAGCAGATGGAAGCCGCAGTGAAGGAGCTGAACTTTGTCGAAGCAGCCAGATTGAGAGATGAGATGTTTGATCTGGAGAGACTGAGAGGCGAGAGGTAAGAGTCGAGAGTCGAGAGTCGAGAGTCAAGAGGTAAGTATTGTAACTGAAGTAATATGAAAGATTTAATTTATTTGTCAGGCAGGGTTTTATTTGTTGTGTTGTTTTTTTCAACGGTTGTGGTGGGGCAGCAGAAGCGCTCTTTTACTACGGAGGATTATCCAGGGATACTGAACATAACATCAAAAGGGGTATCAGATGACGGACGGTACATTTATCATGTTTTATCGCCACTTCAGTATGGTGATCCATCTATTGTGATTTATGACAGCCGGTCGGGTAAGTTTGATACTATTCACAGAGCGGACAGGATCTGGTTCAGTACTGAGGGAGGCTGGTATGCCTATGTGAGAAAACCTCTTTTTGCTGAGGTCAGGGCAGCAAAGCTCAAGGATCCCGGGGCAGCCGATAAGTTTGAAGACACACTGGTGGTGATTGTCAGGACGGATCTTGCAGTCAGGGAGTTTATCTATCCGGCATTAGAAAGAGTTATCACTCCGGCTGAAAGAGACCATCAACTGATCGCTGCATTGTTGAAAGTGAAACCTCCGAAGGAGGAGCCTGAAGAGAGAGTTCCTGATTCAGAAGAGGAGATAGAGATTGAAATGGATGGTTATGATCAGGTTACACAGCGTAGGTCGGGCAGAAGGGCCAAAGAGGATAAGAGGTTCAGGCTTCTGGTTCTTGATCCTTTCTCCGGATGGAAAACAACGGAATCAAATGTTGTATCTGCTGAATGGTCGCCATTTGGAAAATACCTGGCGTGGGTTTCTCAGCCTGTCGACACTCTTCCGGCACAGCAGCTCCAGCTTTTTTCCAGCGATAAGCGCCAGTCGGAACCCCTGTACCTTTCAGACGGTTTTATCAGGCACACCACCTTCTCCTTCTCCGAAAGCAAGATTGCCTATACGGAGCAGGCTGACACCTCGGATAACAAGACCATAAAACTCTTCACCACGGGAAATCTTACGAAAGTGAGTCCGTCTGCCGTTGATCCGGTTGAGGGCATGGTCTTCAACCCGCACCACTCTCCCTTTTTTCTCGAAAAGAATGACATGCTGGTCTTTCACCTCTCCTACCCTTCCGGGAAACCTGAAGATGACTCCCTGCTCAGAGAAGAGCGCTACAGCGTTGACATCTGGGCATGGAACGACCCTTTGATACAGTCGCAGCAGTTGAAACAGCTTGACACAGAGAAGAAGCGGAGCTACCGGGCGATCTATGATTTTAATAAGGGTTCTGTTTTGCAACTCGAAGACAGTACCCTGCGAACGGCATTGATAAACCGGCAACAGACATCTGAATTTGTCATTGCGAGGGACGACCTCAGGTATGCCATTGAGAGCACCTGGAAAGGAGGCACCAGATACGATCTCTATCTTATCAATCTTAAGAGTGGTGAAAAAAAACTTATCAGCGAGGCACACGAGAGGAGTGTCTCAATCTCTCCTGATGAGAGTCACCTGGTTTGGTACGACCGGGAAGACAGCCTTTGGAAAGCTATGGAGACAGCCACGCTGAGGAGTTTCTGCCTTACCTGTGATTTTGACATCCCCTTTTACAATGAGCTGCATGACAACCCTTCCCCGCCACCTGCTTACGGCCTTGCAGGCTGGGGCGACAACGGGAGGTTTGTGATGCTCAACAGCAAATATGATATCTGGAAGTTTGACCTGCAGCAAAGAGTACCTCCACTCTGCATGACAACAGTGGGTGAGCGAAAGGACGAGGTTGTTTACAGGCTGATGAGGGTTGAGAACCGCAAATTCAGCTACGAAGGGCGTGACAGGATGATGTTGTACCTGTTCGACAGGGATAGCAAAGCCAGCGGCTATGCTGAGATGAGATACAACAGGTCGGGAAGGATTACCAGGTTGATATATGGCGATTACAGGTTTTCATTTGTTGAAAAGGCAAGGTTGTCGGACCAGATGATCTGGCAGCGGGAGAGCTTTAACGAATTTCCTGAGATATGGACTGACAAGATTACTATGAAGAGCCCTGTACGTTTAAGCAATGTGGGGATGCAGTACGAGCAGTTTTATCGCGGGACAGTTTCGCTGGTAAAATGGGACACAGGCAACGGAAGAATTCACGAAGGGCTTTACTATCTTCCTGAAAACCGTTCTGAGGGGGAAAAGCTACCAATGATAGTGTCATTTTACGAGCGTCAGGCTGACCATCTGCACCGTTTCAATCACTTTGCACCCAGCCGTTCTGTTGCAAACATTCCTGAGTATCTGAGCCACGGATATGCCTTTTTTGAGCCCGACATTCACTACAACACCGGGACTCCCGGTGAGGATGCTCTGCAGGCTGTTGTGTCCGGCACCAGACATATCTTATCTCTCGGCGACGTTGATTCTACCAGATTAGGGATCCAGGGGCAGAGCTGGGGCGGTTACCAGGTTGCTTACATCGTAACTCAGACGGATATGTTTGCTGCTGCCATGGCAGGTGCTGCAGTCTCAAACATGACCAGCGCCTATGGTGCCATCAGGTGGGAAAGCGGCAGAGCACGGTTGTTTCAGTATGAAGAGGGCCAGAGCAGACTTGGCACTACACTCTGGGATCCATTGTACACAAGGTATTTCGAAAACTCTCCGCTTTTTTATGCTGACAAGGTTAATACCCCCCTGCTCATGATGCATAACGACGATGATGGCGCCGTGCCCTGGTCGCAGTCGATAGAGTTCTACCTCGCACTCAGAAGGCTGAGTAAACCTTCGTGGCTCCTGGTTTACAACAATGATGGCCATAACCTCCGGAAATGGCCAAACCGCGTTGACCTCAGCATAAGAATGAAACAGTTCTTCGACCACTACCTGAAAGAGAAACCTGCACCACTCTGGATGACTAAAGGGAGACCGGCAACCATGAAAGGCATCGACGACAGATACAGATTTGCAGATTAAATGTAAATTTGCTGTGAATTAAGTTTCATGATGGGCAGTGCAGAAATGCTGTTGCGCATGACACTAATAACCTATCATCAACGTTAACTAATCCGGTTTAAGAAAAAGAGTCAAATGCCAAAAACAGATCCACTTAAAATAAGCTTCGTAATTCTGATATCAGGCCTCCTGATACTCTTTTCCTATTCATGCCGGAAAGACGACAGCTTTATCACAACACCGGTATCTTTAGGTTTCTCCAAAGACACCATCATCTTCGATACAGTCTTTACGACAATAGGATCAGTAACCCATTGGCTTAAAGTTTATAATCTTGAAAACAAGCCAGTTAAGATCGATCATATCTATCTTGCAGGAGGAGCGCAGTCGCAGTTCAGAATAAATGTTGACGGACAAGCGGTTACCAGCATCAAAGATGTGGAGATTGCATCAAAGGACAGCCTATTCATCTTTGTTGAAGTAACTGTAGATCCTACAAACAGCAATAATCCTTTGATAATTACCGACTCAATACTATTCATCAACAAAGGCAAAACGCAGGATGTAAAGCTTGTCGCCTGGGGGCAGGATGCGCATTTTATCATTCCTGACAAGAAGATTGGCAGCATAAACTACCGCATTGTAGCCGGAGAGAACGAGGTTGTGGATTGGGATAATGAGAAGCCCTACGTTATATACGGCTATGCCGTAGTGGACTCTGTTGGCCAGTTACGTATCAGCAAGGGAGCAAGAATCCATTTTCATAACAATTCAGGTTTATGGGTCTATAAAGGCGGAAGCATCAAAGTCAACGGCACTCTGGATGAGCCGGTCATCTTTCAGGGCGACAGGCTTGACCCCTACTACCGTGATCTCCCGGGGCAGTGGGACAGGATATGGCTCAATGAGGGCAGTGTTGATAATGAGTTTAATTATGCGATAATAAAGAACGGTTTTATTGGAATCCAGGCCGAAATACTTGACCAGGGGATGGGTAACAAGCTTATTCTTAACAACACTGTGATCGAAAATATGTCGGGAAGGGGATTGTTCACCAGGGCATATCATGTTGAAGCTACCAATTGCCTCATCACAAATTCAGGAGATATCACGGTATATCTGGCTATCGGAGGGTCCTACGATTTCCGCCATACAACTATTGCAAACTATTGGTCCTATGGAGGATCACGGCAGGTTCCGGCACTTGTTGTGGCAAACTTTGAAGAGAACTTCAGCACCGGCACTATCTATTCCGGCGACCTTGTAAAAGCATACTTCGGCAACTGTATCATTTACGGAAGCAATAAGGAGGAATTTCTCGCACTTGATAAATATGGCGGTGCCTTTTACTACCAGCTCGATCATTGCCTGATAAAAACCACAAAAAAAATAGCAACCGAACCCACACGCTTTCTCAACTGTATCGTAAGAAACCAGGATCTGCCCTCCTATAATCCTTCTGAAAAAATCTTTAAGGACTATTTCAGTAACGACTGGCGCCCTGACAGCCTGTCGCCGGTTGTGGATTTCGGTTCATATCATATCCATTCATCCGCACCAGTAGTGCCGTTGAGTATCATTGAATATGACCTCAAGGGGGATTCAAGGATTAATGATGCAGGACCAGACCTGGGGGCTCTGGAGTTTATGCCGGGGAGGAAGTAGTTTGTAGTTAATTAATTGATTTTGTTATGAATAATGTGATAAAGGTTGTAATAATAGTTTTGATGCTTATGGCGCCATTTATTTTGAAGAATCAGTATTCTGAGGAAGGGACTGAGACCGGTTTCAGGAAGGTAACCTGGGAGGAGCTTGATGAGAATGCAATAAAGCTTATAGGGAAGGATTGGATGCTTGTCGGGGCAGGCAACCTTGACAGCGGTTTCAACATGATGACTGCCAGCTGGGGCGGTCTTGGGTGGCTTTGGGAGAAGCCGGTAAGCTTCATCTTTGTCCGTCCGCAACGTTACACTTTCCAGTTTACAGAAAGAGAAGATTACTATACTGTGACCTTCTATGACGAGAAATACCGGGATGTTCTCAGAAAGATGGGAACAGTATCAGGCCGTAACTTTGACAAGATCAACAACTCGGGATTGACACCTGTAAGCACAGAAAATGGAAGTGTGGCTTTTAAGGAAGCCCGGATCGTGCTGGAGTGCAGAAAACTCTATGCCTCAGATATTCTTGAAGACTCATTTATTGATAAAGGACTTGCAAAGAGGATCTATCCGGGCAAAGACTTTCACCGCATGTATGTCGGAGAGATCGTTAACGTATGGATCAGGTCTGAGGCTGAGTAAGTGCTTCAGGATTCAGGAGAGCGCATTTTTCATTGCCATGCCAATATCAGCAGGTGAATCAACGACGATGACGCCGGCATCTCTCAGCACAGCCTTTTTAGCTTCGGCAGTATCATCCTTACCACCTATAATCGCACCGGCATGGCCCATGGTTCTTCCTTTGGGAGCGGTTGCCCCTGCGATGAATGCAACAACGGGTTTGCGCATATTTGTTTTGAGCCACTCAGCAGCCTCTGACTCCATGTGCCCTCCTATCTCTCCAATAAGCACAATGCCCTTTGTTTCCGGGTCATCCATGAAGAGTCTCACAGCATCACAGGTGGATGTGCCAACGATAGGATCTCCTCCTATGCCGATTGCAGTTGATTGTCCCAGCCCCTCCTTGGTCAACTGGTCAACGGCTTCATAAGTCAGGGTGCCAGACCTGGAGACAATGCCGGTTACTCCTTTCTTGTGAATGAACCCCGGCATAATTCCCACCTTGGCCTCCCCCGGTGTGATTATCCCCGGGCAGTTTGGTCCGATAAGCCTGCTTGTTGTTGTTTCAAGAAATGCTTTGACCTTAATCATATCCTTGACCGGAATGCCTTCAGTAATACATACGATCACGGAAATTCCTGCATCTGCAGCCTCCATAATAGCATCTGCCCCGAAAGCCGGTGGGACAAATATCAGAGACACATCAGCCCCGGTAGCCTCAACGGCTGAAGCGACTGTATCAAAGACAGGCCTTTCAAGATGAGTTGTGCCGCCCTTGCCTGGAGTAACTCCACCAACAACGTTGGTACCGTATTCTATCATTTGTGAGGCATGAAAACTCCCCTCCTTACCTGTAAACCCCTGAACCAATACCCTGGAGTTTTTATTGACCAGTATGCTCATCGATTAGATATTTTTAGAATGGTGCTTTTATTATCCTTCCTGAACTGATGGCCTCTTTACTCTTAAGATGTACCATATAGATGCCGGAAGGCAGATCAGAAATATCCATGGTATAACGGTTGGCACCTTCTGCACTTTCAAAACTGTATTGTCTGACCAGCCGACCTGCCGGATCATATAATCCCACTGATACAGCTCCGGGTTGTGCGCCCTGGTGCTCAACCGTGACCTGATCGGTTGCAGGGTTTGGATAGATGTTAAACTGACCGGATCCTTCGGATTCATCAATACCAATAGTAGAAATGTTTACCACCTGGAAAATGCTGTCGCTGCCGCAATCATTGTTGGCAAACAGGAACACATAATAATTGCCCGGGTTCTGGTAGTTGTGAGTAGGATTATGAAGAGCGCTGTAATTTCCGTCACCAAAGGTCCATAGATACGAATCAGCATTGACGGACTGATTAGTGAAGACTACCTGATTCTGGTTGATGCTGGAGCTGAACTGAGCTGTCGGAAAAAGTGTATCGGAAATGATTGCCTCGACAGGTACCCTGTTGCTTACGCAAGAAGGCTCCTGTACCTCCCAGTCATAGAAGAAATAGTAATAACCAGTGGGGTTGGAGGATGCGCTTGTGGAGTGTATACTTAAAAGCCCCGGGATCTCATATGGATATGCCAGCCCGCTATTATTTCTGTAGAGATTTGGGGTTCCGGCACATACCAGCCTGAGATTATTTGCAGCAGGAACCTCAAAATTCAGTATTAGCCTGCTGGCACCTGCCGGCACATAAAGTGTGACACTCTGTAAAGTATTGCCTGCACTGTTCTTAAGTTGCACTGTGCGGTTGCCAGCACTTTGGGCATAGGTCTGTACGGACTTCAAGGTGAAAGGATTCACGGCATCGAAAACAAGATAATGCTCATATGCCAGGTATCCTCCACCTCCGTTGTTGTCAGGCTTCCCTCCATACAGTACAGGTGCATCAATTGAATTCTCAACGTAATACGTCGTAGATTGTGTTAAGGTTGGAGTAATATACGTTGGCCCTGATGCAACCGGATTACCTCCTGTCGGAACAGTATACCAGTTTATGTTTGCGTTTGCGTTTGCATGAAGAGTGACCTTACCTGTTTTACAACGCATAGCTCCGGTAGTGATGGGTTCCAGTGGAATATTGACATTTATAATCCCATGTTTCACGATTGAATCACTGCCAAAGGCATTGGTGGTAACAAGCGAAACATTGAATGTTCCGTTCTGCTGATACTGATGCTGAGGATTCTGCTGTGTTGAAATGTTACCGTCGCCAAAATACCATGTCCATGCTACCGGCCCGTTGAATGACAGGTCGGTAAAGGAGAATGTTCCTGTGCAAAGGTTTGAATCGGTAACAATGAAGTTGGTGAGAGGAGCACTGTTGGGATATGCACAATTAAAGATAAGCTGGAATCCAGGGAAGCTATTTGCAGCATTGGTGACCTGTTGGATAGTGATGCTGCCGGTTGTCGACGAGATCATCCCATTAGTACCAGGCAGCGAGTACCCGGTAAATGCACCAATCAAGGGACTTGATGTATTTGGTCCATCGTAGATCCTAAGGTAATCAGCATTATTCTCGAAACTGAAACTGCTGAAAAGCAGGTTTATACTTGATGCACCGGGCGGAGATATTGTTACAGAGCCATCAGTGGAGTTTGAATAGTTATTCTCTCTCCCGTCATCATACAGTTCTCCTGTACAGTAGGTGATAAGTTGATTACCCGTTTTCGGTAATGTATACTTGCATAAAGAGTCAATCATTATGGTCTGGAAGCTGGTATGGCTTGCAGTGCCGGTAGCAACAAGAGAAACAACCTTAAATCCGGGAGTGGCATAATTTACTGTATGTGGCCCGGGGCCTGTTGCAGTAAGTGGGACAGCTCCCTGACCGAAATTCCAGTTATAGGTTGTGATGTTTCCGGTGCTCTCATCCGTATAGGTTATCGTTTCAGAGATGCAGTAGTTTGCTGCAGTATGTGTGAATTTGGATTTCGGACAACCACCGGTGATTATTATTGTATCAATATACGGGATGAAATTTGAATCGGAGATTGTGAGAATAGCATAGTTGCCGGATAGTTGTGGGAAATTCAGGATCAATGCACCAAGGTTAAGTTGTCCGCGGCTGATAACCTCACCGTCAACGACAAGTGTAACTATTCCGTTTGGGCAGTTTGTGCTGAAAATGGAAAGGGTGGTATCCTGCCCACATTGTATAGTATCGCTGTGCAGTGCTGCAATCGGCACCGGATTACGAGTGTATATGCGCATTGACGGATCTCCGAAATAGTGCAGAAGCTCATTCGTATATTGGCTGTTGCCCCATGTCTGAGTCATCCTGATCAGCGAGTGATTTGCCACATCACCCATAGTAAGTATCGGCGGATGAGGAACCGGATTGGTAAGGCTGAGGCCTCCACTACCGGTAAACACAGGTACCACTCCCGGGTTTGCCCATATTGCATCAAACAACCCAAAGGCCAATGCATCATTATAACCACTGTAACTTATCTCAGCATGTGCAAACACACCTACAGCACCCCCGGGATATTTTCTCAGAAACCTCTCTGCAAAACACTCTCCGATATAGTATTTTCCTGTCAGACAGTTAATGCTCATCACTATAGGAGTTTTAATACCATTGTTGAGTGAATTGACATTTGTATTACTGTATGCCGGATCTCCCCAGCCACCAGTATAGCCATGGTCACGGTGCAGGACATAAAGAACTCCGTTGTTGATAGAGGTGTTTATATGGGAAGCATTGCCATTCCATGGAAATGTAGGTTTTCGCAGATATAAGGGCAAAGGCTCCCCGGCAGAGTATAATCCGTTATTCCAGTTTGTAGGGCTTACTGATGAGCCTGTCACATATACTCTTGTCACATCATAGCCCTGTGCGTTGATCATATACTCCCTCAACTCTTCTGATGTCTGAGCAAACCGACGCTCGGCATAGCCGTTGGACGCATGCTGAAAATAGGCGGCATGAAGGCTTTTATTGTAGAAAGTTGAATCCTGTGGAGGTGATATCTCATACTGGATGATCTTGCTTACAACATTGTTTGCCTCTGTGGCACTGGACACTGAGATTCTCCCTTTTGCCATATCAGCAACAAAATCGTTGCCAGTACCTGTACATACATAATACTGGTCACTGGCAAAGGTTCCGTGAGCTCCATTGATAACCTGACCCGGAATATCAGGATGATCACCGATTATCAGAAGGAAATCCGGCTTGGGTGTCCAGGAGTGATATCTTGTGTGAACTTCATTCTTGATCGTTGCAGATGTCATACCGGTACCATCAATGATCTCCACCACATGCCCCATCTGCTGCTTCCAGGCTGCCAGTTCCTGCGCCGCTGCCATGTAATTGTCATGTGTAATGATGATGTAGTTTGGAGTAATATGCTGGCTGAAAGATAATGAGTTTGCTGTACTTTCAATCTCCCTGGTAACAGCATCAGAATTGAGAAATGGTCTTGCCACCATATTCAGAAAATGAGCAGAGTGCTGCTGAACGTCCAGGAACCTTGAACCACCAGTGAACACAACCTCAAAATGCAGCTCTGTTAATACACGCAGGATGTTTTGAACAGGATTATACTGAACAGGAAGGATCGTAAAAATACCGAACGGCAGCTCTCTGCGGAATAACGGCCCTTCCATCTCCAGGTGTTGAGCAGGATAAAACTGATCAGTCATATAGAAAAGTTCATCAATCTCAAAATCAGGCTCCGGATCGCCATAAGTGTCAGTTGCAGGCTGCAACGCCGGATGAACAGGAAAATCAGGAACATAGTCTGTGTATGAAAACCCAAGTATATTTATCTGCACATCTGCACCCTGCGGTATGGCAATAAGCTCATTATAACTTGGTAATGCCGGCTTGCCTACCTCTTTGGTGTGTGTGAAATCTTTCATCCTGACATATTGATATGTCACCCCATCAACATCAACATCATGGAATGTCACCTCGTCAAATTGCCACGAAACAGTGATTCCATTAAGACCATTGTCAACAATTGTACGGTAAGCTCCGTTTTGTGACTGACCCTGCACCAGGATGGTAAACACCAAAACAAATGCTGCAGTTATGACACCCCTGACACACTTTGAAATGCATATGGAGAAGGACTTTTTAGTTTTCATAAAACACTGATAAGTAAATTGTTTATTAATGCTGATATTGAGATATGTAATAGGTGTGCCAAAATACAAATATTTTTTAACATATAACTATCTTTGTAGCATGAATTATTCAGAATCAATTGTTAGTATCTCTACCCCTCCCGGAATGGGAGCAATTGCAATAATACGACTCTCCGGAAATGATGGCATTGAAATAATTGAAAGGATATTCAGAAGAAAAAAGCCGGGCAGTGATCTGCAGAGTGTTTCAGCAGGTAAGGTAGTTCTGGGAAGCATACAAGATGGGGATGAACTTATTGATGAAGTTCTGGTTACCTGTTTTCACGCCCCACACTCTTATACCGGTGAGGATGTCATTGAGATAAGTTGTCACGGTTCGGTATTTATTCAGGAGAGGATTCTGCAGCTGATACTTGATCATGGTGTAAGGCTTGCCGGCCCCGGCGAGTTCACGATGCGTGCATTTATGAATGGCAAGATGGACCTGGCACAGGCAGAAGCTGTGGCAGATCTTATATCATCAACAAACAGCCAGCACCACAGGCTTGCTCTGCAGCAAATGCGGGGTGGTGTCTCCGGAAAGCTGAAGCAGCTCAGAAGTATGCTGGTTGAGTTTGCAGCATTGATAGAACTTGAGCTCGACTTCAGCCTGGAGGATGTTGAATTTGCTGACAGATCATCACTGAGAGAGTTGCTTTCAACAATAAAAGGAGAGATCAGGTCGCTATACGAAACCTTCAGGCTTGGCAATGCCATCAAAAGAGGCATTCCCGTTGCAATAATCGGCAAGCCGAACGCCGGTAAGTCAACATTGCTGAATGCCCTCCTGGAAGAGGAGAAAGCAATAGTTTCCGAAATCCCCGGCACCACACGTGACGCAATTGAAGATACAATTGTCATTGGCAATATACCATTCAGGTTTATCGACACTGCGGGGCTTCGTGAAACAGAAGGCAAAATTGAGGCGATCGGCATTGAGAAGACCTACGAGAAGATCAGCCAGGCAAACATCGTGCTTTACATCTTCGACGCATCTAACACTGACATCGAAGAGGTGAAGGAGGATCTGGCTTCGCTGTTTTTGTCGCTGAGTGAGATGGTAACACAGGAGGAGCTGGCGGAGAAGCGTTTCATCATTGTGGCAAACAAGATCGACGTGATGGTTCATATCCCGCACCACTTCAGCGACTATGTGGAGATGGAGGTGGTGTTTATCTCTGCAAAGCGCCATGAGAACCTGTTCTCTCTAACCACCTTACTGGAGCAGAGCGTTGATCCGGCGATCTACCAGGAGAAGCTTATGATCACAAACCTTCGCCACTACGAAGCTCTGCAGCACAGCCTGGATGCCATTGCTGAAGCCGAAGAGGCGCTGATCAACAACCTTCCGGCCGACCTCGCCGCCGTTGACATCCGCAAAGCTCTCTATCACCTGGGCCTCATCACCGGCGAAGTGTCGGACGACGAACTGCTCCAAACAATATTCGGGAGGTTTTGTATCGGGAAATGAGGTCAGAGTAGAGAGTAGAGAGTTTGGTAATTTATATTTTTTCATTATTTTTGACATGAACATTCACCTGCATTATTCATGTTTGAATGAAAATACAAATACGATGAAAAGCACATTTATCAATTCAAGTTTCTATTTGGTTATGGCATTAGTGTTAGTAATATCCTTATCAATCGGTTGTAAAAAGGACAAGGATAAGGATGACGATAACAATAACGGGATAAAGTTGGAGACCGGTACTGTCAAGGATATTGAAGGAAACACCTATAAGACCGTGAAGATCTGTGATCAATGGTGGATGGCTGAAAATCTGAAGACAACGAAATACAATGATGGATCAAAAATTCTATTCTGTGACGACTGGTTGTTATGGTCAACTCTTAATAAACCAGCTTACAGTTGGTATGACTTTCAAAAATATGGCGACAAATATGGTGCACAATATAACTGGTACGCAGTGGAGACGGGCAAGCTATGTCCTGAGGGCTGGCACGTACCCACTGATGAGGAGTGGCAGATCATGGAGGTGCATATCGGCCTTTCACCCGGAGAAGCACAAAACCAGTCTTTTCGTGGCTCAAAAGGTGAGGGCGGAAAGCTCAAGGAGACTGGCACAGAGCATTGGAAAAGCCCTAACACAGGTGCAACAAATGAAACAGGGTTCACCGGACTTCCCGGAGGTTACAGAAGCTCATACTCCTCGGCGATTGGTAAAGTGGGCTACTGGTGGACTTCTACCCTGCATCCTTCCACACAAAATTATGCCTGGATGCGTGGTTTATATGCGGGTGACAGCAGAATCAACAGGTTTTATTATCCTGCCTTAGCAGGATATTCAGTGCGGTGCATTGAGGATTAAGACAATAGTGCTGAAAAGAAAATGCTTTTATTTATTTTTACAATGAAAACACCCAATTTAAACAAAATTCGAATCTCATGAGAGGCACTTTAGTTTCATTAGTTTTTTCTTCATCATTGATTTTAATGTTAGTGATATCCTTATCTGTCGGTTGTAAAAAGGAGAAGGATAAGGATGACGATAACAATAAAGGGATAAAGTTAGAGACCGGTACTGTCAAGGATATTGAAGGAAACACCTATAAGACGGTGAAGATCGGTAATCAATGGTGGATGGCTGAAAACCTTAATACAACAAAAATGAGTGACGGAACGGATATTCCATTCCATGAGGCTCAAACATGGGCATCACTTAAGACACCCGGTTATAGCTGGTATAACTTTCAGACTTACGGGGATACCTATGGTGCACAATATAACTGGTATGCAGTGGAGACTGGCAAGTTATGCCCTGCAGGCTGGCATGTTCCCTCTGATGAGGAGTGGCAGGTAATGGAGATGCATCTCGGCCTTTCATCAGGCGAGGCTCAAAGCACGGGTTTTCGTGGCATACAAGGTGAGGGCGGAAAGCTCAAGGATACCGGCACAGAGCATTGGGACAGTCCCAACACCGGTGCCACAAATGAAACAGGGTTCACAGGACTACCGGGAGGAGTCCGTACTTCGGGCGTAATGTCGTTAGGCAGATATGGACATTGGTGGACCTCCACTCCGGAAACTGTAGGTCCACATCTCTATGGTTGGAACCGGGCTTTACATTACGGAGAATCCAGGATTTACAGGGGTAACAACCCTGCATCCTATGGTTACTCTGTAAGGTGCATTAAGAATTAGGAGACAAGATTTGCCGGTTTTGCCGAGTTTAATCAGGAAATATTCATTTGATACTTAGACAAAAAAACCTTCCGGGGTATAATCAGGATTATTATTTATGGCTCTTTGCCTGCTTGAGAAAGCAATTTGCGGTGAGTAGTATAACCCATAGCAAGTTTTGAAAAATGAGGGGAGAGTATAGTTGCAAGTTTTCAGCGATTTCTGCGTAGTTTCGGCGCATTTCAGCGGGAACTTTTTTTTTGGTTCCCGCGGAAATACGCAGAAATACACGCAGATATGCGCAGATAACTGAAGAAATTTAATTATATTCCTTCAGTGTGTTGAAGGATTTTCATTTAATTCCTTCATTAGGCCTCTTTTTTTATTTATCTTTGCAGAATACAAATTATTGTACAACCGATGGAAATAATAATTGAAAGAGCTATTTCTAAACGTTTTTTGAGCAAGATGACCTCAAATAAAGTAATGGTTTTGCTTGGTGCCCGACGTGTAGGTAAAACAGTATTTATTAAACATCTTTCAGATACGGAATTCTCTGAACCATATCTGTGGCTTAATGGGGAAGACATTACAACACTTGCCATCCTTGCAGACCGATCTGTTGAAAATTACCGCAGCCTGGTTGGAAGCAACAGGATACTCATTATTGACGAAGCTCAGAAGGTTCCGGAAATCGGGTTGGTGTTGAAGCTGATGGTGGACCATATAAAAGATATCAAGATCATTGCAACAGGATCATCAGTATTTGACCTTTCAAACAAGCTTGGTGAACCGCTTACCGGACGGAAATACACCTTTTATCTGTTTCCCCTTGCGCAGGTGGAGTACTCAAAATATGAAAATCTGACAGAAACAAGATCCAGGCTTGAAGAGAGGCTTGTTTACGGATCTTATCCTGAACTTACGTCAATTGCCGGACTTGATGAGAAAGCAGATTATCTTAGAGAACTTGTCAATTCTTATCTCTTAAAAGATATCCTTGAGTTTGAGGGTATTCGTAATGCCGATAAGCTGATAAACCTTCTCCGTCTGATTGCATTTCAGGTCGGCAAAGAGATATCTCTTGAAGAACTGGGAAGGCAACTGGGAATCAGCAGAAATACTGTAGAGCGTTATCTTGATTTGCTCTCGAAAGTTTTTGTCATTTTCAAACTGGCTGGATTCAGCAGGAATCTGAGGAAAGAGATCACGAAATCAAACAGATGGTACTTTTATGATAACGGCATTCGGAACGCTCTTATAAGTAATTTTAATCCATTATCCCTTCGAAATGATCATGGAGAACTATGGGAGAATTATCTTATTACAGAAAGAATCAAATATCAGCAATATACCGGTATGCATTCAAATAACTATTTCTGGCGGACCTATCAGCAGCAAGAGATAGACTTGATTGAGGAACATTCCGGCAGGCTTGATGCTTTTGAGATAAAATGGAGTACCACAAAAAAGGTCAAAGCTCCTGCAGCATGGGTCAATGCATATCCTGACAGCACTTATAAAGTGATTACACCTGAGAATTACCTTGACTGGATCCAATAGCGAAATACTGCACTGTTCTTCAATATAATGCAAAAGAAAAATCCAGGATTCACACTGGCGCTGATCTTGCTTCCTATAGATACTCCTTTAAGGTGCATATAAGAATTGAAGGTAAAAGTGCCTGAAGATCATCAATCACTTACAATCACCTTTTGCACAACTCTCGCTCCTACCCTTTTATCTTTAAGGGTGAGGAGATAAAGTCCGGGTGAGAGCCCACTTATGTCAATGAGAGTCTCTTTGCCTGCAATTGCTCCATTCAACACGCTTCTGCCGGTAACATCACTCAAAAACCAGGTGGCTTCAGATAATTCCGTGGTTGTTTTAACCGTAATGAAACTCTTTGCAGGATTGGGATAGATTGATATCACAGGTTGTTGGCTCTGCGCTTCAACTCCCGTGAGAATATATAAAACTGCCTGTTCAGAATACTCCAGACATATTGAATGAGACACCACACACCTGAATTTTTGATTATTGTTTTTCGCATTAACCCCCGAAACAATCAGCCTGTCAGTTTGGACACCCGAATATTGCCCGCTGTCAATTAGATTGGTAAAACCGCTTCCGGTATATGTCTGCCATTGGTATGTAGCAGAAGATTCGATGGTGGAAACCTCGAAAACTGCCTCATTGCCTATACTCACATATTGATCTTGTGGCTGTGATGAAATTAGTTGAATCAGAACCATTACCGAATCACTGAATGAAGAACAACCCAGGACATCAGTTACTGTGACATGATATGCAGTTGAAGCAGTTGGAAAAACAACAGGATTTGACGTTGTTAAGCAAATTATTGTGGTGTCGTAAGCCCAGGTATAATGATATGGCGGCACCCCGGCAGTAGGTTGAACCCATATCTGCACCGTATCTCCGCATGCTATTATAGTATCACCTTTGTTTTGCAATACTACAGGGAAATAGTCATTTATAAAAACAGTAATTGTATCCCTGACTGTTTGTGATATTGGTAAAACGAGGGAGATATATTCTATACCCTCGATGATCGTGTCTGCATATGGGCTGATGGTGAAAGAGCATGTTTGATGCCCGGGCAGGATATATACAGAATCAGGTATTGCAGGGAAGTCGACACCATTGGTGGCAGTACCCATAATGGTATCGAACCTTATCCATACAGTATCTGTTGCCTGAGAAGGAATGGAAAAAGTGACAATGGCTTCGCTGCAACCTTCCCATGCGAAATTCCCCCCTGCCGTATTGGTGTACCTGATTGAATAGTTGGGCGAACCGGAATGGAAACTATATTCCTCCAGGAACACACCTGAGTCAATGATCCCATCGCCGGCATCGGCTATTGATATTCTGATGCTGTAAGATGAATCAGGTATGACAACTGCCCATGCCGTCATCACCGTGGTGAATCCGTCATACTCCAGGAAAACACCTCCCGTATTGTTGATATAATACTGGCAATTGACGCATGGGCCCATATTTGCCACGCCGTTATTTAAGTGGTTGATTGAAACAGGAAGGCTTGTGCCGGGAATGGTTGCCATATTGAAGTGGGTATATTTTCCGCCATGAGGGTTCGGGCCTGAAAGAAATATGCCCATTACATCATTATAAGCTGAATTAGCATATTCCGGGTACTCATCCGACCCAAATACATAGCGTACCCTCAGAGTGTCTGTAACAGGGGTGAATTCAAAACTGAGTATAGATGCATCATATGTAGTGATGCCCGGGAATATTGATTGAAAAACCGGATCTCCTGGAAGGTTATTATGAGTGCTGATTCCGGTACTAGTATTGGGCCCACGTGCCTTCACTGCGCTGCCGGTTGTGAGCAGAACGCCTCGGCTCATGCCAAGGTTGGTTGATACCGCACCGGTGGTAAAAGAGCCGGATGCTTGTGAAGCACCGATGTAAGAGACGTTTGAAACATTCGAAATCCCGCCGCCGACAAGTATGTCAACCATCTGATGGGCTGTAAGCCCGGGGGTTATTGATAACTGCGCAACTGAATGCTTCACCGGAAGGCAGATAGTCAGCAAGAATAGCAAGGCGGTAAATAACAGTACTCTTTTCATAACTCCTGAAGTTTTAAGTTTCTGATCAGTATGATTTTATCAGGATCCGATTATAAAATTACTACAATTCTATTAATACTTAGATAAATAAAACCTTTGAAGGTTTAATCAGGATTAATATTTATGGCTCTTTGCCTGCTTGAGAAGGCAATTTGTGCTGAGTAGTATATCCCATAGCAAGTTTTGAAAATCGGTAACTCCCGGAACCGATTGCACTCTTCCCTTTGGACTCGTTTTAATAGAACACGGATGACACTGATGTTACGGATTTAAACGGATCAGTGCAGATCTGTTTTATCCGTATTATCCGTGTGCTATTAGGAGTCAGTCGAGAGTAGAGAGTCAAGAGTAGAGAGTCAAGAGTAGAGAGTGTTTTTTTACTGTTTTTTTAACTGTTTTTTTTGACCATCTTTTTTAACTTTTTTTGTGTTAACCATTTGGGCTTAATCATTTTTTGAGGTGCCAAATGCCAGAGATGATTTTTAGGTTCCCGCGGAAAGCCGCAGAGCCGCAAAGAGATTAAGTCTCACTAAACTTAACAAGCATGTAATAAGAACTTTGTGATTCTTTGAGTCTTCTGGTTGCAGGTTTTATTTTTCAGAATGAAAGATTTTTTGTCCGTTTTTCAGAAGTCATGCATATATACCATTAAAAATAGTTTCGCAGCAGGAGGTTGTTTTACCACTAAGGCACTTAGAGCACTTAGATTCACTTAGAATGATGACAAAAAGATTTATCAATAGGATTGCTTATCGCATTGTAGGTTGTGTAATTGAAGTCCACAAACATCTCGGCCCGGGTTTGCTTGAGTCGGTCTATGAATCATGCTTGGTTGATGAGTTAAAAAATGAAGGTCTGAATTTCAAATCTCAAATCCCGGTGCCCATACTTTACAAAGGGAAGGAATTGTGAAATCCTTTAAAACTAGACCTGCTGGTTGAAGAAATGATTATTGTAGAAATCAAGGCTGTGGAGGTTATTATCCCGGTTTATAAGGCTCAATTGCTGTCATATATGAAGTTGACAGGTAAGCCCAAAGGGTTATTAATAAATTTTAATACCGTTTGCATTACAAACCAATTAGTGCCACTGGTTACAGAATTATTCGCCGGATTACCTGAATAACCCTAAGTGCATCTAAGTGCTCTAAGTGCCTCAGTAGTAAAAAAACTCAACAGCAAAGAATTCACCGGATTACCTGATTAACCCTAAGTGCACCTAAGTGCTCTAAGTGCTCTAAGTGGTAAAAAAAACTCCACAGCAAAGAATCTTTGCGAGA
>OBJA01001052.1_pt1 | contig 20507 bp, 19 predicted proteins | sample 1519751 | NCBI WGS metagenome assembly OBJA01 (sample SAMEA3881238, study PRJEB22517) | soil metagenome | biome: lake sediment; feature: soda lake sediment; material: sediment, water from around vicinity | place: India | collected 2013-12-23 | depth 3 m
CATGTTGATTCATTTTTCCTCTTTATCAAACGATAAATAATTAAACCTACGATGCATGCTGTAGCAATGACAATAATGATATCCGTAAATGTCATAAAATCACCTCAATCAAACGTCCTATTTGGAAAACAAAAACAGCGAGAACCCATGCAATACCCGTTTGAAATAGTACTGCTTTCCACATCCGTTTGGTTGTGCCAAGTTCTTGTCTCATAGCACCAATTGCTCCAAAACAAGGCGCGCTAAATAAGTTAAATACCATGAATGCATAAGCTGATGATGCCGTAAAGAATCCAAATGCACGACTATTGAAAATCAGTAAACCTGAAGAAACATCTTCTGAATAACCTGCAATAATTGCCATGGATGCAACAACTTGTTCTTTAGCCACAAGACCTTGAACTGCAGATACAGTTGCTCCCCAACTCCATGATCCAATCATCGGATAAAAGGCCCAAGCTAAGCCATTTCCTATACCTGCTAACATACTATTATTGGGATCAATACCATATGCCAATCTAAAGTTAAAACTAATGAGAAACCACACTACAATCGATGCTAAAAGGATAATCGAACCTGCTCTTTCAATAAAAGCAATAGCCTTCTTAAAAACATCAGTGGTCACATATCTTATATTAGGTGCTTTATAGTCAGGAAGTTCTAAAATAAAACTTGACGATTGTCCCTTAAAATATATTTTTTTCAACAAGAGTGCTGATGTTAATATCACAATAATCGCCATAAAATATAATGATGCACTGACAAAACCAGAAGAATCTCTAAAAAAATAGCCTGCAAACAAGGTGATAATTGGCAATTTCGCACTGCATGGCACAAATGGTGTCAGCATAATTGTCATCTTTTTCTCTGTTTCATCGTTAATTGTTCTTGCTGATAAGATGGCTGGCACAGAGCATCCACTACCAATAATAAAAGGTATTAAGGATTTCCCTGATAGTCCTACTTTTTGAAAAACGCGATCTAAGAAAAAAGCGATTCTAGCCATATATCCTGTAGATTCTAACACTGAAATGAGTGTGAACAAAATGATTAACTGAGGTAAAAAGCCTAAGATGGCACCAACACCTGCGATCATACCATCTACGACTAATGATGTTGACCATGCTGAAGCATTTGCATTTTCCAAAGAATAACTTGCCCATGATTTGAATACATCCATGTAATGCTCAACAAATTCAACAGTTGCTCCTCCAAAAGGACCGGCAGCTAAATAATAAACTGAAAACATGACAAGCATAAAAATAGGAATAGCTAAAAAGCGATTAAGGAAAATGTTGTCCAAACGATCGGTAAACGTTATTTGTTCGTGTTTAGCTGTAATGGCTTCGTCTCGAATAAACTCGATATACCGATATCTTTCATCAGCTATGACTTGTTCCATATCTCTTAAATAATTTTTTTCGAGATGACTGATGACTTCAATTGATTTCTCGTTTTGTTCAAGAAGAAATTTAGGATCCTTTTCGACAAGTTTAACAGCTAAATAGCGTTTATGTGATACGTCCAAAGTGTTTTCAATTTCGCGAAGACCCTCTTCTAACAAATGATCATAAATGTGTTTATAATTGTTTTTTCTGAACTCACCTTTTTTGATGTCTTGAATCAGTTGAAACACATTTGTCTTTTTGACTGCAGAAATACTAAAAATGGATGTATCTAGCCTATCTGATAATGTATCAATGTCAATTTTAATGCCTCTTTTATCTGCAATATCAGACATGTTTAAAGCAATAATAAGTGGTATTTTTAATTCCAAAAGTTGTGTCGTTAAATATAAACTTCTTTCAATCGACGTTGAATCAATAATGTTTAAGATTAAATCGATTTTTTCTTCAAACAAAAAATCTCTTGCGATTTCTTCTTCAATTGAATATGGACTCAGACTATAGATACCCGGTAAATCGATAAGTTCAAAGTCTGTTCCACGAATCATACCAGTCTTTCTTTCGACAGTAACACCAGGCCAATTCCCTACTTTTTGATTTGTTCCTGTTAAGAGATTAAATAATGTTGTTTTTCCTGAGTTTTGATTACCAATCAAAGCAATTCTCATGTTAAAACCTCTACATCAATGCATGCCATATCTTTTTTTCTTAAACACAAATCATAACCTCTCAGTTCCATATCAACCGGATCACCTAAAGGAGCAATCTTCTTGATTTTGATTTGAACACCTTCTGTAATACCCATGTCTAATAGTCTTCTACGAAGTGCTCGATCGGTTGTGTTTAATAAAACAACTTTACCTTTTTGTCCTTTTGAAAGATTCGCTAGGTGTGTCATATCACCTTGACGAAACTTTAATTTCTTTTCTTTCATTGATGTACCTCATATCGTATATTCACCTTCATTATAGTGATAGACATCGTAAAGTCAAACAAAGCTGTAAACATTCTAAATTGTACTATAAATAAGAAAAAACTCGGTTTCCCGAGTTAATTATAACGTTTTTTCTCACTTTTAGATAGGTACATTCTTCGATCCAATTCTTTAATAAACTCTTGAAAAGACATAAACTTGCTATGATCATAGAGTCCATAACCTATCGATATACTTAGCTCAAATTTTTGAGACTGGTCTTGATTGTATATCTCGATTTTATCTTTAATTCTTTTTATAATGGTTTGTAATAAATGCGGATCATCTGCATCAAAAATAATGACGAATTCATCTCCACCAATTCTTGCAACAAAGTCATCTTTTCTAACACTTGTTTTTAATATCTCAGCAAGTTTGACTAAAGCCATATCACCTGCATGGTGCATGTATTGATCGTTAATCAGTTTTAAGTCGTTGACATCAATCATGATGCCACCTATTTTTTTGTTTGGACTAATACCTTTGGAGCGTTGCTCGACTTGATACTCATATTCACTTCGGTTAGATACGCCAGTTAAAGAATCGGTTGATGTAATACGTGATTGCACAAAGATGTAAACGAGCATCACAGAAAGTGACATGAATGGCCATATGAGTTGAACACCTTGATTTAACACTTGATATACTGCCACCAATAACGGTGGAAACGGAAAGAAAAAGAGGGCTTTAAAATCTGATTTGCGTATAAGATGTCTTTGCATCATCAAATGAATCATTGTAATCAACATTAAAATATAACTTGTAAACACAACAATATAAAACAAGTTACCTCGAATATAATGATTATTTTGGTCAATAAAAAATATATAGTTATCAAATAAACTTAGCGCAGAAAAAATGGTGTTAACAATAAGAAACGGAGATAATAAGAGCGCTAAGTTTTTAAAACGTTTGTTATCTGCATAGATATGATAATCGACATAAAATGCCCATGCAATGATGATGACTGGATGCATGAAATAATATAGAAACATAGACAAAGGCATAATAAAAACACTGAATGAATCGGTCTTTCCATCAAAAACGATAGATAAAGAATCAAACAGTAAGATCAAAAAATTACTAAGCACTAAAAAACTAAAGATTTTGTTGATTAAAAATCTTCTGCTTTTTGTGCGTTTAATACTGAAATAGATAATAACTAAGATGCCTGTAGCTAGGATGTGTGTTTGAATTAAACTTAACATAAAAGACACCTACTCGATAAACTCCAATAACATGATAGCATAAACTTATAAAATGTCAAATTTTCATTGGTATTTTATTATAATTAATCTAAATTACTATGAATGATGTGATTTATTTTTTCTACATATGACATAATGTCAAATTTTCTTTCTAGTCCGCTTGCATTCATGTAGCGTAATTTACCAAAGATTTTTCGCTCAGTCCATGCGCGATCATGTTTTCCAAAACACCAAGCGACCCCTGCATATGAATTTGCATCTCTACCGTCAATAAAATACTTATTATTGAGATAAATGATTGTCTGATAAGCTTGTTCATAGGTTGGCATCCATTCGATGATCTTTTTAGCCCAATACATGCGCATATAATTGTGCATATATCCTGTATGATACATTTCAAGCATCGCTGCATTAAAGTATATATCATGCGTTTTTGCATGTTCAAGTTGATCACATGTATATATATAATCTCTTGTATCCAAAGCATGTTCGTTCATGGTCATGTATGCCCAAGGTTCAGTCATGCGATGAAATGAGTCATATCCTGCATGATAGTATATATAATTAAATGCTAGTTCTCTTCGGATAAACAGTTGTTCAACATATGCATCAAAGGCTGAACCTTCAATCAGCCCTTGATTAAGCTGATAAAAAAGCCTTTCAAGTAAATCGAGTGATGAGATTTGTCCAAAATGCAAATACATGCTCATATGTGATGTGTAATCGGTTGATGGATCATTTGACTTTTCATACTGGTTGAGTGTATTCATTAAAAATGCTGCAAACACTTTCGTTCCCTCAATGTATCCGCCCTTATAAATAGGGCTTGGTTTTACAGACTCATCAAGATCTAACAATGAAAGTAAATGATCGATATCATTGAGTTCTGTATCGCTTTTTATCGGGATGGCTTGTTGGTTATTTAGTACGTGTATTTTGTCAAAATCGCGATAGTAGGGATATAGTTTTTTGAGTTTGGGTCTGATGGTGTATGCGCCATATTCTGCTTTTTGAGAAGCTATGTGTACAGGCACTATCAAATCAGTATCAACAATATCTATGTTTAATGAAGCGTCTGCCTGATTGATAACAAACTGTCTCATGTCTTTTTGATGTTTCAAGTAACCTTGATCCATGACGAGTGTATCAGCATCATTTAATAGTTCAAGAATTAGTTCTTCAGGTTTCCCAATTTTGATAACAACATTAGCACCAAAATGAATTAAGATATGTTTAACTTCTTTTAGCCCTTCTAACATGAACTTAAAATGCCTTAAATTAGCATCTGGATACTTTGGATTAAGTCCAAAGAAAACAACTAAAGGAAGATTCTTTTGATTAGCCAAATCGATTGCATGGTTCAAAGCGTGATTATAATGAACACGTTGAGATTGCTGCATCCAATATAGAACATATGATGCTTGTTTAGTGGTATTCCCTTGTTGAATCTCAATTAATCGATTTTTATTCATGCACATCTCCGCCCTCTATAATGATCATGTGTCAATTATCATATGAACTCTCATATCAAAGGTATTTTACAATAAAATGAATGTGTTTGTCATCTATGTATGAAACTGTCGTTAAAAAATACCTATAACTAAAGTATTTTGCTTTTAAACATATCCATAATAATGATAAAATATAAACAAGGATGGTGAATAAAATGGAAACAGAAAAACTCTTAAAATTAAAGAAATTTAACATGTTAATGGGAGGTCTTCATCTCATTCAAGGACTTCTCATGATTCTCATCGGCTTAACAGTGACTCGATTAGGTGAGTTTAAGTTAACGATCTATCAACATTTTTTAAAGTATGTGGAACTCGGTCCAGATTCAGGTTATCTTGATTTTGATCGTACAGAAATTTTTACGCTTCCGTTCTTTGTTTTAGTTGCTGCTTTTTTATTGATTTCAGCAGGAGCACATGCCTTGATCTCTTTTCCTAAGAAACTCAATGCGATTTATAATGCCGACTTAGAAAAAGGTATCAATAAGTTTAGATGGTTTGAGTATGCATTAAGTTCATCAGTGATGATTGTCTTAATATCCTATTTATTTGGTATTTGGGATATTGCATCTTTAATTGTCATCTTTATTGTTAATGCTTCAATGAATCTATTTGGCCTTGTTATGGAGCAACTTAATGCTGGTAAAGAAAAGAAAAATGTCGATTGGGGTCCATTCATTTGGGGAAGTATCGCAGGTTTAGCACCTTGGATTGCAATTATTCTTTATATGACCGGTCAATCTCCAGAAGCAACCGCTCAAGTGCCATGGTTTGTATGGGCTATTGTCGGAACATATTTTGTTGCTTTCAACTCATTTCCAGTCAATATGGTTTTACAATACCTTGGAAAAGGAAAATGGAAAGACTACTTATATGGTGAAAGAACTTACATTGTACTAAGCTTAGTCGCAAAATCAGTCTTGGCTTGGCTTGTTTTAGTCGGGGCATTGCAACCTTGAGCAAAAAGCGATTCGTCGCTTTTTTTGTAGGTAGTGTCTATGTATATTAGAAATATTTTTCATCCAGAACACTTTCAAGGTCATCTAAAAAAGAAAAATTATTTTGAGGGTTGGTACTATAAACTCGTTAGTCAATTCGAAGATTACACCATAGCTTTAATTCCAGGAGTTAGCTTAAACAAAAAGGATAGTCATGCATTTATTCAAGTGTTTATATCACATACTGGTGAAGGCGATGTTAAACTCCGTAGTTTCTATTTCAAGTATACTATAGCTGAATTTTCCTATGAACATAGTCCTTTTTCTATACGTATCGGCCGTAATTTTTTTTCAAAGAAGCATGTTGACATACAACTAAAAAATGATCAACTTGATCTATTTGGCATTATCAATATCGATCAGATAACACCTATTAAAAAGTCATTATTATCACCAAGTATCATGGGGTTTTTTAGTTATTTTAGATTTATGGAATGCTATCACGGTGTGATTAGCATGTCACATCAGCTACATGGTAAATTGAAACTTGATCAAAAAATTATAGCTTTTGAAAATGCTAAAGGTTACATTGAAAAAGATTGGGGTCGATCATTCCCAAAAGCGTATGTTTGGCTTCAATCTAATCATTTTAAAAACATCCATACATCATTCATGTTTTCATACGCACTCATTCCATTTTTAGGATTTCAATTTAAAGGACTAATTGCAAATCTCATCATCAATCATAAAGAGTATCGTTTTGCAACCTATAATCTAGCTAAAGTAACGTATGAGGATATAAAAAAGGGCTACGCATTTTATCGTCTTAAAAAAGGAAAATATACACTCGAAATTGTTGCAGTATCTAAAACAGAAATAGGTTTAGCAGCTCCAAGAAATGGCGAAATGATTGACCAAATAAAAGAGGGATTATCTGGAACAATTCGACTTCGTTTATATGTTAAAAAACAACTGATCTATGAAGATGAGGGACGGCATGCCGGTATTGAGATCATGAAACACATATAATTTCTTCTCTTTTCACTCATAAATCTATTTTGTAGGACTTTTCAAGTCCTATTTTTTTCTTATCATATTATTCATAAAATGGTATTGTGTATTGAATAGTACTTTGATATAATTTAATCAAAGAAAGGAAGATGACAATGAACGCTCAGTTTAAAAAAGGCATACTCGAATTATGTGTGTTATCTATACTTGTTGAAGAAGATGTCTACGGCTATGCCATCATCAATCAATTGTCAAAACATATTGATGTCAGTGATAATAGTATTTATCCCATCTTAAGAAGACTAACAAATGAGAATTATTTCAAGACATATCTTATTGAATCAACCGAAGGTGCACCAAGGAAATATTACCAAATGACAGAAAAGGGATTTAAGTATTATTTAGAACTTCGTGATGAATGGAACAATTTCATTGGTGGCGTCTATCGAATTATTAATCAAGGAGGAAAAAAGAATGAAGACGTTTTTAGACGATTTAAAGAACGCATTAGTAAAAATGAACATTCATGAGGATAAAATAAACGACATTTTATCAGATATGCAAGAGATGATTAATTCTGCTCGTGAAGAAGGGGTATCTGATGATGAACTTTACGCTAAGTTGGGGGATCCCACAAAACTTGCAAAAGAATTATCAGAAATTGAACCTAAAAACCATAAACAAGAAGACGTCAACGCAAATGATGGTGTGTACACATTTGAATCAACTGGACGTCCGTTAAGCATCAAGACAAAACTAGTCAATGAAGATGTTATCTATCGCTTCGTTGATGGCGATTTGATTAAAGTTATACTTGAAAACGATGCACCATCAAAAAAATATACCATAACTTATGAAAATGATGTCTTATCGATTCAAACAAAACATAATAAAACAGGCTTGTTTGGATTTTCCTTTAGTCGTTCTTCGGCCGAGATATGTGTTGAAATACCAAAAACAGTGATTCTTCATGAATTCCACCACAACTGTGTCAATGGCGATATTAACATGATTGACATGAATATGACATTATCTAAAATCTCATCGGTAGAAGGTGATGTTCATGTTGAAAACACAACGTTTGCAAGTGGTCACATCCACACAGTCAACGGCGATATTAACATCAATCAGACACATGGTAAAACACTGCATATCAATACAGTTAATGGCGATGTCTATTTAAACAAGTTAATCATTGAAGCAGATTTAACCATTCAAACAGTTAGCGGAGACGTTGATGCAAAAGATTCATCAGTTGAAACACTTTATTCACATGCTGTTAGCGGGGATACAAAAGGCAAGGAATTCTACCTGAAAAAGCTATCTTACGAATCGGTTAGTGGAGATTTCATGTTGAATAACACTAGAAAAGAGGTTATTGATTTAATTCAGAAAAAGACATTATCTGGTGAAATCAAACTTTAATCTTATCAATATAAAAACGGCTTATTGAGCCGTTTTTTTCTACTTTATATCGATTTCTTTACGAACTATTCGCATCTTTAAATCAAGCAACTTTTCTTTAATGAGTTCAGCAGTCTTGATAAATGCTTCATCAGGTAAACCAGTCGGATCATCTAGACCCCAATCTTCCCGATGTTTTGTAGGAATAAATGGGCATTCAACATGACATCCCATCGTGACTAAGACATCAAGTTCTTGTGGAATGGTGTCAATCAACTTAGAATGTTGTGTTTCATTCATATCAACCCCGTATAGTTTTGAGATGATCCGAACAGCATCTTGATTGATTTGAGGCTTTGTTTCTGTTCCAGCACTATAAGGATCAAAAAAATCAGCGGTTAATACCTTGGCTATTGCTTCTGCCATTTGACTTCTACAACTGTTATGTACACAAACAAATGCAATTTTTAACTTCTTCATTTTTTTAACTCTCCTTCTTTAAACCAATGTTTGGTTTTGTTTGCTATTTTAACTAACATAAGCATAATAGGAACTTCAACGAGTACACCCACAATCGTTGCAAGAGCAACTCCATGATTTAACGGAAATAGTGCGACAGCAACTGCAACAGCTAGCTCAAAGAAGTTTGATGCGCCAATCATACCGGCTGGTGCTGCTATATCATGTGAAAGTTTTAGCATTTTTGCTCCAGAATATGCAATGAAAAAGATGATAAATGTTTGTATGATTAGTGGGATACTGATCAATACTATATGAAGAGGATTGTTTAAAATTAAATCACTTTGTAGAGAAAAAATTAACACTAATGTTAGCAGTAACCCAGTAATTGTTACTTTACTAAATTTGGGAATAAAAATGTCATTGAAAAATGATTCGCCCTTTCGTTTTATCATATAAAATCGTGTGAATGAGGCTGCAACAAGTGGTACAACTACAAACAAAAAGACGGATAAGAAAAGTGTTGCCCATGGCACAGAAATGCCACTAATGCCTAACAAAAGCCCAACTATAGGAACAAAGAGAACCAAAACAATCAAATCATTGGTTGCAACTTGAACGAGTGTATAAGCGGGATTACCTCGTGTCAAACTGCTCCAAACAAAAACCATTGCAGTACATGGAGCTGCTCCTAATAAAACAGCACCTGCTAAATAATCTTTTTGCAAATCGGTTGGAATGATTTGTTTAAAGATGATGAAGAAAAATAGATAGGCTATACCAAACATTGTAAATGGTTTAATAAGCCAGTTCACAACCCATGTCAAATAGAGTCCTTTAGGCTTCTGACTTACTTTTTTCACTGATGAAAAGTCTACTTTTAGCATCATGGGATAGATCATCAACCAAATAAGTATGCCAATAGGGATATTGACACTGGCAAATTCAAACTTGCTTAAAAATTGAGGTATAATATCTAAAAATTGTCCGATCAACACACCAATTGCCATACATATCAAGACAAATAATGTTAGATATTTTTCAAAGAATGTAATCTTCATACATGTTAAATCGCTTTCTTGATGAATGTCTTAATTTCGTCAGATGAAGGAACCCTTCCAGATGATACAATGTTTTGATTAATGATTAAACCTGGTGTGCGTAGTATCCCTGCATTTGCAATCTCAACGAAGTCTGTAACATAAATAAGCTCAGCTTTGATGTTAAGCTCTTCTACTGCTTTTTCAACCATTTGATAAACTTTCTTACAATTTGAACATCCAGATCCTAAAACTTTAATGGTCATTTTTTATATCCTCCTAAGTAAGTAAATAACTAAATGCGTTAAATAAGTAACCCATGATTAATATCCCGACTAACACAATACTGATGAATGTAACAAGTAGCTTTGTTTTTACAACTTTCTTAATCATAATCATAGCTGGTAATGATAATGCGGTTACAGCCATCATAAATGATAATACGGTCCCTATGCCAACACCTTTTAAAACAAGTGCTTCAGCAATAGGTAGTGTGCCAAAAATGTCAGCATACATAGGGATTCCAATGATTGTTGCAATCACAACTGAGAATATGTTCTCTTTGCCTAAAACTGAAGAAATCCAAGCTTCTGGAATATAACCATGAATAATTGCACCAATACCAACACCGATTAAAACAAATATCCACACACGCTTAATAATGTCTTTCACCTGTGCCATTGCATAATTGACTCTTTCTTTTCGACTCATTTGATATGTTTCAACAATTAATCCTTCTACTTGAGAAGTTTGAATGTTTTCTAAAACAAATGACTCCACATACTTTTCCATTTTGAAGAAACTAATAAATGATCCTCCAATAATCGCGATGAGTAAACCAACAACAACATAAGCGATTGCAATTTTCCAATTAAAGATACTTGCTAGTAATATAACCGAAGCGAGGTCAACAAGTGGTGAAGAAATCAAAAATGAGAATGTAACACCTATTGGGAGTCCTGCTTTAGTAAATCCTATGAAGATGGGTATAGATGAACAAGAGCAAAATGGTGTCACAGTTCCTAACAGTGCTCCAATAGTGTTTGCTCCAATACCTTTATGCTTTGCTAATATTTTTCGAGTTCTTTCTGGTGAAAAATAAGATTGGAGATAAGATGCTATAAAAATGAGAGCGCCCAATAAAATGAAGATCTTGATAACATCATAGATAAAAAATGAAAGACTGTCATATAGCATTGTTTCTGGTTCAATACCGAAAACATTCTTTAGTATTTGCTTAACAAGTTGATCTAACCAACTCATTCTTAAAAATTGATCGTTTAAAAATGAGAAGAAATTCTTTACATATTGCATGTTGTTTTACTGTCTTTCAATTGGTTTAAAAATGTGATGAGTTCATCAATTTTCTCATAATTAACATGATGTTTTATCCATGTACCTTCGCGATATGTTTTTGTTAGACCCGCATCCGTTAACAGTTTTAAATGGTATGAAAGCGTTGGTTGGGAAATAGGGAGTTTGTGGATGAGTGTACACCCACATGTTTCACCCTGAATGAGTAGTTCCAAAATCTTTAACCGATTCTCGTCAGATAAAATTTTAAATACTTGTGCATATGTGTTGTTCATTAGATATACCTCTTATATCGAAATTCATCTATATTTATGTTTATCTATATTATATAAAACATTGGTTCTCTTGTCTATAGTTTTTAAAGATATTACACAAAATTTACAAAAAAAAACACACCAAAAAGGTGTGTATGTATGCTTATGTTATCAGGGAATAATAATGGTTCCTGATTGTTGCTTAAATGCTAATGCTGCGTGCTCCAAATTGGCAATCACAGCTTTATGTTTGGTTGCCTTAACAAAACTCAAGCAAGCTTCAATTTTAGGTAGCATCGATCCTTTTTTGAAATGACTATCCTTTAAATACTTCTCAACTTCATCAACGGTAACTTGTTCCAGTTTTTGTTGCTCTGGCGTATTAAAGTTAAGATAGACATAATCGACTGCTGTAAGAATTACAAGTGCATCTGCATCAATAATCTCTGCCATTTTTGCACTTGCATGATCTTTATCAATCACAGCAGCAACTCCTTGTAACATCTCATCTTTGTAAATGACAGGAATGCCACCCCCACCAGATGCAATAACAATCTGATTTTCTTTTAATAAAGCTTTTATCGATTCTTTTTCAATGATATCCATTGGCTTAGGAGAAGCAACCACACGGCGGTATCCTCTACCTGCATCTTCAACCATGACATAACCTTTTTCATGTTCTAATTGAGATGCTTGGTCTTGACTATAAAATGCACCAATCGGTTTGGTTGGATGATAAAATGCTGGGTCATGTTCATCCACTAAAACTTGTGTAACAATCGTTGAAATGGGGCGATGATGACGATGCTTTGTCATCTCATTATAGATCGCATTTTGAATGTGATATCCAATGTAACCTTGACTCATGGCTCCACACTCAGGAAACGGCATATCCGGTGTTGTTGATGATTCGCTAAATGCTAAATTAATCATCCCTACTTGTGGCCCGTTTCCGTGAACAATAACGATGTCATGCCCTTGTTCGATTAAAGGAAATATGGCTTGTGCAACGTGTTCTAAAAGTTTTTTTTGCTCTTCTGCATTATTGCCTAATGCATTTCCTCCAAGTGATATAACATATCTACTCATATTGATCAACCAAAGATGCCAGCATAACTGCTTTGATGGTATGCATTCTATTTTCTGCTTCTTGAAAAACAACGCTTTGATTTGATTCAATCACGTCATTAGTTACTTCGAGTTCACCATACTTAACCGCTTCATAAACATCACCGAATGCTTCAGCGATTTCAGCTCCAACCTCAGTGTCTAAACCATGAAAAGCTGGTAAGCAATGCATAAAAATGGCTGATGGTTTCGCTTGATTCATGAGTTTTGTGCTCACTTGATACGGATGAAGTTGTTTGATTCTTGCATCCCATACTTCTTTAGGTTCACCCATTGATACCCACACATCTGTATATAACACATCAGCTTGTTTCGCACCAATCATAGGATCTTCTGTAAATGTAAGTGTTGCACCTGATGTTTGTGCAATCTCTAAACATTGATCAATGAGTTCTTGTGTTGGCCATAGCGATTTGGGTGCACAGGCTGTAAAGTGCATACCCATTTTAGCTGCACCAATCATGAGTGAGTTACCCATATTGTTTCTAGCGTCACCAAAATAAGTAAATTTAATACCTTTAAGCGTTTTGAAATGTTCTTGAATGGTTAAAAAGTCAGCTAAAATTTGTGTTGGATGATATAAATCTGTTAATCCATTCCACACTGGAACGCCTGAGTATTTCGCTAATAACTCGACATCTGTTTGTTTGTACCCTCTAAACTCAATCCCATCATACATGCCACCTAAAACACGTGCAGTGTCCATAACCGATTCTTTTTTGCCCATTTGTGAACCTGTTGGTCCTAAATAAGTTACCCCCATACCAAGGTCCATCGCTCCAACTTCAAATGCACAACGTGTGCGTGTTGAATCCTTTTGAAAAAGAAGAACGACATTCTTGTCAGATAACACTTTGTGAGATTTTCCTTCTTGTTTTTCTTTCTTTAACCGTGCTGCTAAATCAATTAGAAACTGTATTTCTTCTTTTGAATAATCAAGTAATGTTAATAAATGTCTACCTTTTAAGTTCATGTTTAAGTCTCCTATTTATTTTATGTCTTCACGTTCCAATGGCATGCTCATGCATCGAGGGCCACCTCTACCACGTGATAATTCGCTTGATTCAATCTCTAAAACAGTTACACCCGCATTTCTTAACATTTGGTTGGTGACATGGTTACGGTCATAAACAATGACTTTACCTGGCGCAATCGCAAGTGTGTTTGCCCCATCGTTCCATTGTTCTCTAATCGATGTAATAATATCTTCTCCGCCACAGCGAATCAGTTGTATCGGTGTTTTTAAGTGTTTTTCTAAGACACTTTCCAGCGATTCAATAACTTTATGCACTTTAAATCTCGTTTCATCTTTAACGATTTCAAAGACAGTTAATTTGGATTCAATGCCCGGATGGATAGTAAAAATACCTGTGTCTACTTGAGTAAAGACTGTGTCTAAATGCATGAATGCTCTACTTTTGGGTATGTTAAATGCAAGTACAGTATGAAATGTTGTGTTTGACTCAAATATCTTTTCCGCAAAATACTCAATTGCTCTTGGATCTGTACGATTAGAAATACCAATTGCAATAATGTTCTCGTTTAAAACCAAGATATCTCCACCTTCTAATGGGTATCTATTTAATCGATGATAATACATTGGTATTTTTTGATGTTGAAAGCGTGGATGATAGGTTAAAATGTATTCAGAAAATATGGTTTCGCGTTGTCTAGCTTGCGTAAGCATTTTACCTATGGCTACCCCTTCACCGATACTTGAGAATGGATCGCGTTGAAACAAGATGTTGGGAATTGGATCACAAATGAATGGGTACTCATCTTCCAACATATCCATAATCGAATGGCGATTTTTAAGCTTTATTTCATGAGTTCTTACCCCTTCAATCATTTTGTGAATCATATCTTCAAGCGGTAAGGTATCAAAGAATCCAAATAAAGCACTTTTTATAGTTTGCGACTTGATCTTTGATTCTTCAATAAATTGGTTAATAAAGTGTCCTTTCACTTCTGGATGAGCTTCAATAGATTCTTTGAGCATATCGGTTAAGTAAAGAACTTCAACCCCTTCTTTTCTAAGTGTTTCTGCAAATAAGTCGTGTTCTTCTTGTGCTACTTTGAGATAAGGAATATCATCAAATAGCAATTTTTCAAGTAAATCGGGTGTTAAATTTTCGAGTTCTTTACCTGGGCGATGAAGTAAAACTGACTTCAACTTCCCAATTTCAGATTTAACATGGATCATCTGATAATCCTCCTTTGATATAGATACGAGGTACACGGTATGAAACCTGACATGTCACCTCGTAATTGATGGTTTTTAAGCGTTTTGCTACATCATCACACGTTACAAGTCCACCAAATATAATGACCTCATCTCCAATGTTAACACTGTCATCAACTTTAATGAAACATGCATCCATACAAATGATGCCTACTATCTTGTATAATTTTTGACTGATTTCAACATAACCTGTTTTATTTTTCCGAATAAATCCATCTGCATATCCTATCGGTAATATCGCTATTCTTTCTTCACGTTTAGCTTTATATGTCGCACCATAACCTACAGTTTCTCCTGCATGTAAATGCTTGATTTGCACGACTTGTGTTTTAAGTGTCATCACAGGTTTTATAGGTGGTTTTGGAACGTCTAGTGACAATCCATAAAGTGAAATACCGAAACGAATGTGTGTTGTGAAATCATAATTTTTTTCATATTTAAACGATGATGATGAATTTGAGATATGAATCATTTTTGGTAATGGATGAATGGTCTTCAAGATGGCTTTCATACGCATAACTTGCATGTTATAAAATGATTCATCCTCATTAGCCGTTGCAAAATGTGTATAAACACCTTCTAATCGATGCAGCGGATGTTGATTTATTTGATCCATAGCATCTCTCACTTCAATCATTTCTTTTAATCCATAACGATTCATGCCTGTATCTATTTTAAGATGCACACATAATGGATAAGGCGAATCTAAAATGTCTTTTAAAATCTCAAGTGAGTATGCAGTCACATCCACATGATGTCTTGAAGCGATTTCAAAATCATCTTTTAAAATAGGTCCCATCATGATAATCTTAACATCTTCATGTTCATTTCTTAGTTCTAAAGCTTCTTCTAAAAGTGATACTGCAAAGATTTTTAAACCTTTTTGGATTAAAAAGTTAAAAATAGGTACCGCACCATGACCATACGCGTTTGCTTTAATGACTGGTATAACTTCTTGTTGATTCAGATGACTTTTTATTGCTAAAATATTATGCCATAAATGATCGAGATTGATTTCTGCCCATGTGGGTCTAAATCTATTCATGATACACCTTCTTCATGTATGGCGATGTCATGAGACTTAAGATGCCACCATATGTCAATTTGAATGTAACGCTATCTCCTATCTGATAGTCACCTTCTAATATTTGAACAATCAAGTGATCGCTACTGCATCCTAAAATTTTCATGTTTTTAGGCGGAATGATATGTTTGCAATCAAGATCTTGTCTTCCAATCCCTAAAATAGCTCTTTTCATCATGCCTTGGTCAACAAAGCTAACTTTTTCACCGAAAGCATCCATACCGAGTTCACCTTCTGGAAGTGAAGGTTTATCTTTTAACTCAATAATTTCAGCTTCAATGGTAAAAATGTCGTCATGCATATGTTCTATCTGATGCCCATAAGCTGTTTCTCGACCTAACACAAATGCTTCACCAATACGTAGGTTGTTAATAAACTTAGGATGCTTATCATCAAAAACAAGTTGAATCGATGAGGAATTACCACCACTAATGATATCCAGTTTAAGTTTATACGTCTTTTCAATATCTTCTTTAATGTGGTTTAACTTCAAAAGTGTTTCTGGTGTGGGAATCACCCCGCCATAGCAGGTTAGATTGGTTCCTATACCAACGAGTTCAATGTGTTCAAGTTTGATGATTTCTTTTACAATCTCATGATAATTTGATTGATAGTAAATACCTTCGCGTAAATCACCTAAATCAAACATCAAAATAATTTTATGCTTTTGATAAAGACATCTTGCTTTTTCATCAAGTTCTTTAATAACTTCAATTTCTGAATTGAGAGAAATATCTGCATATTTTACGACATCAAGTGCTTCAGATTTCTGGGGGATACGTAGTAATACTTTTGGTTTATTTGTATTCATTTTTTCTAAATTCTTAATTTTAGAATCCGCAATCATATCCATACGTGATTGATTGATGACATCAATGAGTGGTTGTTCCGCGCAAAAGACTTTGGATACCATCATCACTGATAAGCCACGTACTGCCATATGGTTATACAAGAAATCGATGTTATGCTTAAATTTCTTTAAATCAATATGAACTTTAGGAAGCATGCGTTTCTCCTTTGTAGTGAATGGTTTGAAGCAGTAATTTTTTAGCTTGTTCTGGATATTTTTGAGATAAAACACCGAGAGATGCAAAAATATAATCATGATCTATATAAACGGAAACAGAAGCGTCTGGTGCTAATTTTGTTGGTCTTTTTTCAAGATAAGACGTTATCATTTCATTCGTATTTTCCGCATAAAGAAGTGCTCCACCTGTAAAAAAGATTGATTTTACTTGTGTTGTATCTTTGCCTTCAGGAATCACTTTCATACCATTTGTCGTAAAGACACGTTTCAAATCACCGATATGCCGATCAAGAGCTTGATGTACACATTGTCTAGTTAGATGATAAATGAGTTCAATACCTTTCTTTGTTTGAGGAATAAAAGGTTCTTCTTCTGCAATTGCCATGATTTCATCACTTGTCATCTGCATTAATCTTTCAAGTTCTCCTTGTTTAAATGTCTTAATGACATGCTTTCGATTGACATATACACCTAAATCACCTTCAACCGTTCGCTTAAATCGTGGTTCACCATCATGATACTTTAAATACTCACCTTTTGGATCAACCACGGAGTGAACATCTGTGGTTGCTCCACCAACATCAATCGTCATGACGCCTTGAAAGAGTTCATCAAGCATAAGCGTTGCATCCATGACAGCACCTGGTGTCGGTATGATGGTATCATTGACCATCTCGAAAATACGCTTCATCCCTTTTGCATGAACAATATTTTCCTCAAATGTTTCATAAATTGCTTTACGTAAAGGAATAATATTGAAATCATCGACACGAGGATATACATTATCAACGATGCGTACATGTGCTTTATTTAATGCTTGAATACGTGAGTGATTGGCGATATTACCTGTATAAATGATAGGTATGTTTAAGCCGACGACATCACATAGATTTTGAAATGCGACTTCTTTTTCACCATAATCTGTACCCCCTGCAATAATGATCATATTGGGTTTAATTTTTTTAATATGATCAATATGATCTGAGTCGATACGATTAGCTGTAATCAAATGTAGGTTAGCACCTGCATTTAATGCAGCTTCTTTAGCTGCCTTTGCAGTCATTTCATACACCAATCCATGTACGGTGATTTTTAAGCCACCTGCAGCTGAAGATGAAGCAAGCAGTTCATCATAGATGAGTTCTTCCACGTTTAATGATTGTTTTAGAGCTTCGATTGCACGATTGAGTCCGAGATTGACATCTGTATCAACTGTTGTTTGGTGCATACCACGGCCTAAAAATTTCACGTCTTTACCATGAAGTTGAAATGCATTAACCACTGTAGTTGTACTACCAATTTCTGCAACTAAGCAATCAATTCTCATAAATCAAACGATGCTTTTTCACAATAAAGGAAGCAACATCTTTTCCTTTCGTCCCTCGACTAAATCCTTGATCCATACCATTTTCTTTTGCAATTTCAGGTGTAACTTGTGTGCCACCTGCAATAAGAATCAATTTATTTCTAACACCTTTTTCAATCGCATAATCATTTAATTTTTGCATATTCTTGTAATGAATGTCATCGTGGGAAATAATGAGTGAAATCATGATAACAGCTGCATTGGTCTCAATCGCTGCATCGACAAATTTTTCAATCGGAACACTCGTACCTAAATAGGTATATTTAATCCCATATTTTTCAATACCACCATGTTTAATATCTAAAATTTCTCGCATACCAACGCTATGCTCATCATTTCCACCTGTACCTGCTACAACTTTTATATCATGTTTTTTGACATATTCAAGAATTTCTTCTTCAGGAAGTCCTTCTTCTTTTTTAGGCAATACAAGCGTGTTCATGTCAATATCAAAATTAACTGTCCCTTTAAATTGAACACGTGTTCCTTCAGAGGGATGTAGTAATTCTTTATGAATCACTTCAACGTTTGATAAGTTTAACTGCTTACCAGCTTCGATAGCAGCTGCTTCTGCTGTGAGTTCATCGGTTGGGAAAAACAAGTCAACCGTGATAACACCATCACCAAGCCATTGAACCTCTGGTTTTAACATGTTTGATAAACGATACTTTTCATTATCATTGAGACGTGTATTCACATTGTCTTCTTCATCGAGTTCATCAATGTATTGGATCAAATCGGGATTTTCAAATGTTGATCCGTTGATAAGTTTAGCCGGATCATCTTTAAACTCTGGATGATATTGTGACACATTATTATAGCCATAATGTGCAGTTACTGGTGCTAAATACTTATCAGCTCTCTTAATAATGGCATTGTTTCCAATTCCTCCATCAATTTTACGTGCGATTCCATCACCTTGTCGTTCAGGATATAGACCACTATCAACAAACATACCTTCTTCAACAGCTTTAAAATAGCCACCCATCGATACAATTTCTTCCATCATAAGGACAGCACGTTCTTGGATTTCACGTTTTGTTTTCATGAGGTAACCATCTTTTCTATAATCAAGCATACCTAATAGGTCATCCATACCCATCATCGCTTGTTTTGCTGTATCAAGTGCTTCGATATTATATACATGCCATGGTACGTTTCTACCTTCATCAGGTGTGATGGTTGATTGAATATCTGCACTTGTTAATCGTGAGATCAGTAGATTAAGCACATGCGTAACCGTTGCTTCACGTGTTGATGAATCCATGTATTTGGTATTCATTTGTGCTCTCATTTTGTAATGGCTAAAAAACTCGCGAAGAGCTAGAGCATATGGTAGATTAAGTTTTATATCTGGTGATGGTGGTGCAGCAGGAGGAACCGTTGAAAGACAAATTAAATCCGGCTTAATGCCTATTCTTTCACTCATGCGGCTGTTTATACCATGTTGTACTAATAGTTCTGGCATAACTTTCCATGCATCTCTTGCAGTTGCATTGGCATTGTGTGCACCATCGATTTGTGCTAAGCCGCCATAAGCCATAATCTTTTTACTTTCTGCAGCATCAACAAAACTTCTTACCATATTGATGTTACGGTATAACACATTATATTGAGGGTCTTGATGTGCGCCATTAACGCCTTCTTCTGTAAACATAACAGCAATCTCTGGACCTGCAACACCTGATACATATGAATGATAATTAATCGGTCTGCCAACCTCATCTTCAATAGCATCTAAAGCCTTGCGTTGTGCTCTTACCTGTTTTCTGGTAATAGGGACACCACCAACACCTTGTGGTGTGCCTTCAAGTAATCCATCCATATGGGATTGACCTGCAGTGCGGATAACCATAATATGATCAGCACCGTGCCATGCAGCCATTCGCATTCTTCGAATATCATCTTCGAATCTACCTGATGCTATTTCTGTGGTTATTGTCGCATCCGGTTGCGGGTCGATGTCATGGAGATGACGTGCTGATGGTAATGGAATATAGTTTTTTAATGATGGGCTTGCTTGAACATAGTGAAATGGTGCAATATCCATTTCTTGTTTTTCTCGCCATACCCATCCTCTTCTTCTTGGGCGATAAGATTCTAAATCTTTGAGTAGATGTCTTATATCTAGTTTTTCATTGA
>OBJA01001054.1_pt1 | contig 20436 bp, 17 predicted proteins | sample 1519751 | NCBI WGS metagenome assembly OBJA01 (sample SAMEA3881238, study PRJEB22517) | soil metagenome | biome: lake sediment; feature: soda lake sediment; material: sediment, water from around vicinity | place: India | collected 2013-12-23 | depth 3 m
AATGGTGAATGCTGATAGCTGAGAGGCATCATTGTTCTTTGACATCTTGATAAAAGTAATCCCGGAGTGTCGTGAGATATTGCCGGATCATTATATATCTGTTCATTGGTAGAGACGCGATTAATAGCGTCTCTACCAATGCAATACCTCTGCTCGAACGTGACCGGGTGAAATTGAACTATTTTGAACCCCTCGATAAAAACTCGGAGCAAGCAACATTAAAATCCCACACGTGCGGGAAACTATTTTGAACAATTTCACTTACCTCATCAACAAAAAACTCCCGGTATAGGCCGTATCTGTTGGCGATGCCTGCATGACATAGATTACCTTATAGGCATATACCCCCACAGGTGCGGGCTGTCCGTTGTAGGTTCCATCCCACCCTTTGTTCTGATCGGAGGTAGTGTATACAAGTGCACCCCATCTGTTGTATATATGGAGGGTGTAGCGTACAGGGGTTTCGTAAAAAAGTAGCGGCTTAAAGGTGTCGTTTAGTCCATCGCCATCAGGTGTAAAGGCATTTACCTTGTCCATATACACAACCGGCTGACCGGCGTTTCGTACTTTCACAGTACATAACCTCTCTTCGCCTATGCATCCTGCATGGGTGTATTCAGTAACGGTTAAGGCGTATTCGCCGGGTTCATTCCAGAATACTGTGAGTAGTGTGATCTCACTTTTCCTGATAAGATTGCCGTTGAGTTTCCACTCGTACAGGTTGGCCGTACCGCCTATTGTATCAACCCAATAGTTTTTTGTTTCACCCTTATTCACTTCATGGAATGTATTCTGCGACTGCACCCTATTGATGCAGCACAGAAGTACACAACATATAATGATAAGTGTTCTGATCATCACTAATGAGTTTTTAATTATGCCATATTGGCGATGTAGTTGGTGCCTGGTTTATGACAACCGGGTATGTTGTTGTAGCCGCGGCACATCCACCCGATGCTGCTATGGTATATTGCACAGTGTAATTTCCGGGTAAGCTGGTGGCAGGTGTTATAACTCCGGTTGATGGATTGATGGTCAACCCTGTTGGGGTGGCACTATATGTTCCACCGGTTGTTCCTGTGAGTGTAACACTAACAGGCGAAGCAGTAGTACAGTATGGACTTCCGGCGTAAGCAATTGTAGCCGAAGGGGCACTTGCAATTGTAACTGTTGTTGGTGCTACATACTGAGCGCAATATGCTGTTCCGGCGATGGTGTAATATACTGTGTATGTTCCGGGTGTGCTGGTTGCAGGATTTATTTGTCCGGTAGTTGCATTAATGGTTAGTCCGGCCGGTGTTGCAGTGTAGGTTCCTCCTGTTGTGCCTGTTTGGGTTACTGATACAGGAGATGCCGATGTACAGATAAAGCCTGAGCCGTAACTTATTGTGGCCGTCGGACTTAATGTAACAGTTACAAGTACTGATTGAACCGGGCCATCGCAACCATTTGCACTGGTGTAAACCGATAAAGTGTATGGTCCGCCGGGGGTTGTCCAGTCAACAGTAATTGAATTTGTGGTATTGCCGCTAACTATTGCTCCACCTCCTGAGATCGACCAGTAATATGATGCTCCTGCTACAGGATCGATATAATATGGCTGAATGCCTGTACATACTGATTGCGTGGGATTCTGGTTATAGGGCTGGGCATTGGTTACCGTGGCCGTGAGAATCATAGCAACTGCAAATAATATTACCGGCTTGCTCTTTTTTATTGCTGCGATTATGGTTTTCATATTGGTTATAATGACTTCGTTATGTTGCTGTTTAATTAATAGTGCCATATTAATCCTGTTGATGGCGCAGGTGTTACTGTAAGTTGCATGGCGTTGGTTGCTTTGTAGCATGTGCCGCCTGAATTAAATACTTCACAATAATATTGGTAGTTATTGAATGCCAATGGAATATTTGATATTACAAGCGATGCAGTGGTTGCACCTGAATAATTGCTATTGTTAGTGATAGTTTGCCACGTGCCGCTACCTGTATATACCTTCCACACATACTGATATGGTATTACTCCTCCGGTTGCAGCAGCAGTAAGTGTTACTGTGCCGTTCTGGCAAACTGTTTGAGTAAGTGGATGTGTATTGATAACCGGTGATACCGATGTGCAGTTGGTTGTATGTGAGCCTGGAGTAGCAGGTGCTGTACCTGCATCAGGCACAATTGCAGTTACTGTCCATTCGGTGAATGGTGAGTTGGTGCTTGGCGAACAAATATCAGCGTTCCTTACCAGTGATCGGTCGCTATACCATGCTGTACCCAAATCGGCTCTAAGAATAGCATCTATTAACACTGATCCGTTGTATAAAGCTGCGCCATCACGGTATTGACCGTTCCAGTTATAGCAAGCTTGATTAGGATTTAGGACATCGTAATACCATATGGAACTCGTAAAATCATGCGGTCCGCCATATGCAGGACTTGGGTTGCCGCAGGTTAAAGCTTCACCAGGTTGTATTATCCCGGAAAGGTCCCAACAATGAACATTAGTATTTGAGCAAAGTGCAGTGATAATACCATTAGAAATTGCTCTCACCTGCCATCCGGTAAGGTTTACAGGTGCATTTGTAGGGTTGTATATCTCAATGAACCTGTCGGTTTGATAACTTCCCTGAGGATCGCAGAGTTCCGAGATAATAAGATTAGTGCCGGTGTAAGAGCAGCTTGTATTAATAACAGTGAAACCTGAAGTGCTTATTCCTGCACAGCCGCTAACAACAGATATTGGTCCGGAGGTTGCTGTTTCAGGCACCCTTGCATGAATTTCGGTTGATGAGATGAAGGTAAACACCGTCTGACTGATGCCATTGAATTTAACTTCGGTTGCTCCGGTGAAGTTAGTGCCGTTAATCTTTACCAGCGTACCAACCGGCCCTGAAACAGGAGTGAATGAGGTAACAGTTACCTGACAAGGATTAATGACTCCGGTTAGCTTAATATCATCAATTCTGAACTGTGTGGTAGTGCTTGTTTGCCTGAAGCGTATTCTTAGATTATCAACTGCAGGGATTGAACCTGTAGGAGTAATTAGTATCCACGAAGCAGTGCCTGCTCCGGTAGGGCGTGTATAAGTTAGAGGTGTGAAGGTTGAGCCGTCGCTGCTTACTTCAATTATAAGTTCATTGTTGCCGGTTGTTGTGCTCTTGTAGTGTCCTAATGAAAGTGAAATAGCTGAGTACGCTGAGGAGTTGATACCCGAAATTGTAAGCTGGTTGCCTGCTGTTGCAGCGAAGTACACATTACCCGAAGCGCTTGCACCGGTATAGCCGGTTGATGGGGTTGTTGTACGTACATCGGCATTACCACTGAAGGTAACAGGAGTTGTATTCTCCCATCCTGTATAGGTAGCAACAGGAGTTGTAGCAGCAGGTGTGCCAACATTTTCACTGAAGAACACGGTTTGAGCGATCGAAATGGAGTGAAATAGCAATAATAGCACCCCAATTACAAGGCACTTCAGCTTAGGAGAGAATTCAAAATTCGTTGTCCTTTCGATCACAAAATATAAGAGATATCCCGGAACTCAATAAATACAATCATTTCAAGTAGAGTGCTATCACTACTGAAAACTTATGCAAAGGTTGCTCTTTTTCAGCAATTAATCATTAATAAATGATTAATTTTTAGTAGAATCTGCTTTATGAATTAAGTGTAGCAGATTAATTTGCATGCAGAGGAAGTGAAAGGGTAAAAGTTGAACCTGCACCAAGCTGACTATCAACAGTTAATTCACCATTCATTGCAGAAGTAAGTAGTTTGGCAATAGCCAGACCTATACCAAGTCCGCCATACTTTGAGGTTGATGACTGGTCAACTCTGAAGAAGAGATCGAATAACATCTCCTTAAAATCTTCAGCGATCCCTATGCCTGTGTCCTGAACTGAGAATTCAGCTCTAGAGTCTTCAGATATTCTGCCTTTAACTTTTATAAATCCACTTTCGGTGTACTTCATTGCATTGCGGAACAAACGCTGCATAATCTGTATCACCTTATGCTTATCGGCTTTGATAATGGTTGATAAGAACTGTTCATCAAAATCGAAGATTAATTCGATATGACTGCTCTTTTCCGATTGCCGGTGATACTCGTAAAAGCCTGTTGTGAGAGCATTACATAGGTCACGCAAGCGGTATTTTTGCAGGCGGAGTTTAGGTTTTGAACCTTCATACAGGGCAAGGTCAAACATATCCTCAATCATATAAAGTAACTCCATGCCACTATTATTGATCGAGTTGCTGTAACTCACAATGTCATTATCGGTCGAAAGTTCCATTATAATTTCGCTAAAGCCAATAATATGATTGAGAGGTGTACGAAGCTCATGGTTAATACTTGCAAGGAAAGCCGACTTAATATTATTACTTTCAAGAGCCTTTTCATTTGCTTTAAGTAATTGTAGTTGAGTTTCCGCAGCTTCGAAGGCATTTGACAGAACATTTGAAACTGATACGAGGAAGTTTATTTCATTTTCATCCCATTTCTTGTGTTTTGTAGTCATGTCGAAGCCGATAAACCCTGTAATTTTCTTATCCTGCAAAAGCGATATGATCAGCAATGATTTAACTGCAAAGCTTTTAACAAGTTCTCTTACATTTGAATACTCATCAGAGATACCATCAACATCAGGAAAGTGCAGGTATACATCGTTTACTAGTTTCTCCTGAAAACTAACAAATTCACCAACCGGAATAGCCTGCATATAATCGATTGAAGGAGGAACACCCGCAGCACACCATTCATGAGTATTATCAATAAGATCTTCATTACGCATCTTAAAAACAAAGACCCTGTCTACCTTAAAGAACTCACCTAATGCCTTAATTACAGCATTAATTTTTAAATCAATAGTCTGGGGAGTAATACAGATCAGGTCGGTTGATATCTCGCGAAGAAGCTTCTCCATATCAAGGTAACGCCCTAACTTGATCTTTGAAGTGATCAACTCATGCACATCCAGGTGTATTCCTGCAAGCAATAAAGGTTTGCCCTCCTCATCAGTTTTATGCAGTTTTCCACGTGTTTTGAGCCACTTGTAGTTACCATCTTTACACATTATCCTGATATCGAACTCATACATTTCTGTTCTTCGCTCAAGATGATCAATTACATAGTCAATTCTATCAGTATCTTCAGGATGAATTAGTTTAATCCATTTACTGATTGTAAGGGGTGTTAACTCCTCGTACGTATAGCCTAATATGTGTGCAAAAATTGGATTGATAAGTATTTCGCCGGTTTGATAATTCCATATCCACGTACCGGTACATGACAGGTCGATGGCAGCAAGTTGCTGTGCTGTATTGATAAGGGATGTATCCATAGTCTTCCCGGCGAAGTTGCTCATTATTATGAAATGATAACAGTTTTCAAATATACTAAAATAGATGTATTACCTATTAACAATTGAAACTTTTATCCCACTTTAATCGAATTTTAACTAAAAATACAACAATCCTCTGTATTTGCTTACATTTGTATTAAATATTCTAGCGACATGAAGACTGCTCTAGTAACAGGTGCCGATGGGTTTATTGGCTCGCATTTAACATCTCTCTTACTTGCCAAAGGTTATCAGGTAAGAGCCCTGGCTCAATATAATTCATTTAATCATTGGGGTTGGCTTGAAGATATACCACATCATCCAAAGTTGAATATTGTAACAGGCGATGTTCGTGACCCTTATTTCGTGAAGAGCATAGTTAAGGGCATGGATGTTGTGTTTCATCTGGCAGCACTTATCGCGATACCATACTCCTATTTCGCTCCTGATAGTTATATCGATACTAATATCAAGGGCACTTTAAATGTTTGTCAGGCAGCCCGTGAACTTGGAAACATTAGGGTTATTTGCACATCTACCTCCGAGGTTTATGGTACAGCTCAGTATGTTCCTATTGATGAGAAGCATCCAAAACAGCCGCAATCACCCTACTCGGCTTCGAAGATTGGCGCTGATGCTATCGCGCTTAGCTTTTATAACGCTTTCACTCTGCCAGTTACAATTGTTAGGCCATTTAACACTTACGGACCGCGACAATCATCGAGAGCTATCATCCCTTCAATCATCACACAGATTCAGGCAGGTGCTAAGGAGATAAAAGTAGGTGACCTCACTCCTACCCGCGATTTGAATTATGTTAGTGATACTGTTGAAGGATTTCTTGCTCTTGCGCATTGCAATGCTGCAGTGGGCAAAGAGGTTAACATTGCTACAAATAGTGAGATCTCTATGCAGGAGACTTTCGAGCTTATAAAGAAGATCATGAAGAGCGATGTGAAGTTTGTAACTGAAACCCAGCGGTTACGCCCTGCCAATTCGGAAGTCTTCAGGCTATGGGGCGACAATACACTTATTAAATCACTCACCAACTGGTTACCCGGCGTGTCACTCGAAGAAGGTCTTACTAAAACCATCGATTGGTTCTCAAACGAGGCTAACCTCGCGAAGTATAAGACGGGGATCTATAATCTTTAGTTTTAGGTTCCCGGGTTCTGTGTTCCGTGTTCTGAGTTCTTGTATTGGCCCTATAAAACCGAACTTTTTGTCCATCTTTATAGGGCCAGACCATTCTGAGAGCAGTCAGTGAGGCTCAATGTCCTCGGTGCATTCACTTGTCCCGCGTGTACCAAATGTCCAACATGTTTCCACAAAGAAGCTTTGGAAGTTTTAGAAGATAGAGATGGTGGAGGGCTTGGCCAACATATTCTATTAAACTGTCGCCCCCCTGGAGCTTTATGGCATCAATTTCATTGAATCCCGCATGTGCGGGAAACGCGTAGCTTCGAACGCTAATTATCGCAATACCACCTTCACATTAACATCCTGCAGGCTTACAATATAAATACCTGGAGCAAGGTTTGTTGCAATGGTTATACTTTGTTGATTACTTACACTGGCAGTATATAAACATACTCCTGTAATTGAACTGACCTTAACAGTACCATTGAGGGGTTTTGATCCTGAAGCTGTGATAATGATATTCTTACCGTAGCTTCTGATATTGGTTGCTTCAGCAAGGGTTGTCTCATTATTGCCTGTCGGTTTGAAGCTTAATACAAATCGCTTATGCTCATTACTACTTGATGCTGTGAATGAATACACCGGACTTTCATTAAGGTTTATCTTAGCTCCTGTGAGTTTATCAGTCATATATACAACAGCACCTGTTTGTTGCATACCTTTTGCAGTAAGATTGAAGTTTCCTGTTACGCCCGGTTTTAGGTAGATGTCAATTTCCTCCTCAGTGTTTATAGCAGGTATGGCGTTGATGCTTAATCTTTCATCACCAACCATGGTATATAATTCAGGCGCATAGGTCTCGCCGTATAGCTTGTATGCATCATAGTTTGTGTCGAAATTATATGTTGCATTTTGGTTAATTTCTACGAAAGTGGCATCGCTGTAATTATTAATGCTGTTTTTAACTTCGAGTGAAATAACCGGGTTTGATGAGTTTTTATAGTAAGGTACTAAGCTGTGAACACGTGCGTGCGATGGGATTGTAATATTTGCTGAAGGTCCGGTAGCTTTTACAAAAAAGCCTTGGGCTACAGGAATAACACCATCGGTTAGAGCACCTGTTGTACCATTCCAGCTCGAATAGTTGCCTGAGAGGTCATTCCATACATAAACTGCTCCCGAAACATTGCTCTTTTGCCATGTGTCGTTCCATACAAGTGCTGATGAGTAAGGATTACCAAGTAGGTTCCAGCCTTTGCGACTGTCATCGTTACCCGGATTAGAGTTCGACAGCTGTACAGGGAAAGAGTTAACATTCAGTATGCCTTTGAATTGTGCTAATGCAGATGGAGTTGATGCATCCATCCAGATGCTGTAACCGGTAGCAACAGCAAATTCTTCAGAGTACAAATAGTTGCTCCAGTCGCCGCTTGGCTCATCATACCTTCTTATCCAAATATTGTCATGAAGGTCGGTATTAAACGGGGCACCAAAAGTGGAGTTTTCAACCGGCATTGAGAGTAGGTGAAACCGCTGATTACCTGTTATAAATCTTTTAACTGTGGCATTAACACCCGATGTAGCTGTAATTAAAGACCCTCCATCTTCAACAATCAAACCTGCTATGCCTGTGTTGTTTGTGAGCGTTCCATTAACTGTAAGTTTTCCATTGGCTGCCACTTTAACAGATGCACCTGAGGCAATATTAAGATCGTTCGATTCGGCAGTATTATTACCTGATTGATAAACCACAGGATAATTAGGTACTACAGACGGAACATTGGCATGTATATATTGATCAGGAACAATGTTCGGTGTCCAGTTTTGAGGTATCCACCAGTTATCACTAACAGAGCCATTCCAGCTAACCGGACTAATAAGCGGAACTATGGAACTACCTGTGGCAGTAGGGTCATCGGTACTAACAACAGTAATATTATGGTTTACTCCCGGAGTAGTAAGTTTTATAGAATGCTGATCGAGCACTCCAAGTACAAAAGCAGGTGTAAGTCCACCACCTGAAACAACTCGTGATGATGAGGCAATTACTACTTGTCCGGTGAATGTTGTCACATCATTTCCGGCACCGTTTAAACCCTCTTTAGCAGTAACTTTAACAGGGAATGCTATACCGGTTATCTGATTACCAAAGCTACTACCGTTAGGTGCAGTAATCTTAAAGCTATTAACACCGGTGACTGTAACTGCATTGGAATGAGCGCTCTCTATTCCATTCTGGAAATTGGTTGCAGTTATAACTGCACCTTTATAAATTAAACCTTGTGCAATAGAACTCAGAGTCCAGTTTGTACCTGAAGCAACACCAATAATACTGCCATCAACATAAACTCTTACTTCCCCAACTCCACCTGTACCATTAATAGAGGTGGCTCCTGCCTGATAGGCCCCTGATATTTGGGGTGATGTAGGAACTGAAGCAGCCACAGTAACAGGAGCAGAATTGGCGCTGATTGTTTTACCAGATGCTTTAGCTGAAGCATAAAGAGCGTCGCCGGCAACAAGGGTAAGATTTGGCACAGACCAAATTCCATATATATTGACTGTAGCAGTGCCTATAAGCACACCTCCCTGTTTATAAAGGCTAACTACTGTCCCGGCTGCTTCGTTGCAGGTTCCTGAAACAGTTCTTCCACTTCCGGCTAGGTAAGATCCTGATATTAGCGGTGTAGAGGTCTGAATGACCGATGCTATAACTATAACTGATGCTGACGGGTCAGATAACCAATAATTTGCAGCAGGTGATTGTGCTCTCGCGGTAATTATTTCACCTTCAAGCAATCCGGTAATGGAAAAAGTGTAAGTTGCTCCTGCAGCTATCGTTGTAGGTGAAGTTAGCACTTCAAGACTATTAATATATAGCTTTAAAAATGCAGCAACTCCTGAAACATTATTTCTTACTTCTATTGTTCTTGCAATTGAGGATGATGCAATTATGGGTGATGTTATCACGGTTGGTGCCGGTGTTACAATGCCGACGTTACCTGAAGTTTTCTTATTTACGACAGAATATCCTGACTGACAACCATTAAATGTTGCGATTGCAACGATTGAAGCCTCATTAAAATTATTCTGACCCAAATTAGTTACAAAAGTCCAGGTGCCATTGGTACCAACAAAAACAGTGCCTGCTGTTTGGGGTAATATCTCCGTAAAAGTTATAGAAGTTCCTGTGTTAATTTGATCAAAAAGTCGTATTGAGACAGTATTTCCTAAAATCGCAGATCCATCTGCATGTGCAAATTGTCCGGTTACAGTCTGGTTGTTTTGTCGAACCAGATTTGTAGGTACCGGTGTGTAGCAAGATCCTAGCCCTGTAACCTCTACAGCAACTGACGCATCTGAAAGTGATTTACCGGGTGCTGTTGCACGGGCGGTTATCATGTTCCCTGCAACCAAACCGCTCACTCCGTTTAAAGTCCATTGATTATTGTTGACTATTGCAGTGCCGATTGACAGGCCGTTGCGGTAAACAGTTATTACTGTACCTGCCGATTCGCTACTTGTTCCGGAGATTGAAGTACTATTTATTTTAATTCCTCCGTTAACTGATGGAATAAATGATTTGATATTGGCAAAGTTATAACCGGGAGAAAGATAAGGCAACGGTGTAGCAGGGAATGCACTTATAATTGCATTTGCTATACTTATAGGGTTATTATTGTATAACTTATCATTTATACCGTTGAAGTCTGATACGGTACCTGATATTCCGCTACTGGCAGAAGTTATTGTAGCTGCAGCTATTCTTACCGGCTCATTTGTTAGAGATAGAGCGCTGTATGGTACAAAAAAATCGTAAAAGTAATCAGCATTCCCATCAACGTTGCTTAATGCTATTGAACGCTGATGGTAATTATTAACATTAAATGAATGTGCCAAAACAGTACCTGATGAGCTATGATTGTACACTGCAACACGACCCGAAGAGCCTGTTTCAAGCACAATCTCTTTCTCAAATCCCGGGTTATTTGATGTTATCATTGTTCCAAATTCTCCATCTACATCAAGCAACAGTGAGTAACCTTTTGTAGAGGTAGACGCATTGCCTATCCTGAAACGAACAACAAGATAATTAATCCCATTTACATTATGAAACAGTACATAACAACTTTGATTGCTGTTATTGCCGAAGCTAACAAGGTCGGTATGACCACCTGAACTACCTGTATTAAGGTCGCCCGAAGGTTCAAATGTTATGATAGGCAATGGAATCATCTGAAGTTCACTTTCACTTCCGTAATCAATAGCCGAAAAGCCGTTTGTACCTACTGAAACAAAGCCATCATTATTAGGATCAAGCACTGAACGACCAAGTTCATTGCCTGCAGGCTTGTAAATTATTCCACTATTCTGAGTGAAGGCCGATATATAAAATACTGCTGTAAAAATGGTTAAGAGTAATTGTTGCTTCATAGGTTGTTGATGTCACGTTATTTACTATTTTTTCCAGGCTGGGAAGTGCACAGCCTCCCTTACCATACTGTTTATTACTGCTATAAGAATAAGACCGGATACCAGACTTACTATGGAGTTGAGTATTACCTCTATCCCCGCGATTGCACCAAAAACAATAGTTGAAACTGCAAACGGTATAAGAACAACCATTCTTAGCCAACTCTTCATGTTTTCTTCGTCTTCAATAATATCTTCCTTCATAAAAATATAATCGGGTGCACTACTAAGAAAATGCCAGCAGAACCGCCTGATACCAATGGCAAGGAAAATAAATATTATAATTACTGCTATAATCTGAAGTATTGCATTCTCAAGAAACCAATCTAAAGGAACACCTAATCCCCGATATTGAAACAAACCTGTAATCATTGAAGCAACGACCATGAGAATCAGATGAAACGAAACCCATGATATTGAAAGCCTAACTATCCAATTGTTTGTATACTTCATGAGCAAAGGAAGGTATGTCCCTGAAAGTCCTGCAACTAAATAAGGAAAAGTATAAAAGAAGAGAAGTTTACCTTCAGTCCATCCTCCCTGTCCGTAGTGTGGATATGTGATGTGAAACGGACTATACAAATGTGTTATGTTTCCCAGATTCAGTAATCCCGACAAAAAGATCATATCAGTCAGTCTTACCAAAATCATGGTCAAAACACAAATAACAGCAGATATTATTGTGAACCGTATTTTCAGGGAAGTCATAAATGCTATTCGGCTTTACGCTTATATATTAGTTTACCACCGGCATATAGTCCGCCTAAAGCAACAAGAAGTGCAATTCCTTCACCAATAGGTGCTGAACCTCCATTGGTTCCACCACTGATAGGATTACCGCCTACTGTGTTACCATCGCCCTGCTCCTGCGGGCGGGGTTGAGCAAGTGAAAATAATGTTGGTACTGCTATTAGCATTACTGCCAGTAATAACCTGCGCAGTTGACCCATTAAAGTCTGTCGTTTTAAATTCATAAAAATCCCCCTATCAGGACTAAATTATCCTGAATTAAGTGCATGAATTACAAATGAGTTCCCCCTAGTTGTTTTATTAAGTTGCCAAAAATAATCAAAAAATTAAATTTAGCAACCTTTCTTAACTTTTACTCATTAAATATTAGATGTTTAACCTATTAATGACATATGTAGGTTTATACTTTCTTGCAATCTTTAATTATTTTATGTGACCTATCTTTTAAACATATCTCAAAATTATATAACTCTTTTTGTGAAAGTCGAAATATTTACAATGAACTCATATATTAACCCTTTGTTTAAGTAATGTATCAGGTTAATTTCCGCTCACATCCCCCCGACCATTCTTTTTAAGAGGATTATTCACTTAAATCTTAAAACCAATGGGCGCAATTCTTACTCTTGCAATATTCTTCATGGTTGGCAGTGCATTCTCACAATATTTTACCACGGCACAATCAGCAGTATTGAATCATTTAGACATAAAAGAGCATTATGCTTTTTCTATACCTAATATTGATTCACCCTTTTTTCTGTTTACTGCAGATAGTTTAATGCCGTTTCAAATTCCGGTCTACCATGAAATAACCAATAACAATAACATTGCCACCAGTAGTGTGACGCCTCTAAATTTTGGTGCTCTTGGCGAAATATTTGAAGCAGGAATGATTACTGCTGATAGCAAGACTCCTGTCCAATATGGTCTCTTCAGCGATATCAATGAATTAAATTCATTGCTAAACCCTGTTTCTGAACCTTTAATTGAGAAGGAGAAATTGATAAGTCGAAGAACACAGCAATTGATTTTAACGTCAGGGTTGCTTTTTATCAGTGGGTTCTCTGATGGTACAAGCGAAGTACTTAAGATCAAGTATGAGTCGTTTAAACGGGTCTTTCCTAATGCTAATGATCAGTTTTGGGATTATGAGATTTCGTGGATAAACAAATATAAGCATGGCAATCCGCCTGAAGCTGCATTTCCGGGATCTAAAACAACATTCGTCTGGACAACCGATGGTTATCATCTCATGAGAATGATAAGGAATGTAACAATGATAACTGCAGTTGTAATTCCAATTAGTTCAGGTTATAAAAAGAGTCTCCGGGCGTTTATTACCGAAGGAGTGCTTTATTACGTTTCTTATACTGCCGGATTTAATTTTGCATACGACGTTATCTATAAGTAAACATTCAAGCTCCTTCAAACATATAGATTAAATAGTACAGGATTCTAACTCCCGATAACATAGTGGTTAAAGTGTTGCCTGATTCCCCAAATATGGGAATTTAACCGGGGAACCGCTTCTTTTTATCTGTGTATACCATTATAGACCTGATGGTGTTATTTATGCTGAAAGCCTTATGGTTACAGTATTTCAGCATAATTATAGGTGTTACTGAATTTGTTGACAAATTTGTGGAATTCATTTTGAAATAGCGGGTGCTCAATCACCTTATTAACCACAATTTCAAAATGATTAACTCGTTAAAACAAAAAACAGTAAAAGGTCTTTTCTGGAGTTTTGCTGATACGCTTGCCGGACAAGGTATACACTTTATTACAGGTATAGTCCTTGCCCGTTTGTTGATGCCTCGCGAATTCGGATTGATCGGAATGATCATTATCTTCATAGCATTGTCTGAATCGTTCATTAACAGTGGCTTCAGCAGTGCTCTTATCCGCAAAAAGGATTGCAATAAAGCCGATTATTCTACTGTATTCTTTTTCAGTGTGGCCATTGCACTACTATTTTTTATTGCCCTCTTCTTTTCAGCCGGCTTCATAAGCAGTTTCTTTAATGAGCCTGAACTTCTTCCCGTGGTTAGAGTATTAGGTATCGTATTGCTTGTCGATGCAATTACAATGATACACCGTACTATTTTAATTAAGAGCATCGACTTTAAGCTACAGGCACGCATTTCTTTTATTGCTTCGGCTGTATCAGGTGCAATAGCAATTGTTCTTGCATGGCTTGGCTATGGAGTGTGGAGTCTCGTAGCACAACGACTAAGCAGGCAAATAATAAATACTGCCTTTCTTATGGTATGGAGTCGCTGGTTGCCTTCGGCAATATTCAGTATGAAATCGTTTAAAGAGTTGTTCGGTTTCGGCAGTAAGCTTCTGGCAAGCAACCTCATCGATACTTTCTATAACAACGTTTATTATCTTATAATTGGACGATACTTTTCGGCATCAGCCCTGGGATTTTATACTAAAGCCGATGAATTTAACCGCCTGCCCGCACATAACATATCAAGTATAATTGGCAGAGTAAGTTACCCTGTTTTGTGCAGCGTTCAGGATAATGCCGACAGATTAAGGCATGTATATCGCAAATTCATCAGAAGCACCATGTTCATCACCTTTATTTTCATGATGACGCTGGCAGCATCAGCTGAACCATTAATAATCACTCTGCTAGGCGAAAAGTGGCGCGAATCGGTGCTCTTCTTTCAACTACTCTGCCTTTCGGGGATGTTCTACCCTCTCCATGTGCTGAATCTGAACATACTTCAGGTTAAAGGGCGCTCTGATCTTTTCCTTAAACTGGAGATTATCAAGAAATTCCTCGCAGTTCCGGCCATTGTACTTGGTATCATTTACGGAATAAAAGTGATGATCATAGGAATGCTACTTAATACACTGGTCGATTTTTACCTCAATAACCATTGGAGTCGTAGCATGATCGGATACTCTTTTAAAGAGCAACTTAAAGATATATTGCCATCGTTTGTGCTTGCATCGGTGATGTACCTTGTGGTATTTGTAATTGGACATACCACTAACTATAGCATGGCAACTACTTTAGCACTGCAACTAACAATCCCGTTATTCCTTACAATAATAGTTGGTGAGGTAATGCGACTAACTGACTATCTCTATATCAAAGAGACATTAGTTGAATCGATTGGCGAAATCCGCTTACCTAAGAGTTTGCTTCCTCTTATTCCTTTGGTGCTGGTACGCCTAAGAATATACAGACCTCGCTCTTAGTTTTTTGTGAAACCAAAGTCATTCCTGAATTTTGATGATAATGAAATAAAGAAATTCATCTCTTTATTATACACTGCTTTAGCGTAATAATGAGTCTCTCCGTTTACATTTATTTCATTAATTTCAAGTTTCACCTTTTTACCTGAAGGTCTTTTTGCAACAACTGTTTTGTAAACCATTATGAAGTAATTATTTATATTGATGATTTAAATCAAAATTAGATTATCAATTTCATTGCATACTTACATAATCTAAATATTGTTTTATAATTTTTTACGGTATGTGCCTGAATATTAGAGTAATTAATTTAGAATATAGCAATAAAATTCGTAAATTTTTATGTGCAGAGTATGAGCAAAAGAGAGTTTCTTGTTGTTACTCTTTTACTCAAAACACTCTACATGAACAAGTTATATATTCTTACTCTATTAGCTCTATCCATTGTTTCTACAGCAATCCCGCAAGACTGGGATAAAAGGATGAAGCATCTGCCGGTTTCCTCAAAATCTGATAGGGCAAAGTCACAATACTACGAAGCGATTGATCTTATTGCAAATTCTCATCAGCAGGAAGCATACCAAACATTACATTCAGCTATTCAGATTGAACCAGAGCTGTTTATGGCACATGCTTATCTTGCTTTCTTCGAAGCGCGTGAGAAAACAAGAGGCAATGGCTCTCTTGACCGGGCTTTGGCTTTATACGATCCGGCAAACAAAACACCGGCTGAAGAAAAAGTGTATATGTTGCTTAAAGAGATTAAGTCGGGAACTTATGCAAACATAGTACCTCTTTGCGATGAGCTTGTTGAAGAATACAATTACGTGATAGGAGCTTATGAACTTGCCTCTTTTTTAACTGATTACCTGCTTAACGACATAATGGCAACTATCGGATACAAACAGGAATTGGTTGACCGTTTCCCGGAATATGGCCCCGGCTACAATCTCACCGGTCATTATTATCTGCATAACGGTGAAACCGAAAAAGCGCGTGAAGCCTTCGAGAAGTATATCAACTATACTCCAAACGAATCAAATGCCTACTTCAGGATGGGCGAATACTATCAACATGCCGGGAACTATGAACTAAGTGCTGAAAACTTTGAGCGGGCTTCTGACATGGGAATGGATATTTCAAGTGAGCGGGCAGCGAATGTTAGGAATATGGCTCTTGCTGCCGAGAGAGAAAACCTGCGAGATAACGAGTGATAATATTACATGTTTTTAAGCCCCAATGTATAAGTGTACGGTTTCATTGTATATTCGTCCGTATCTATTTATCAAACGTTAACTATTATCCTGTCAGGTTTCATACCTTTGCATTACTAAAATCTGATGATCACAATGAAAAGGGTTCACATCACCGTTAAAGGTAACAATGTTCAACGCTGCGGTTTTCGCAATTCAGCTTCAAAAACTGCCCGGGAACTAAAACTTAAAGGTAATGCAATATATGTCGACAAGTCGATAGAAATTGACGTTGAAGGTTCAGATGATTCAATCAACATGTTTATAGAGTGGTGTAAAAAAGGTCCGGCTCATTGCCAGATCGAAGGAGTTGAAACAGCTGAACTTCCGGTTTATGGTTTTACAAATTTCGAAGTAATACACGGTGTATACTCTTCAACCGACGCGTTTAACATTATTACGGAAGCAGTTGCGTAATACATTATAAAATTTATTACGGAAGCAGTTGCGTAATACATTATAAAATTAAGGTCATTTTTATCTGTCCTATTGTTTTTCGATATTCTTTTTTATCTTAGCATAAAATTTAATATTCTCTGACAATTGAACATGGATAAAAGTGAGTACAATAATTCTTCAGGACTAAGTACCGGCAAGGTTTCTTTTGCTGAAATACCTGCTCCATTCCTAAGACTTAATACCAACGATTTTATCCTCGAAGCAAATAGCAAAGCATCAGAGCTATTAGGGTACAAGCATAATTCAATCAAGAGTAAGCTTTTCACCCATTTCATGTTCAGTAACGATATTTCTCTTTACCGGCTTTCGAAAATAAACCTTATTGAGAATAGACACGACCAAAGTGTTGAAATTCATCTTAACACCGCGCAGGGCAATGTTATATTTGTACGAGTTAATCTCTCCATTAACATAAATGATGAGATAACTGTAATTCTCACCGACATCAGCATCCAGAAGAAGATTGAGAATGCGCAAACATTTCTCCTTGGATATAGTTGGAACGACAACAATCAGGATTTCTTTAATGAGCTTGTTATGTACCTTAGCCGGTCGCTCGAAGCTGAATTTGCGGCTATCTACCGTAAGGTTTCCGAAAATAATGCCGAGTCGGTAGCAATATTTGCCGATGGTGAATTCGCTCCAACATCTGTGATAAACATCAATGACACACCTTTCAATTCTGCAAATTTAAATGTCAGTTCATTTATTAACAGTGTAAGGTACTTCTTTCCGAACGACAAAACAATACAAGCGTATCAGGCTGAAAGCTTCACCGGCATTATCCTGAGGGGGGCACGCGGGAAGACTGTAGGTTATATTAGCGTGATGAGTAAAAATAGCATTCCCGACACTTCAATTCATGAAATGATGCTCAAGCAGGTATCAATACGAGCCGCCGCTGAAGTTGAATACCTTGAGTCGGAAAGCTTTTTTAAAGCGTGTCATAACGCCAACAGAGCAATGTTTGACTCTAAAACTGAAGATGAACTTCTGCAGAAAGTGTGTGATATCATCGTCAGAGACTGCGGATACCAGCTTATTTGGATAGGTTTTATTGATGACACACCTGAAAAAAATATAATACCGGTCGTAAGTTCAGGATTTGAGCAGGGCTATCTGCAAAAGCTGCAAATATCTCTACACGACAAACAAAGAGGCAATGGACCATCGGCAACTTCAGTAAAAACAGGCAAGCCGGTTGTAATTAGTAATATGCAAACCGATCCTTCCTTTGCTCCTTGGCGCGATGAAGCAATAAAACGCGGGTATGCTTCAAGCATTTCATTACCCTTAAAAACTCCCGATAATATTATGGGGGTTATTGCAATCTACTCTTCCCTCAGCGACGGCTTTAGCGAAGACAATGTGAAGATGCTGTCGGAACTTGCCACATTCCTATCTCAGGGACTTTATATACTCCGACTGAAATCAAAAATCTCTACACAATAGCCAACTCTCTTTTTGGCAAATGAAACTATTGGCAAGAAACAAACCTACCTGACTCTTGTCCGATTAGAACTATTCTTTAGATTAGCAACATTACCACGCTTTGAACCATTACAGGCCTGCTCCTTATGCGATGATTTTTCGGCTTTATAATGGAGTCTACCTTGTGATTCGAAACGCTCAATCACCTCCTTAGCTACATCCGAAGGACTTCTGTTGTCATGACTTGCTTTCTTCAATATCAGCAGACTAAGCAACTTAATTCGCTCATTAACAGTTAGATTATCAATACCCGACATAACCAGTATTATTTAATAAGTGTAAAACTATTAATGGCACAAGACAAATCATGTCGTTGTGTGATTAATACAACAATATTTCAACCATTCACCAACTATTGCGTTATTTTACTATGGAAAAATCGTTGAACATATTATTGGTCGAGGACTACCCCAGCGATGCTGAGTTGGTTAAGAGGAATCTTTCACGTGCCGGTTTAAGGTATGCATACCAGGTTGTTGAAACCCGTAGCACGTACATAAAAGCTTTGAACGAGTTCAAGCCCGACCTAATTCTGTCGGATTACACCATGCCTTCGTTTAACGGGATGGACGCACTTGTTATCCGCAAAGACTTAGCCCCACATATACCATTTATACTCGTAACAGGCTCACTGAACGAAGATGTTGCGGTCGAATGCATGAAAGCGGGAGCCGATGACTATGTAATAAAAGAAAACCTCACGCGACTTGTTCCATCAATCGAGGCTGCCATCCTCAAGCAGGAAAACATCAAGAAGAAACTTCAGGCCGAACAGGCACTGTATGAGAGCGAAAAGAAATTTCGCAAGCTCTTCACAAACATGAATGAAGGAGTTTGCCTCTTCCGACTTGTATTCGACAAGAACGGTGTGCCGATAAATTACAAGATTGTAGAAGTTAACCGCCAGTTTGAGAAAATCATCAGCACACCCGAAAACAGGATAATCGGCAAATTAGGCAATGAACTTACACACTTCCCGCTGCCCTTTAACCTTGCTGAATATAAAAAGGTTGCTAATGAGGAAACCGGACTACTCTTTGAAACCGAATATGAACCGTTGAAGAAGAAACTACTTATATCAGTTTCACCATGGGAAGCAGGAGGTTTTGCGGCAATAGTAACCGACATTACGCCAATAACTAATCACATTTAAGATCACTCATGCACCATCATGCCCCCGTAATAACCGGTTATAGTAAGCGCTATAACCGTCATTAAATACATAACAGTAGTAAGCATCTTCATCCAGCCCTTCGTAAAGATACCTGTATGGTAAACCAGGTACAAAGCCGATGTTATTATACTGATAAACAGGGTAATGCCACCCCACAACTCATGATTTTCCCTTAGATCATCAAAAACGCCAGTCTCTTCACCGGTAAGGAACAACCCCGACAAATAGGCAGGCACTGCCATAACTGCACCAATAATAAGAAGCCATAACGCCCCATCATTTAACAACTTATTCCCTCTATAAATATACGACAGCACCTCAAGAGCAAACCCTGTAACAATAAGTGCAATCGGAAAATGCACCAGCAACGGATGAATGTGTGAAACAGGAAACATATCTCAATATTTTATACAAAATTAGAGATTTTTGTGCAACGTAGAGACGGCGATTTATCGCGTCTCTGATCATTTAAGCGATTAATCGCGTCTGATCATCATCAGTATCCGTTTGTCAGAAACACCTCTAAAGGGAAATAGGAATAACCACATTCTTAAAATCTATATTCAACCGAAACTAGGATAAAGAAGCCAAAAATCTCTCCATTATCAAATAAATTGGAGGAAACTTAAATAAAACCCTCTATTCTTAAAATGAAGAATAGGAAAAGTCAATAAACTATGAACTCTCATTCCAACTTCAGAGCGCGAGTATTTGAGCAAACCTCTATTATTAAAATGAACAGGATGAAACTACAATTTTATTCCTCAATTATAAAAATGAACAGGAGGAAACCATAACAGCTCCCTCCTATTCAACTTAAAGATTCCCGGCTTTAAGCAATGAAACTAACGTGAAAGATCACAAAGCTTCATTTCAAAGACGATTCATAAACCTGTCTACTTCTGAAATACAAGTTTACCAGTAGTAACCTTATCATTCAAGATTAAACGATATACCAGTATAGCTGAATTCCTAAGAGCAGGACGATAATCTATCTCATACAAGTTACCACCTGTAACACTCTGATCGAATAAGGTTTCAACAAGCGTACCGCTAATAGTATACACCTCAATACGAGCTTTAGTATCATAAGCAGGCACAAACTTAAATGTAGCCTTATCGTTTGTAGGGTTAGGATAAACTGAGAGAGG
>OBJA01001055.1_pt1 | contig 20428 bp, 22 predicted proteins | sample 1519751 | NCBI WGS metagenome assembly OBJA01 (sample SAMEA3881238, study PRJEB22517) | soil metagenome | biome: lake sediment; feature: soda lake sediment; material: sediment, water from around vicinity | place: India | collected 2013-12-23 | depth 3 m
TCAAAACTACTATATAAATCAAATTAATTCAATGTGTAGATGACCGTAGGGTTACGTTAGTATTGGTTGCTATTGGTGTTTTTTTGGACTTATTTGTTAGTATTGATTGCTTTTGGTACTTTCAAGGACAAAAAAAAATCCCGAACAAAATAAATTGTCCGGGATTTTTATAATTAAGGGGGAAATTGTCTATTTTTTATAATAATGTCCTCGTAAAGAATGTATTGTAATAATATCATTACTTACATTATATACAATTCTGTGTTCTTTATTTATACGTCGGCTCCAATATCCGGAAAGGTTTGATTTTAAAGGTTCAGGTTTTCCAATGCCAGCAAAAGGTGTTTGCAATATGCTTTGTAAAAGAGTATCTATTTTCTTGCGAATAGTATTATTCCCATATCTTTTAAAATATGCAATATCACGTAAAGCAGTTTCTTTAAATTCTATTTCCATATTTTTTTAATATCTACTTTATGGCTTTTCTCTTTTTCGGATTTGCGAATTTTTGCCACAAATTTAGGATCGTATTCAGAATCACTTTCAGATACCTGAATATATGGTTCATTATTAAGACTTTTTAAGAAATTTAATAAGTTTTTACCTTTTATACTTTTTTCATTAATTTTTAATGTAATAGTTGCCATACAAAACTCCTTTCTTGTTTATAGTGCAAATATACAACTAAAAATCATGATCATGCAAACAGTAATGTTGCTTTATATAGGCAAAAACTTGACCGCTAATAATATTAGTGTTTTTTTTATATCCAAGCGGTTCAAGGGCGTGGTACAAATCTGTATTCAAATAACGGCGTAATGTTCCTTTTGATATATTAAGAACACATGCAAGCTCTGTTTTTGTGATTGTTTTTTTTACATTTTTACCCATCGGTTTACATGTTGACTTGTTTTTTTTAGTCTGTTAACTGTTTGCACTGCTTTATACACAGCATTGTAATGTTCTTGTGTTTTAAACAGTTTTTTTCGCGGCTCAGGAGAATCTGTTGGCAAAATAATAAAATCGGTAATAAACGGAAATAACTGGGGAGGTATTTCCATGAAACCATGAGCTTGAAAAACTATATCTAACATACCCTGTCTTTTTCTTCGTAGCATTTTCTTAAAATAAGAATTGTCAAAGTTTTTGGGCACATAATTACGTGCATCATCAAGAGATAAAACACCATTATGTAAATGTTTTTTTATGTATTTAAAATCCTCATCTGAGTTATATATATGATGTTTTACACCTATATATTCATATGATTTATTTTCATTAATTTGTATAGCCGGACAAGTTTCAGCCCAATTATCATGATCCGGTAAAACCATTAAACCATGTCCGGAAGCTTTCATAAGTTCAAGAGCAATGGTACTTTTACCTGTTCCCGGCTCTCCAATGATTGCAATGCATTTTGCCTCTCTACCTGAAAGGCGTACAGGTGTTTTAATTTCAATTACTTCCATTGGTTTTCTTTATTTGCTCAAGTTCTTTCTTGTAGTCATCTAATTGTTTTTTTTGTTCGTGAATTACACGAGCATCATTCTCAATTTTTTCTTGTGCTCTTTTATATTTTATTGCCATTTGAAATTTTGGACCATAAATTAAAAGAGTACAAACAACAGCTATAAGCCATGGCGGTATTTTAGTATTCTCAGGAAACACATCAGCCCATGCCTCTTGAAGTTCCTTTTTCTCTGCAGCATCTGCCGAAAAATCAGCATCATCAACATCACCAAGAATAAGATTGCCTAAAAACGAAATAACACGATCAGAAGAATTTACAACAAATTTTGCTGCCGTTGTATTTACAGCTTTTGTAACTCGTTTTACAGATTGTGAATTATTTTCTTCAATTTGAGATTCAAGTTCTTCCGGTTCATCATCAACAGATTGTGAATAATACTGTTTTTCTTGTGAAATTTCTTTAACAAGTTTGGTGTAATCGGCAACACTCCCGGTTGAAAATGAATAATCAGAGGTTTCTTGAGATTCTTCCTTTTTTGGCAGTAAATCTTTTAACATACATTTATTTTTTTTGATTTATTCCCTCAATAATTGATATAATTAATTCCGGGAGTTCTTTAGAATCAATTATTCGAACTACTGTATTATTAGAAAAAGCACACAGAGATACATCAATTGTATCTTTATCGTTTTTCATTAAAACTATACCACATTCTTCCTCTCCCGGTAATAAATCTTGATCATTAATGATTTTAGATACAATATCGTTCGTTTTACTTTTATTATCACGAACCATTGGAATGAGAGTTTTTATAGCTGCTTTAACAACTCTATCTTGAAAATCAAACATATCTTATTTATGTCTATCAATTATTACTTTTACTTCTGTTTTTGGAATTTGTGGTGGATATGCAAAGTCGCATGGACGTTCAATTGTGTACTTAACAAACAGATCAGAAAAAATAAGAGATGGTGTTATTGAATCTGTTTTAAGTTTTTCGTTTAGTCGTTTAACCGTAAGTTGCAGCATTTCATCGGCAACGGAATCAAGCTTTACAATATACTCCCCTTGTTTTAATTCATGCTTAGATAGATCTGCTGTTTGCAGTAATTTAGCATTATGATTAGCTCTTTTTTCTGCAGCTTCTTTTTCTTGAGATAATTTCTCTAATTGTTCTGTAAGAAGATGTATTTGTTCTTTATAGACATTTACATCTGTAGTTGAATCTTTTTCAGAAAGTTGAGATATTTGTGCATCTTTAGAATCAATCGTTTCTTTTAAACTATTGATTTCTATGACTAAGTTATCTTTTGATGTGCGTAAATCTTCAAGTTCATCAAGTAAAGATTGATTTTCGGTACCTGTTTTAGAATTTGCAATTATTTCTGCAACAATTTGCTGATCGCTATAATCAGGATATTGTTCTGAAATTGAATTAAAAACAGAACGTATTTCGTCTGTAAATCTACCTGTAAAGGTAATTCTTGTATTATGTTTCATAATATATTATTTATTTAACTGATAACCCTTTATATGTTCCTGGGGTTTCTCCCCAAACAATATTAGTAACATGTAATGTTTCATTTCCGTCTAAAAAAACTGTAAGATTTACAGGATCTTTTTTGTCGGGACCTTCAATATGAGTTACAACTGCAGCATATTTTTCACGAACACTTGAAAGAATGCTTCTTTTAATTTGATTTTGTTCCTGTTCGGTTGGAGTATACACAACCATTTGACCAATTTTTGCCATACAATTTGAATTTATAATTATTATTTAGATTTATGCTTTCTTATATTTCTGCGTTTTATTATTGATTTTTAAAATTTCCAATTAATTTTATTAGCTTCAATTAGTAAATAATTATCAGGGTATGTTTTTTTGAGATAATTAAACCAACGTGCTGTATCTCCTGGCTTTACACAATCAAAATGAATAGGATCATAATATGTTAAGAAATTACCGCCCCAACGTAATCCGTATTTTTCTGCAATAGCCGGAATACCGCTATCAATCCATTCTTGCTTTGGTGTAGCTTTCTTTAAATGAATAGTGCCTTTTTTAGCATTAATATCAATTGCAAATCCATATTCATGACTTGAATTGCCCGGAGCTGCATTTTTAGGGTTCTGTTTATGTAATCGTTCTTGAACTAAAAAATTTCGCCATGATTGTGTTATTATTACTTGCCACCCATTATCTTCTAATTCATAAATAAAATCTCGAAATACATGTGATTTTTGAGGATTTAAAAGCGATATGTGTTGTGAATTTATCATTTCTATTGATTTTATGTTTTATATGTTGTATTTTTGTGTTGTTGTTATTCTTAATAACCCTAGAATTGTAAGCCCTGTTATATTACTTGCAATTAATATGAAAGAAACAGTAACAGGAACTGTTTAGCCTTGGGTAAGCTAAAACAACATTTAAGACTCATTTTGAGTCTTTTTTTTTGTCCACAATAATTCATTTTTTGAAATTTTATATGTATTTCTTGGTTGGGCAGTTTTAACCTCCCAAAAACCATTTTTAACAGAATAGTTTAAATCTATTGCAGCTAATATTTTCAATACGTTAAGTCTGGAGTTCTCTTGTAGCTAGAATGCTCATATTTTTTTTATGAATTGTGTTCCTGAGATTTTTTTTTAGTGTATTTATATTCTTTTGCGTAATTCATATACAATCGATTCAATTCCTTCAATTTTAATTTCACACATAATTGCAAGTAAATGACCTATTCTATTTTTTGGAAATCCTTTTTGTTTAAACCACAATAAATATGTTTCGGGTAAATCACAAATTAGACGTCCTTTATACTTACCAAACGGCATTTGTGTTTGTGTTAATTCTATAAGTTCATTATGTGCTGCTTTTCTATCAAACATTTCTATGTGATTTTCATTATTACCTGTTTTAAAGATATTTATAGAATATATCTATAGTGTTACTTGTAAAAAAAATACATTTTTCTATTTAACATAATATTCGGAATATGCATAAAAAAATCGGATAGAAATACTCTATTTCTACCCGATACTACTTTTTTCAAGAATGTACATTCTTAAGCTTGAGAAATTGCTGCTGTTGGGCAAACCTCAACGCAAGCTCCACAATCAGTGCATGTGTCAGGATCTATTACATAAATATCACCTTCAGAAATTGCCTCAACCGGACATTCTCCTACGCATGCTCCACAAGCAATACATTCATCTGAAATAACATGTGCCATAATTCTAAATATTTAGTTAATGAATTTAAATTCCTTACAAAGAAACATAAGTATTATGAAATACCCAAGTTTTTTTTGTTGTTTTAAGCGGTTTTTTGGCTTATCCTTTATGTTTTTTTAATCGCATTAATGATATTAACCATTTTGGAAGCGGCTTGTTAGGTTTTCTTTTTAACAAATTAAGCTCTATTCCTTTAATTAATGGTAATTTGTGAGCTTCAACAAATTCTATCCAGGTACCGCCTTCATCTTCAATATATGAAAATAATCCTGCTGAATCTCCCATGTCAAAACTTTTTCCTTGCAATGCTTCAAAGCTATCAATTGTAAAAGGACTTCCATGTTCCTTGCATGCCTTGCGTAATGCATCCATTCCATATATATCAAAACAAAGATGAATGAATCCTAAATCTCCCCAAAATCTATTTTCGAACATATTTCGAGGGCTTCTATCCCCTACTTCAACTAATTCTATAACACTTGGACCGAATAGTTTACCAAATCCGCCTTCTCGCTTTTCGCTATGCGAAAGCAATAGTCGCTTACACGGAGACGAACCTCCGGGAACAAAAGCAAAATCGGCGTGTACGGCACTATCAGTTATATATTCTTGCACATCGTAGCCAATTATATCAGTATAAATCTTTCGTGCTTTTTCAATATCCGGAACTCCAACTATAGCACCTGCAATTAAGCCGGTTAATTTAGATTCATTTTTAAAGCAGGTTTTATTATCAATAATTTGAAAATAATTACCAAAGGGGTCTTGTATCCAGAAATACGAAACCTTGTCGGGTCCTTCAACAATATCAGATACGTTTTCGCCTTGCTCTTTAAAGGTTGTATGAGCGGCAATAAGATTTCCTGATTTTATTTTAGGTGCAAATATTCCATAATCGCCTATTTGTATTTGAAATTCAGCAGCTTGCGGTTTTCTACCTTTATATTGCCAAATTTCAAAACCACCACCACCTTGTAAACTAATAGCCAAAATAGCACGTCTGCGTTGAGGTTTACCTCCGGTATAAGGAAGCATAAAATTAGCAGTTTCATCATCATCAAATACTTTAATGTCTGCACCAAAGTTTTCTCTATACCATTTCCAGGCAAGTTCAATATCCTGAACTCCAATTCCTATTTGTTGTATACCTCGTATATAATATTTTTCCATATCTATTTTTTTAATTATGTAGCTTTAATTTTTTCTACTATTTTATGAAATAAGCGGGGAATTTTACGGTAGATGTGCACTAACAAGACTTCATTGTTTCCTATTAACGCTTCGTGTTTTTTTCCTGAAATTGCAGTCAGCATTTTTGTAACACAAACAGCAACCGGCATTCCTTTAGCTTGCCCGTCATCCATTACACCATGTGGTTTTCCGTCTTTATTAAGTGCCGATAATGAAATATTTGTCTGTATTCGCCCGGGAGCAATAATAGTAACGGCAATACCTTGTGTTCTCATTTCTATATCAAGGGCTTCAAAAAAGCCATACATGGCATGTTTTGCTGCACAATACGCAGAACGTAAGGGAAAGCCAAAACACCCCGAAATACTGCTAACAGCAACAATATGCCCCGATTTTTTCTCGACCATATACGGCAATACCGATTTAGTTAATATAACAGAGCTAAAGTAATCTATCTCCATTATTTTCCTATCGTTTTCAATAGGTGTTTCAATAACCGAAGAACGTTGGCTAATACCCCCGTTGTTTATGAGAATATCAATTGCCCCAAAGGCAGCAAATGCTTCTTTTGCTTTTGCAGGAAGGGAATCAGTTTGTTCTAAATCCAGCGGTAACACAAAACATGTTGAGCCATTTTGCTCACAAACCGCTTTAACTTCCTCGAGTTTCTGCGTATTTCTCGCAGATAAAATGAGTGAAGTATTCGGTATATTTGATATTTGTATAGCCGTTTCCTCTCCTATTCCACTTGACGCTCCGGTTATCCAAATTACTTTATTCGAAAAATAATTCATGATATATGTTTAATAATTATCATACATTATTTGCAATATCTGTATAATAAGCTGTCGCGATTCTCTTGGTGATGACATATGCCCGTTTAAAATAAGACAAAATGCAACTTCATTACCGGATTTTGTAGTCATATATCCTGCTAAATTACGTGTTCTTCGCATAGATCCTGTTTTAGCTATTACCTTTCCTGTCATATATGAAGGAAAGCCATATCCACGAAGCGTGCCCGACATATTTGATTTTGGTAAACTTGCAAGAAACGTTGGATATATATGATCTTGCTTTCGCATTTGAATTAAGAAATTTGTCATATGTGCCGGTGTAGTTACACTAAAGCGAGATAAACCGCTTCCGTCATATAACTGTAGACCTTTTTCTGTAACACCAATAGAATCAGCAAAATCCATTATAACTTTTGCTCCAATAGTAAAGCTTCCATTTTTATGAACCGTATATCCAAGATATTTTGTAATATGCTCAGCATAGTTATTATTACTGTCTTCATTAATAATTGAAACAATTTTATGTAATGGAGGTGAAAGTAACACCCCAATTGTATCTTTAATGCCGGGAACCGGAATTACTACAGGCATATAATCTTGTCGGTAATTAAATAATCCTTTAGCTATAAAGCGTTGTACTAACTCTACGCCAAGCACTTCTTGTGGAGAAGGAATAGCTCCACGAACAACAAAACTGCCTCGTTGTTCATCAAATTGTAAGCTATCAGTTTCTGCAGTTTCATACGGGCTTGCAGTAACGGGCGGAGGAATTTTATTATCTACTCTAGAAAGGCCTTTACGTTCTGTTTGTTGAGGACTAGAAAACGTAATATTAAATGTATTGTCATTAATTGAAATTGGGTATACTCCTGCAGCATATGACTTACCTAAATCTTCCCAAACCCAGGTTGTTGGAATTGCTTGTGAGTCAAAAATAGAGCAGTCAATAATAATTTTTCCGGTAACTTTAGTTATACCGTAATCAAGAACTTTTTGAACAATTGTATCTAAAAACCCGCGTCGTTCAGGAAACAATTTTGAACCTAATGTAGGATCACCTCCACCATGAATAACAATATTTCCATCAAGAACACCTTTGTCGTTTATAGTTCCGGTATATGTAATATATGTTTTAAACTGATAATCTTGTCCTAAATAATGAAGAGCTGCAGCTGTTGTATAGAGTTTTACTAATGATGCCGGTAATAATCTTTTTTTGGCATTAAGATTAACAATAACAGAATCTGTTTTTGTATCAACCACACTTAAACCAACGAGTGTAGGTTCCAGTCTTTGTTCAGAATTGTAATAATCTACAATTTTTGATTGAAGCGAGTTGGTTTGTGCAATACTGATTGTTGCAAAACAAATACAAAAAATAACCGCAATACTGTGCTTAAAGATAGGTTTTTTCATAATTACTAATTAAAAAGTATAGGTAATATTAAATTCTAAATAATCTGCCTGAAATAAATTGGTTTTGAGATATGCTCCCAATGATAATTTTTCTGCTGAAAAAGCGGTGTTATAAGGATAAAATTCGAATCCTACTCTTCCTCCAACATAGTGTTTAAACCATCCTGTTATAGATTCATCATGGGCTAGGAAGAAGTTCCTATAAATAGGATCATATATCTTTAATCCAAAGTCTGTTACAAATCCAAAGTGATGTATTAGAAATTCATGAGCAACATGCAAGCTAATTACACTAGAGCGTATAAATTTAAAATGAGAATACATTTCGTCAAATGAAATAAGTGTATGATAACTATTATAATACACATAACTTAATCCGAATTGAAATTCATTAATTGGAGAAAGTTGTTTAGATACATATCCTGCGAGACCAAAAATAGTATAAGAAGGTCCATCTACCGGATGTTGCGTAAACGCTAATTCATGTCTACCATATAAAACTCGTATGTTTTTTCGCCATAAGGTGTCCGGTGCAACTGATTTTCGTTTTGGCATTTCTAAACCGGTTAGTACGCCGGGTTTATACACCATACCTAATCGTACGGTAATATCATCTAATCCAATATTTGGAATAGCTGTATGTGCATTTGAGGCATGCACAAGCCCGATACCGGTTCTAATAAAAACATTAGGATGAAATCTAAATACCAAATGAGTAGAAATATCGGTAATGTTAGTTACATGAGAGCCAATGAGAAGATTATCCGGATTATCTATTTTGTTAAACGGACGCGAGAAAAATGCGAGACCGGAACCAAGCGTAACATCAAAACTTAAAGAATTTTCTTCTTTAAAATGATATGACCATGTTGGGTATACTCCTATTACTGAGCCATACACATCTCTTTTTCCTAGATATCCAACCAAAAAGCTTAATCCTACTTGCGGACTGCCGTATCGTTTAAAAAAACTGCCGGGTTGATTTCCTGTTTTATTTAAAAGACTGATTTTTCCGTAATGCGAATTATTAATCCCTTCAAGTTCATTAGGGTCATTAACCTGTCCGTATAGATAATCTACCTGAATTGTTGGTTGAAAAAAATACGATGAAGGCGAGCTAATAGAATCATTTTGTGCTAACACAGATTGAGCAAATGATAGAAGTATGAGTAACGCAATTAATTTCACTGGTAATATTTTTTTGCTAAAATACATTTTTTTCTTGCAATTACATATATTGTTAGCAGTAAAATAATTGACAATTCATTCACATTGTATCTGTCTGTATTAAAAAAAATTAGGTAAGATATATATCAAGAATCTGTATTAATTGATGTATATTAAGTGGCTTTATTAAGAAATCAGATACTCCCGCATCATACGCTTTTTGCATATCAACCTCATCTGAATATGCTGATTGAGCAATAATTGGCATAAGCGGATACATTTGTTTTATTCGTTTACTTGCTTCAATACCATCTAATTCCGGCATTTTAATATCCATTAACACTAAATCAAATTCTTGTTTTTTGCAGTGTTCTATTGCTTCAATGCCATTAACAGCTCGTGTTATAGAAAATTTATAGGTTTTTAAAAGCTCTTGTATAAGAATAAAATTATACTCTTCGTCTTCTGCTATAAGTATCGATTTATGTCCTTTTTGTAATTCTATTTTTGCGACAGGTGTAGTATGCTCTTTTTTTAATTGCTCCGAATCTGTTACATACGGAATTGTAAAACAAAACCGTGAGCCTGCTCCTACCTCAGATTCAACCCAAATAACTCCGTGTAGCATTTCCACATATGCTTTTGCTATAGATAAGCCCAAACCGGTACCTTTTTCTGAAGCTTTATTTGCGTGTTTTGCTTGTCTAAACCGTTCAAAAATAATCATTTGGTCTTTAGGGTCAATTCCTATTCCGGTATCTTCAACAAAAAATGTAAGTGTATGTTTGTCTTGTATTTCATACCCAAATCGCACCTGTCCTTTGTCGGTAAATTTTATTGCATTTTGAATGAGATTTGATATTATTTCAATAATTTTTGTTTCGTCACTACATATCATTGCGTCTGCATCAGGTAATGCAAATTCATGAAGTAATGTAAGTTCTGAGTCTTTAACAAAAAGATTGTACTGTGCATATAATGAGCGTAAAACACTATTTATATTAAAGTGTTTATTTTGCACGTATTCTTTACCGGTTTCAATTTTTGCAATATTAATTATATCAGAAATAATTGAAAGTAGTTGGCTTGAACTGTCTAATATAATTTGTAAAAATTTCTTCTTCTCTTCTTCGGTTGTATCAGGATCTTTTAATAATTGAGTAAAACCCATTATAGCATTCATGGGTGTTCGTATTTCATGCGATATGTTATTTAAAAACGCTGTTTTTAATCGGTCGTTTTCTTTAGCTTTATCAAGTGCTTTTACGAGTTCTATCGTTCTCACTTCTATTAACTTCTCTAAGTTATTTCTATGAGTATATATTTCATTATTTTGCCTCGAGATTTCTTCTTGCTTCTCCGCCAGCACAGTATTCGCCTTTTGTAATTCTTGAGTTCTTTTTGCAACAGTTTGTTCAAGTAGTATTTTTTGTTTTTTTATAAATGCAAAACGTATCTTAAAAAACAGATATAATAACAAAAGAACAAGACATACGACAAAGAATCTAAAATATATTGTATTCCACCAAGGCGGCACAATTACTATTGTAAGACGTATTGGTTCTTGTGACCAGATTCCATCATTATTAGAGGCGTGTACTTTAAAAAAGTACGTACCAGGTGGTATATTCGTATATGTTGCCACACGTGAATGTTCGGCGTCTATCCAATCGCTGTCATATCCTTCAAGCATATAGATATATCTATTTGTCTCCGAGCTCACATAATTTAGAATAGCAAATTCTATTACAAATGATGAATTTTTGTAAGACAATTCAATCTTATCAATCGTATTAGGGTTTATTGGCAATGGGATAAATGTGTGCGTTTTATTAGGCGTCACATTTAGTTGTTTAAATGCGGTAAATACAACATTAGGGACATAGGTGTTTAAAATAATCTCATCCGGATTAAAATACGTAAGCCCTTGAGAAGAGCCAATATAGATAGTGTTGGTTACAGGATTTCTGAAAATTGCACGACTTTTCCCTTCATTACCTGCAATTCCATCGGCAATAGAAAAACGTAAAAAGTCTAAGGACTCCGGTACTGTTACTCCTTGTAAAAATTTAACAATCCCATGAGAGGTACTTAACCATAAGTTTTGATTTGTATCTTCGGTTATAGCAGCAATTGTTTTATTAATATTAGGTTCAGACTTAAGAAATGAGGTAAACTTTTTTGTTTCACGATTAAAACAATACAAGCCATCATACGTGCCTACCCATATCTGCCCCTTGCTATCTTCAAATAAACAAATTGAATAATTAAGATCTGTATTTGCTGAAATCGTATCCGGCAAATAATGTCGCAAAAAGCTATTATTTTCTTCATCATATTCTACTATTGAATATGAACTGGCAGAGAAAAACTTTGTATTATCTTTTGTTACAATTATGTGATTTACAAAATCAGAAACAACCGTACTTGAATCAGTGTAGTCAAACCTATAATACCTGAATTGTTGGGTGTGCCTGTCAAAGACATTTATCCCTCCTCCTATTGTTCCAATCCACATATTCTTATTGTGGTCTTCAACAATAGAAAATACATTTTCGTTATTAATGGTTTTATTGGTTCCATCTGGATAGATATGAGAAAATGAATCTGTTTTGTAATCATAGATACTTATTCCTCCTGCCCATGTGCCAATCCAAAGCTTTCCGTAAGAATCTTTAGTGATGGCAAAAATGGCATTACTTCGTAAACTCTTTGGGTTATCTTGTTGGTGCTGATAATGCGTAAAGGTCTTTGTGCGTTTATTGTATTTACTTAACCCTAATTCAGTTCCAATCCACAAGTAATCATCCTCTTCAAAAACTACATTTATTAAGTTACTTAACAAACTGTTAGCACTCTGTCTTGTTACCGTTTTTGTATAAAATTTCTTTGCTCTCAAACTTAATAATGTTACCCCACTACCGAGTGTTCCAATCCACACATCACCCATATAATCAATAAAAAGAGAATAGAGAGCATTATCACTTATACTTTGTTTATCTACCGGATTATTTTTATAATACTGTATTGAAACAGAAGGTTTTCCAAAATCAGCATACGCAATATATCCAAGTCCGTTACCGGATGCAAACCAAATATTATGTGCGGTGTCTATCGCAATATCCATTACGGTGCCTTGTGCCAGTATACTAACGTGAGCTGAATACGGATGCTGTACTGCGTTATGCAAAACATCTAAGCCACCTTGGAGTGAACCTATTAAGATACTTCCGGAAATGTGTTCGGTAATCGCATATACTTCGTCATGTGAAATATTTGGAGATGTAGAGCTATATGAATAGTGATGATATATTGAATCTCCATATGCCTGCACAAACAGACCGTTTTTAGTTCCAATCCAGAGATTTTTGTTGCTGTCTATATAGAGTGTATTAATATAATTTGATCGTCCGGTTAATTCATTGCGGGGAATTACAGAAAGATGCAGCGACGAATCTATGGTTGAATAACGGTAAATTCCATGATTAGTTCCAAATAAAAAAACACTATCATATAATTGCACGGCACTTAATACAGATACATGAGTAAGGATATCATTAGCATGTAAGGTGTTTGTGAATGTGTTAAAGGTGTACACGCCAATATCGGTACAGATAAAAAGATAATGCTCGTCTTTAGAAAGTATAGCATTTACATTTCGATTGCCGATATTAAAAACCTCACAATTAATTCCATTATATCTATTGAGAGCCCCTGAAGTTCCAAACCACATAAAACCATACGAGTCTTGATATATGGCACGAACCCAACTATGAGAAAGCCCTTGATTACTTGTAATATGCGTATAGTTAACCGTACTAAATCCTGCATATGGCAGAAGAAATATACACAAATACAGAATATTCCTTTTTACAAAAAAATGTATGGTTTTGCACATAATATTTACCTGATTACTCTCTCTTTTTGTAAATATACAAAAAAAATGGTTTATGATAACAGGTGGATGTCTTTTTTATATGATGTTGGGGGTAACCCCAACATAACCCCCTTATACCTTTATACCTTTAAACCATATTAGGGTAACCACAAGGGTTACCACTACGAGAATATATTAATAATACGTACAAACCATTAAACCATTTTTATATAAACGTAGGGTGGCAACTGTACTTACGTAATAGTCTTAACAAATTGCTTAGCTGTCATTGTCGGCAATTTTGATTTTTTAAAATCCTTAAGATTTCTTGTAATAATTAATTCCTGCATGTATTCAGTTGCAGTAAAATATTGAAGTCCATCCTCAAAATCATGGAACGTATCGTCGTTTAAAGCTAGTCCAATAATCTTATCATCCAATGGTAATACTTTAAGAATCAACCTAAGTTTTCTTAAAACCGATTTTGCTTTATTTGAATCCATTTGTCTCAACAACGCATAACTCGTATTTGCAATAGTTAAAGATGAAACTGCTAATTCTATTTGTTTTTTATCTGCAAGAGAAAATAATTCGGCTGCTTCTTCAAAAAAAGGTTCTCTGCGTGATAATAAATCAATCACGATATTAGTATCAATAAATATTTTTTTCATCTATACTTTTCTTCCAAATAATCACGATACTCTTTTTTATAATCAAAGTCAGCAGGCTGATCAATCACACCGCTTAAGCTTTCTACAAGTGGGGTAATTGATATTTTTTTCTCAACTTTTTTTTGTTGTGTAATGCTATCTAAATAAGATTCAATCATTTTTGAAAGACTAACCTTATGGGTACGTGCATATATTTTTGCTCTTTCAATAACACTATTATTTAATCTCAATGTTAATTTCGTTTCCATAACCTTTACATTTTTCTACGTACAAATATATAAAATTTACACGTCACGTGCAAGTGTTTTTTTGTTAAACAATAATTAGGGTTACCCCTACTACCACCCTTAAACCATTATACTCTTATACCATTACACCATTAAACCCTTATACCTTTAAACCATACAAGGGTTACCCCTACGAGAATATATTAATAAAACGTACAAACCCATAAACCCCTACACCCATAAACCCATAAACCCATAAACCCATAAATCCCTACACCCATTTTTTTATATCAAATCTTTCTGTATTTTTGATACTTTATTTATGTACAATGATTCCAATTTCTCTTACCATTCAGGGTGTTTATTCATATAAACAAAAACAAACTATTAATTTTGAAAACCTTTCAAAAGCGGGAATTTTTGGAATTTTTGGTAAAACAGGCAGCGGGAAATCGGCAATTATTGATGCAATTCTCTTTTGTTTATATGGCGAAACAGAGCGTTTAAACAATAGAGAAAACAGGTATTATAATATGATGAATCTTCATTCTAATGAGATGTACATCGATTTTGTTTGTAGCCAAGAATTCAGTCATACCAAATACCGATTTATTGTTACGGCTAAGAGAAGTAAAAAACATTTTGAAAAAATTACGTATTCTCGTACCTGTTACAAGCAAAATAATGATGATTGGCAGCCGGCAGACAGTTCAATAACGGAAAAAGAGATTACCGGGCTCTCTTACGAGCATTATAAGCGTACGGGTATTATTCCGCAAGGGCACTTCATGGAATTTCTTCATCTTAGTGCTTCTGAAAGAATTGTTATGATGAAGGATATTTTTAATCTTCATGATTTTGATTTATATGATAATACAAAAGCTCTTTTGAATGAGACAGAAGACCAAGAAAATCATTTGTTGGGACAATTAGAGGGTATTGGACTTGTGTCTGAAGAGGAGCTTGAGCTGCAAAAACAAAAACTGGAATCATTGGAGGCCGAAATTACCATCTTGCAAAAAACTATACAATCAGCAAAACAGGAAATTGATACCTTATCTAAACGTGCAGAGGATGTGAGTGAGCTGACTCAACTACAGAAAGTATATGCCGATTTATTACAAGAAGCTCCTGTTTTTACAGAACTCGAACAAAAAATTCAGCAGATAGAACAAGTTGTAAGTAATGCTAAACCCTTATGGGATATGCGTGCTCAAAAGTACACTGAACTCGAAAAACTACGCATATCTTGTGCTCAAACAGAAAAAGAGATAAGCAAAAAACAAGCTGCGTGTAACCTGCTTTCTGAGCAATGTAAGTCTGCTCAAAAAACCTATGAAGAACTCCCCTCTTTTGTTAAGAAAACAGAAGCTCTTCAAGAACTGCAGGAGATTAGAAATCTACGCACAGAACTGTCGGCTCTCGAAGAACGAAAAGAAAAAGGAAGTGCTATTGTATTATCAACACAAAAAGAGCTTGAAACTATTGAAGCTACTAGAGAGCAACTGAATATTACGCGAGAAACAGTAAAACAAGAACTTGACGACATCAGCTATTTAACTGAGCAAAAAGCAGCTATTGAAAATTACACAAAAATATGTGCTCAGATAGAGGAATTGCGAAAAGAAAGAATTGCTGCAACAGAAATAATTGAAAAAAAATCACAACAATTATTTGATGTATACGCCTCATTCGGTATTACGGAACAGAGTCTTTCTTTTGATTTTGCAGATTTTGCACTGAGGCGAAAAAAAGAATTAGAAACACAAAAACATGCTCTTGAAAAGAATTTGCAACTAGCTCATATTCAAAAAGAAATTTCCTTCTTACAAAAAAACTTACAAGCAGGCACTGCTTGTCCGGTTTGCGGCTCTACAGAGCATTCTCCCCTAGTTGCTCATACACCTACTGAAGATACGCATAGGTTTGAAAAGCAGATTAGTGAGATTGATTCTGCAATTGATTCTGTGCAGGAAGCAAAAACTAAGGTTGCGGTTTTACTCCAAGAAATACGTACGGAACAAAAACGTGATAAAGATGCGTCTCATAAAATGCACGCATTTACCATTGAGAGAAATTTGAATGAACCTGACGAGAAGCCCGAGAAAATTCTCGAACGAATTACACGCTATCACACCCAAACAAAGCAGATTTCTGAGATAGAAAAACAGATTACAGACAGCACGGCACAAAAGAAAACTACGGCAGATGCTTTGGAAACATACAAGCTAGCGATTGTTGAAATAAATGATAAAATAACAAGCGTTCGCACTTCTCTTGAGCATCATAATAAGCGTTGTGCAAAGGAAATACAGGAAGAATACAAAGACGTGTCTTCTGCTGATATACAGAACATAATAACACAACGAATACGTGAAGCCGAAGAGAGTTCTGTTGCGTATTCTCGCATTCAAAAAGAATATGAAACGCGTTCTCATGAACTCACAAAAATTACGGCGGTGTATGCCACTCTTTCTTCGCAAAAGCAAGAGATCGAGAAGGAACTTGAATTGATTCATGTTAAGATTTCCGATTATATCTCATCTTCTTCTTTTGAAAGCGAAGAGCAGATTGCTTTGTTATTGCAAGAATCATCTGAATTGGTTGCATACACAAAAAAACTAGAGCAATATAAACATGCATGTGCAAGCAATCAGCAAAGAATTGCAATACTGGAGAAAAAATTACAAGATGTAGAGTTTAATCCGGAGGTATTTGCTCAGAAAAAGGTAGAATTTGCCGGTCTCGAACAGCTATTTATTGAGAAAAACGAAGCACGCGGCAAAGAAAAAAATATGTATGCCGAATATTCCGAAAAATTACAGAAACAAGCCACTATCAAAAAGGAACTTTCGCAGGTGCAAATCAGAATAGAAAATCTAAAAGTTTTACGTTCCATGTTTAGCTCAAAGGGCTTTGTATCATTCATGTCTACACGCTATTTGCAAATTCTTTGTGATATTGCCAACGAACGTTTTGGAATATTAACAAAACAAACATTATCGCTCGAGGTAAGTGATGATAACTCGTTTGTAATTCGTGATTATTTGCATAACGGAAAGATTCGCCATATAAAAACTCTTTCGGGCGGACAAGCTTTTCAGGCGGCACTTTGCTTGGCATTGGCACTGTCTCATACCATTCAAATAGAGTCTCCTATTACCTCACATTTTTTCTTTATTGACGAAGGTTTCGGGTCGCAAGATAAAGATTCTCTACACATTGTATTTGAAACCTTGCGTAGCTTGCAGAAAGAAGGAAAAACAGTAGGAATTATTTCTCATGTTGAAGAACTTAAAGAATTAATACCGCTCTATATCTCTGTTACACAAACAGCACAACATGGTAGTCTTATCTCGGTAAATTAAGTATATGAAAAAGAGTATATCGGGCTTCTGCTTTCTTTTCTTGATGTTTCAACCGGCTATTGCTCAAATTCAAAACGCTCAATTTGAAGCAAAAATCCTGTATGGCTCTATATTACCGCATTATTCTTTTATGAATTACCTTATTACAGAACCTCAAAAAGGTATTGAATTTCAATTTAGAACCAATAGCAATCCTCACAATCTCAGTTCCTTTTTATATAGAAATCCGAGTTATGGCATTGCGTTTAACCATACCTCTCTCGGAAATCCTTCGGCATTAGGATACACCAGCAGCATCTTTGGTGTTTTAGATATTCCTATACTTCAACTGTCGCGTTTTAGTCTATTGTATCAGTGTAATTTAGGATTTACCTATGTTCATAAACCACTTTCCAAAAGCATTCATAATATTGCTATTAGCAGCCCTTTTAATTTCTTAATAGGATTAGATCTTATTGGTCAATATCAGCTTTCAGAAAACCATGATGTGCGATTAGGTATTGATTTCACACATTTTTCTAACGGAAAAATTCGCACGCCCAATTTGGGATATAACAGCTTGGCTATAAGCGGTTCATATGTCTATCATATACAAAAAACAGAACAAACTCCTCGAGTATTCGACCGGAACAATCTTCCGCCTCACCATGTGTATAAAACAATATGGTCGGGTGGATTAAAAGCTGATGAATATTTAAACACAAATCGTTACCTCACCTCCTCATTCATTATTGAATACCAGCGACTGTTTAATTATAAGTATGCTTTTGTGTTGGGAACCGATGTATTCTATGATGCAACAAAAAATACCGAATCAAAATTTAATGGCGGAGTTCATACCGGAGTAGAAATATTCTACATGCCTTTAGGATTTACCATGCAGGGCGGTTTATATCTCTGGAATATACCCGAAGAGCAGTTCCATTTTTTTAGAATAGCAATCAGATATTACGCAACAAAATCATATATACTACAGCTTGGATTAAAAACCCATACAGCTACGGCAGACTTTTTAGAAATTGGTGTAGGATATACAATCCCTAATATACGAGCACATGTATTGGATATTCAGAAATAACTATATAATTGTACTTCTGTGTTTTGCCCTCTGGTCGTGCCAAAAGCAAGACTGTTTGCAAGGAGCCGGCAAACAAACAGAAGTAATTAAAGATCTTGCTGATTTTACCCATATTTCCATTAATGGTATTGTTACGATTATTCTTACCGAAGATACCATTAATAGAATTCGCATACAGGGCGGAAAAAACATTGTTGCCAATACCGAGATTTCAATAGCAGATTCAAGCATGTACATATCACATAACACCAGTTGTTATATGTTTAAAAACCAAGAACATCCACTCTTGTATATTCATGTAAAATCTTTGCGTTACATTACAATTAATGAAGCATCTGCACTATCAACAAGTGGTCCTCTCACACATCCCTTACACATATACATGAATGCTTCACTTGCAGATATCACCATTGAGCTTAATACCCCATATTTTAGTTTTAGTACCTGGAATAAAGCCGGAGGAAGATATCAGTTTTCGGGCTATGCAGAAACAGCACAATTACGAGCACAATATATATCGCAAATCTACGCCCCTAACTTACACACAAAACGCATGAAGGTTACCAGTAACTCGATACAAGATTTTTATGTCTGGGCAGAAGAAGAATTACAGGTACGCAGCACCAAAGAAGGAATCATTTACTACAAAGGAAATCCCCTTATTAGTGGTAATGTGGATAAGGTTACGCGGTTTTAATCCAAGCCCTTCCCCAATAAAACAATATCCTTATAATGAAACACCTGCGTACCTTGCAGGTTTTGTGTATGAGCTTGCACCATTGCCTGTGCTACTGTTTTTGCGTGTATAGCTCTATATTTGCTGGGGACAAGCAAGGAAAAAAGTGGAAATATAAGAGCAGTAATATATTCAGCCATACGGAATTCGTTTCGTTTGCCTCGTAACAGCGATGGCCTAAATAATAATAAACTCGGGTAATTAAGCTCCTGCAAACACTCCTCAACCTCTCCTTTAAGGAAAGATAAAAGTTCTTACTGAGCTTGTTTGCTCCAACAGACGAGACTAATAGAAACCTGCTACAAGCTGTTTCTCTCGCAAAACGAGCAGCACGAACAGGAATATCGTAATCAACCGCACGGTATGCTTGTGTATTACCTCGCACCTTTTTTTGCGTAGTGCCAACAGCACAAAAAACCGCATGGCTGTGAGCTATGGCAGCTTTAAAAGAAGCATCATCAGTAAAATCAATACACAGTACCCGTACTTTTGGATGGTTAATTTCTAGCGGACGACGCACAATAAGTCTCAGTTCAGAAACATGCTCATCTTCCTGAAGTATTTCAACTAAATGTCTCCCTATTAAACCGGTAGCTCCGACTATGCTTATGATTTTTGACATGCTGGTACGATGTAATTATTTTCTAGTATACTATAAATCTATCATCATCTTACAAAATAATAAAGAAAATCTACAATAGTAGAAATTTATTCGGCTTAATAGCCTATCTGACAAAGCTAAAAGATTGCTAAATCTACAATAGTAGAAATTTATTCGGCTTAATAGCCATGGCTTTGAAGGGATTATCTGGGCTACATCTACAATAGTAGAAATTTATTCGGCTTAATAGCCAAGTGTACATCTGTTCTGCCGAACTATATCTACAATAGTAGAAATTTATTCGGCTTAATAGCCAGTAAGCTACATTATTAATGTGATGCTATCTACAATAGTAGAAATTTATTCGGCTTAATAGCCTTGTGTCTATTCCACGGAAGTCCGCAATCTACAATAGTAGAAATTTATTCGGCTTAATAGCCCATTTCTGTACTCTACCTTGTCCGCTCATCTACAATAGTAGAAATTTATTCGGCTTAATAGCCAATAATGTTTGAATCCAATTAGTTCCATATCTACAATAACGTGAGTTCGACGTAAGAAACACATAAAAATATTTGGTAAACATAGGGGATT
>OBJA01001056.1_pt1 | contig 20423 bp, 13 predicted proteins | sample 1519751 | NCBI WGS metagenome assembly OBJA01 (sample SAMEA3881238, study PRJEB22517) | soil metagenome | biome: lake sediment; feature: soda lake sediment; material: sediment, water from around vicinity | place: India | collected 2013-12-23 | depth 3 m
GTATGTTAATGGCAAAAAATTTTTTTATTTCTTTTAAAAAATAATTTTCCCAATGATTCAATTGATCACATCCCCGCCTTCTTCTTTTTTAATTATTCCATAGTGGAAAAAAGCCACAACATTTTTATTTTTCAGGGTTTATACACTGCATCCCCGAAAATCACTACTGATCTACTATACAACTATTTACAATTCAAATAGCAGTTTATCCAAACAGAATCTGTATTAATGGCACGATTTTGCTAACCTGTTTTTCAGTTCATTAAGGCTGTTAACTTTTGAAATAAATGCGAAAAGGAATTGTTTGGAAATTTAAAAAATATAAAATTATGCCACGAGCAATTTGGAAAGGCGGGATCAGTTTTGGTCTGGTATACATACCTGTGAAACTCTATAGTGGGGCCGGACGTAATGAAATTGACCTGAATATGATCCGGGAAGAAGATAAATGCCCCATAAAATATGTAAGAATCTGCCAGAACGATGGGCAGGAAGTCCCATGGAAAAACATTGCAAAGGGATATAAAATGGACGATTATTACATCGTTATAAAGGATGAAGACTTCAAAAAAGCAAGCAAGGGTAAGAGCGAAAGTATCGATATTCTTGAGTTTGTAAAAACAGAAGAAATAAATCCCAGATACTTTGAAAAACCCTATCTGCTTGAACCCGAGAAAGGGGCAGGGAAAACCTATAATCTGCTGCGACAGGCAATCGTTAAATCAAAGATGGCAGGACTGGCAAAATTTGTGATGCGTAACCGCGAACACATGGCTCTTTTAATGGCCGACGATAAGGTTATGTACCTTACCCAGATGCGTTTTCACGATGAACTTCGTAAGCCCGACGATTTGAACATTCCGTCCACCAATCCTTCAAAACAGGAGCTTGAAATGGCCATGCAGCTTATTAAAGGAATGAGCACCACATTTGAACCCGAAAAATACAAGGATACCTATCAGGAAACCTTGAAGAAAATTATAGATGCAAAAGCTAAAAATAAAGAGGTAAAAGCTCCAAAAAAGAAAAAAGAAGAACCGGCTGTGGAAGATTTGATGGATCAATTGAAAAAAAGCCTCGAAATGGCCAATTAGCAGGCCGGTATAAACTTTTAGGCCCCCCATATGGAAAAGCTGGCTGAATACAACAAAAAACGAAATTTTGAAAAAACTCCTGAACCTTCACCACGCCCCGTAGAATACGAGGAACAAAACAGGTTTGTGGTGCAACATCATATGGCACGCCGCGAACATTATGACTTCAGGCTGCAGGTTGGAGACGTGCTTGTAAGCTGGGCAATTCCGAAAAAACCCGTTTACGACCCCGAAGTCAAGCGACTTGCTATCAAAGTTGAGGACCATCCGCTGAGTTACATCCATTTTGAAGGGAACATTCCAAAAGGCAATTACGGTGCCGGAACCGTCATGGTTTGGGATATCGGTTATTACTACCTCGATGAGGAAAAAAAATTCCCTTCTACTGGTGAAATGAAGAAAAGAATTGCCAAAGGCTCCCTGAAACTATACCTCCAGGGGGCTAAACTTAAAGGGTATTTCAACCTCGTGAAATCGAACGACAAAAACAAGGAAGAATGGTTCTTCATGAAAGCAGCCGGTAAAAGTGAAGAAACCGATTTTGAATCGTTAAGCGCCCTCTCGGGACGATCGATGAACGAAATAGCCGGATCAACGGCAGTATGGGATTCAACAGGTGAAAAAGAAGAAACAGTAAATAAAGTCGAAGAACAGGAAGAGCTGCCACAGTCAATGCAGCAAAAAAAGAAAACAACTTTTCCTGGATTTATAAAGCCTATGCTGGCTACCCTCACCGATAAACCTTTTACTAAAGATAACTGGATTTTTGATCTGAAATACGATGGTTACCGGGTTATTGCAGCCAGGCAGAACGGTAAACCTATTCTGTATTCGCGTAACGGAAACGACTTTTCGGATCGGTTTGCCCTTATAGCAGAGGAACTAAAAACAATTAATGCTTCTTTTATAATCGATGGAGAAGTATGTTTTATGGAAAATGATCAGTCGATGAGCTTTCAGAAACTGCAGAACAAGGAAAATGAACCGGACAAACTTCATTACTATGTTTTTGACCTGCTCTGGCTCAACGGTTACGATACAACCTCCTTTGCACAAACCGAACGAAAAAAACTGCTGGCCATTTTACTTAAGAACGCCCCTGAACATATTCATTATGTCGATCACATCGAAAAAAATGGAGAAGCCTTTTTTGCAGAAGTTGAAAAAAAACAGCTCGAGGGAATAATAGCCAAGCGGGCTGACGCAAAATACCATCCCGGTAACCGTTCCGACGATTGGTTGAAGATTAAAACCGGCCACAGGCAGGAAATGATCATCTGCGGTTACATGCCCTCCGATAAGAACTCACGTGAATTCGGTTCGTTGCTTTGCTGTGTGAATGAAAACGAAAAATTAATTTATACCGGCCGCGTGGGAACAGGGTTCACTGAAAAGCTGCAAATCGAACTTATTGAAAAACTAAAAAAAATTAAAACAACAAAAATTCCGGTAGCCAATCCTCCCGATATTAAAAACATAAAATGGGTTAAGCCTGAATTAACATGTGAAGTAAAGTTCTCGAGCTGGACAAAAGACAAAATCATGCGGCACCCTTCCTTTATTGGATTGCGATCGGATAAAAAACCGGAAGAGATCCACATTGAGAAGCCAGTATCCCCGGTTGAATCCGGATCAAAAGTCTCCCTTACGAACCTCGATAAAGTGTTCTGGCCCGAACAGGGGCTTACAAAAGGCGATGTGATCGATTACTACAGTCAGATTTCGGAATACATTCTGCCTTACCTTAAAGACAGGCCGCAATCGCTTTACCGCACACCCAACGGCATGGAAGGCAAGGGTTTCTTTCAGAAAAACATGCAAAACCAGGCACCCGGATGGGCTGAAACCCTGACACTTGACAACAGCAGGGGTGGAACTATTGAATACCTGCTCTGCCAAAACAGGGATACCCTGCTGTACATGGCAAACCTGGGGTGCATTGAAATTAACCCCTGGAGCTCGTCGATCCCCGACCTGGACAAACCCGATTTTATGATCTTTGACCTGGATCCTGTAGAAATCGGTTTTGATAAGGTGATTCTAATTGCCCTGGAATTTAAAAAACTGTTCGATCAACTTTCGATGCCGGCCTATTGCAAAACCTCCGGTTCCCGGGGCCTGCATATCTATGTGCCGGTTCAGCAAAAATACACATACCCGCAGGTACAGAATTTTGTCAAAATCTTTGAAAAACACATCCACAATCAATACAAGGATTTGACAAGCTTCGAACGTTCTCCCTCTAAGCGGAAGGGAAAAATTTACCTCGACTACCTTCAAAATGCAAAAGGTAAAACAATGTCATCGGTGTACAGCCTGAGGCCTCGCCCGGGAGCTCCCGTTTCGGCTCCGGTTCACTGGGATGAGGTAAAAAGGGGATTGACCCCCGATAAGTTCAACCTGCAAAATATGCGCGAGCGACTTAAAAAAGAGGGTGATTTATGGAACGGCATATTCGATAACAGGGTGGATCTGGGAAATATAGTTGAAATCATGAAAAATCAATAAACATCTTGAATAATAATAGATTTATCTGTTCAAAACCTGAATATATGATTCCATCATGTCATGCATACCGGATACTTTCTAAACGCGACTGACCTGAAATCAACAGAATAATCTGAAAGGGTGATCTTATAAAAAGAATACAGAGCTTCATCGGGTTGACAATATCTTTTCCAATTGCTTAGGGGAAAAAGCAGTTTTGCGTTTCCCTTGTTAAAACAAAAACATTTGGAGTAATCCAGCAACATACCTTAGTTTCTGAAGACATTCTCCCTTTCAACCAAAAAAGGTATTTTTTGGTGCAAGCTTTTTACCGGTCGAGCCACTGCTTAAACTCCGAAGATTTATCCCTGCTTACGATCATACCGTCGTTTGCAAAATTCTGAAGTTTGATTTTAAGCCGCGTTGATGAATAGCTGATAATCTCAGAAAGGGCATCAATATTTACTATGAAGTTTCTGTTGATCCGAAAAAAAAGGGAAGGATCTACTTTCAACTGGAGCTGATCAAGTGAATAATCCAGTGCAAAAGTCTTTCCATTCCGGGTTCTGAGGAAGGTACAGCGTTCCTCCACAAAAAAAGCAACAATTTCCCCGACCGGTACCGATCGAAAATGAGTACCTGCCTTAATAAAAAACCGTGTCTTCCAGGGGTTCACAAATTGTTCAAAAACCTTCGATACCTTTTCATCAACCCTGTCTTCGGCATGCAGCCTCCTGAATTTTTCCAATGCCGCCGACAGTGCTTCTTTATCAACCGGCTTCAACAGATAATCGATGCTGTTCACCTTAAATGCCCTAATGGCGTATTGGTCCCACGCTGTTGTAAAAATTACAGGGGCATCAATTTTTAAAACATCAAAAATCTCAAAGGAGATCCCGTCATCAAGCTGAATGTCCATAAAAATCAAATCGGGGGAAGGATTGCTTGCCAGCCAATTGACCGATTCACCCACCGATTCGAGCCGGGAAACAACTTTCACCTGAGGATCAACCTGATGAAGCAACATAGCCAGTTTTTCGGAGGCCAGCCTCTCATCTTCGATAATTACAACATTCATCATAAAATTACTTTAACCGGAATCTTAACTATATATTCCGATTCAGTTTGTAAAACTTCAATTTCTCTGTTCAATATCAGCCTTGACCTTTCATTCAGGTTTTTTAAACCTGTTTTTGAAACACCGCCGATAAGCGTTTTTGGCTGAAGATTGTTCCTGACAACGAGTTTATCAATCCCTTCATTGTGAATAATTATTTCGAGCGGTTTCAACCGTGTTGCAGAATTGTGTTTAAAAGCATTCTCAATCAACTGCTGCAATGAAACAGGCAAAACCTTTATCTTTTCCGGCTCCTTTATTTCAATCCGCAAGTCAATTTTTTCTTCATCCCTGATTTTTTGAAGTGCAAAATAATCATGCACAAATTGAAGTTCACTGGATAATGGTACAACATCCTTTTCCTGGTTTTCTATAATATACCTGTAAATTCCCGAAAACTTATTAATAAATTCTTCGGATAACCTTTGATTGTTTCTGACCAGGGAAGAAAGGGTATTCAGGCTGTTGAACAAAAAATGGGGGTTCACCTGGGCTTTTAGTGTCTCATACTGAAAAATAAGTTTCTCCTGTGCCAGTTGATGTTCCCGTTTGAGTGCCTCGGCCCACTGGATATAAAAGAAAAAAACAGTACTTATGGCATAACCTGTCAATAGAGCCGCCAGAAATCCTTTCATCTCGAGCTGTGCCAGGGCTGTAAAAAAGCTATCAACTCCATTGTTTTGGATCAGGTACTGCACATAAAACAACCCCAGAAAAAACATTCCCGCTATAGCGAGCACTGCGATATAAAAAGCAAGTAACCTGACTATTACCCGCTTTTTGGAATGAACACCTGACACCTTGCCAGTTTTAAAAAAGCTGTTACCAAGCCAGATAAAAATTTCCAACTGGAGGTACGTAAGGATAAACATGATTAAAAGTTCTTCATGAAAAACTTTTCCCAACAGCATCAGGCTAAAAAACAAAGTAATAATAAATGCTCCGGCAACGATTTTTAACCGCTGAACAAGGAAATTGGTCTGGATTGGTGCAGTAGCCTTTAATTGTAACATTGAAGCACAATTTAAGTATAAAAATATTTGAAAATAGTATTAATTTGAATTACTGCTTCTTTAAAACTTCAATTTCCCGGGTTATGCTCATTACCTGCAGGTTTTGTTGCCCCGGAAGTTTCATTTCAGCATTTACACTTTCAAACATTGTGGCATGTTCTATCTGCATATCCTCCATCGAAACCCAAATGTTACCCCAGTAATGACTCACTCCTTTCATCTCGAGTCCTTCGCCAGCAAACTGCAGTGGATTATTATAGGTGCGGTATTCAATTACAGCACATACTTCATTATTCCGCCTGGAGATACCAGTCCATGTAAGCATCATATTCTTATTTTCAAAAAATCCCTGTCCTGCCAGGTCAATCCTGGAATTAAAACCGGCAGCACTGAATGGTTTATTCAGTTCAAGTTGTTTTAAACAGGCCCATGCCAGGCCTTCTATTCCCATCATATCCCAAACAAGGTTTTTTGCAAAGGCACTGTGATTTGTGAAGGTAACAAAATTTTCCTCATTCATCATCTCAGCAGATGGAACGTACTTGTAACCCTCCATAAAAGATAACTTTTCACCTTCAGGAAATTCACCTGCTGGTTGCATCGAGTTGGCTACTGTTACATTTTCCCATTTCACATGGTTATGGGGCAGCCCCCTGGTATATTCCCCCTTCACCTGCAACCTGTTTAAAAAATTACCATACAGGTCGCAATTGAACTGAGTTGTTATGACCTGAAAACTTTGTATTTCGTCATTCAGCTGAAGATTTTGAGGTATCGATTCAGGAACGTAGGTATTGAATTCCTGTGCAAACAAACCGGAAGCATAAAAAATACCGGCACCAATTGCTGTAATAATTCCACCTGTTTTCATTTTACTAAATTTTAAAAGTTTACTGCATCAAAATTCAGCATTCTGAAATTCATCTTAAAAATTAGGTTTACCAACCGTGGAATTAAGCCTCTGAACGGTATAAAATGATGCCTGAGTGTCAATCAGGAGCAATTACAGGGTAGCCAGCCTCCGGTTTGTAATTTTGCCGTGATGCAACGACTTAAGATATATTTTATGTTCAAGCGACTGAATGATATCCTCTGTAAAATCAACATCGGCAAACTTGCTTGCGCTTAATAAACCGCCCGGACTGAATACATTGACTTCTATAAGTTTGGAACCAATAATATCGAGGCCAACGAAAAACATCCCGTCGCGAACAAGGTTTGGTCGCACAGCCTCAGCAATCCTCAGTATTTCTTCGTTAATTACGGCACGTTTGGCCTCACCCCCGGCATGCAGATTGGAGCGTATATCGTCCGAAGCCGATGTACGTTTAACGGCAGCATACTTCCCCTTGTATTTCAAAATGGAGCCATTCATAAGAAATACCCGGGTATCGCCTTCAACCGATTCCGGAATAAATTCCTGGGCCACTACATAACCCTCCTGCCCGATTGCCTCAATCATTTGTTTAAGGTTCTTTATGTTGTCTTCATTCACCTGGAACACACTTCTTCCACCTGAGCCAAATAAAGGCTTCACAACAATGTTTTTACCCGTCGATAAAAAGAATTCATTAATCTCCCTGTAATTTCTGGAAATTATTGTTTCGGGACGAACCTCTTTTGGGAATTGCTGGAAATAGATTTTATTCAATGCATGCGACAAGCCGTTGGCATCGTTTAACACAATCACATCTTCCTCAATAGCCATCTGCCCGAATGAGATTCCGGCAACCCTTGCCCAGGCACGGGTCTTATCTTCTTCTGCAGGGTCATTGCGCAGCATTACAATGTCAATATCTTTGAACAAAAGGCGTTCTTTGTTTACAACATTTGCTTTCAGGCTCTCGAGGTAAGCTGCCCGGGTTCTGAATTTTTTCTCATCGGCCCTTGTTGCCCTGCCACCGGCATGCCCCTCGGGATACCAGGAGAGATCTTCTACCCCCATATAAAAAATATCGTGCTTGCGGTTATGCATCTTATGTGCCAGAACTGTAGTGGTATAGGGTTCCCTTTCAGTCAGGATGTTGTTTACGACCATGCAAATTTTCATGTCAATTCATTTAAGTGTGTTTATCGCTGTTCCATTTAAAAATTATTACCAACTGTTTCCATTTAATCGACTCACAGGTTAAAATTAATAAGTTCAGTAATTACCTGCTTATTTTTGATTTCTGCCAACCGCTCCAATGAACCACCATCCAACAGGTAACGCGGTTTTATCGGCAGAGGCTTCAATACTTTTCTTACAACCAGTTCTTCAATAACAGGTATATAACTTTGCCGGATTTTTCCTATCAGCAGCGGCTCCAGCGAATTTCCTTCCTTAAGGTATTTAATCAAGGCAAGGAAACCCCGTAAATAAATAGCATCCTTTGTTAATCCTCCCCCGCGGTATACACGGGTTGTTATAAAAAAGGCCTTACGCAGGCCAAAACCATAGGTATCGGTAAGCAGCTCAAATGTTTTAACAAAATCCTGGTGATTGATCAACGAATCGACTGCAATCACCCTGCCGGCCAAAATTTTCATTCTTCCGGGACTGAGGCCACCGGCCAGGTATTCGGCAAGGACAGCAATTCCTTCCTGGAGCTCTTCGTAGCCCGGGACTCCGCTGCTCAGTAGTTTTAATGGCTGGTTCCTTCCGTTGTAATAGGTAACCACATGTGTTCCAATTTCATGCTGTATCATGGCTTCTGCCCGCTCCTTTCGCATTTTCGTGTTTTGAGGAATGTAAAAAATCCCCTTGTCAACCATCATACTGTCAATTGTATCTTTAATCTCCACCTGGTCGATTACTCCCGACCACTGTTCCTGCAGGAACCGAAGTTCCTGCTGCGCAAGCCAGGCAAACTCATGTGCATCGTAATATTCCCTGTTTTCGCTCATTTTTTCTTTTACAGAATCAACTTTTTCAAGAATGTTTTTTGCATCGGATATTAACTGGTTGTCGACACCACCATAGAGCTGCAGGCTACCATATAAAAAATCGGGAGACTCCCTTTCTGCCAGCATTGTGAGCATTTTATCGGTTTCGGCACGTTTTTCCCTGAACAGGTAACTCAGGGTGGGATCATCAATATCCTCAATCCTGATATTATACAACGATCGTTTTAGCAGCTCCGGATCATCGGGTATCATCCGGTAATGAAAAACAGGTGTTTTGCTGAATTTATTTTTTTGAAATTCTTTCCAGGCTTTAGTTCCGTTTACCGGGGATATAAGCATCAGGAATTTTATGCGGCTGTCGATTTCTACAAGCTGCCGGTCGATTTCCCACACCTTGGGCATTATTTCGCGCCGGGCAAGGCTCTGGAATCCAGTTATATTATGGCCTGCCTGCACTTTTACAAAATCAAAAACCGTTTTTTTAATTGCCATCGAAAATTCGGAATAAAACCTGCGCTCGAGCAGCGGGAAAATACCCCCCGATTCGGGATCACGGTAAAACGGTTCGGTTTCAAGGCCAATCAGCATGCACTCCAGCCTTTTTAGTACCTTACGCTCAAGTAATGGCTCCTGGTGTATGGGACATCTTTCCTCTGAATAATTAACCCGGACTTCGGGAATAAGCCCTGCCAGGTTCATTTTCTCAATATAAACCTTTATCCGGCTTAAGGTGTCGGGCAACTCTTCCGGACCGTAAAGATCAAATGTGGCCCTGTTAAACGAGGGCAGTGGGTTAAATCCTCCACTCCAGAGCTCCACAAGCAGGAAGGCCCCAAACTCATCGGAAAGTTTTTTTACAAGCTTCTTTAATAAATTCCTGTACTGCATGAACTCATTGGCCGATACAATCATATAAGAAGCTTCATTTTTTATAAGGTTTTCAATTACAACATCATGATGTTCGTAATCATTGGGGCGATAAACCAAAAGAAAAGGCAGCTTACGTTCCTGGTGGAGCATTCCGCCACTTCCCAGTGGAACATGTATCCCCGAATTTTCATCCAGTTCTTTCTCTATTTTCTGAAAATTGCTGCCCTTTGATTCATATACCATATCCTAAAAGCCTTATGCGAGTTGATCCAATTGCTACATTTCATCTTAGTGCCGTTGCTTTAGCAGCTTCCAGCACCGATGGGACCGATTCCTTCAGTGCATTTTTCAGATCCCTGATCCCGACAATATCTACTGCACCTGTCCACTCATCCATGAATATCTTTTTTAATTCAATGCTCAGCACGCAGCTCTTACCCGGAAACCGCGAGTGTATCCATTTGGCCATGTATCCTCCTTTAAAACGGATGTTTTCTGCTGCATACAATTTCCTGCCCTGGTAATCGTAATTTTTTACCGATGACAAAAAACAATCAACCGTATCGGCCCATAACTCCCGGTCCATTGAACCGGTACCCACATTGATTTCGGGATTTCCTTCGGGATCTGCTTCCTCCATGTCCTTTCCGTTCCGCAGGTAATTATACGAATGTATATCATATACAACAATGTATCCCCAGAAATCAATAAAACGGTTGATTATTCTTTCAAGGCGGCTGTAAAAAAAATCGTATTCGCCGTACGAATACTCCCAAACCGAAACAGGTACCTCCTTTTTCCATACCTGTATACCCCACGATTGATCGGGCGAGCGGTAAACCGAACCTTCACGCGGCCGGTTGACATCGACCTCAAAACGTGATGTGCCCACAACAATACGACTTTCGGCTATATCGGTAAAATAACCCGTATAAGGGTCTTCTTCCCGCAGCCGTTGGTATTCATCAATTGCCAGGTACTTCCCGGTTTCAGGACGAACCTTGTGCCCGTCGTGAATGGCGGTGGCAAGCAACGGAATGTTGAATTCATATATTTCTTCCTGCAGTTCAATCATTCCCTCACATTGGAAAATACTGTGCCAAACAAAAAGCTTAATAATTCACGCCGACTGATTTCGGCTTGCGGGCTTTCATCTATGCATGTAAAGCTCATTGTTCCTGAGATGAAATATTTCATGGTTTTGCACCAGCCAGCTATACCGGCAAGTGAGTATTCAAAACCAATGTGTGGAATATGTAGCAAATTTGTAACATCAAACTGTAGAAATAAATTGCCTTGCTTTAAACCTAACGTTCCCCGATTTGTATTAATTTAAGAAAACACCAAAAAAATACACCTGTATGAAACGTATTCAGCAACACCTTCCAGGGAATCGTATATTTTTAACGACTGCTTTTATGCTTTGTTTTGTTTTGTTAACCTTTACCGCATGCAGCCAGCAGGCCACACAAAGAGGAACAGACGACTGCAATTATATTGAAGACGGTTTCGGGCCTGATGGGAAAGTTGAAGTGCGGGCCGAAACAGTTGTTTCAGGGCTTGAAGTTCCATGGGCAATAGCCTTTCTTCCCGATGGCAACCTGCTTGTTACCGAGCGGCCCGGCAGAATCCGGCTGGTTAAAGATTATAACGGTGACGCCCAGCTTGCAGAAAAACCGGTTGCCACCATTTCCACAGCAAGTACTTCGGAAGGAGGCCTGATGGGCATCGCCGCTCATCCCGATTTCATAAGCAACCGCCTGTTTTACATTTATGTTACTGTTGAAAGCGGAGGCAACGCAACGAACCAGGTTGAACAGTGGCGTTTATCCGATGATGGAACTTCAGCTGAACAGGTAAAGGTGATTTATGATGGAATCAAGGCTTCGCGTAACCATAACGGAGGCCGGATAGCGTTTGGCCCCGACAACATGCTTTATGTAGGCACAGGCGATGCCAGCGATCCCGATTTAAGCCAGGACCCCTCAAGCCCCAACGGCAAACTGCTGCGGATTACCCCCGACGGCCAAGTCCCCGACGATAACCCCCGGCCCGACAGCCCCCTGTTTTTGATGGGCATCCGCAATACCCAGGGATGGGCATGGCCCAACCCCGACGATGCCAATACCCTTTGGGTTACCGACCATGGCCCCAGCGGCGAGATGCTGCGCTTCGGGCACGATGAGGTAAGCATTGCCCGGGCAAACGATAACCTCGGATGGCCCACAATTTATAAATGCGAACAAGAAGCAGGGCTTGTCTCCCCTTCAATCGTATGGCAAAATGCAGTACCTCCCGGTGGAGCGGCTATTTATACCGGTGACGCTATTCCTGAATGGAAGGGCAACCTAATTGTAGGTACGCTGGGCTCCCAGCACCTGCACCGGGTAGTTTTTGAAAACGGCAAAGTAAGTTCAAATGAAGTCTATTTCAGGAAAGAGCATGGCCGTTTGCGTGAAGTAATTATGAGCCCTGAAGGCGAGCTGTTCATCACTACAAGCAACTGCGACGGGCGGGGAAGCTGCCCGGGCAGCGGGGATGCCATTTTGCGGATCACCCGATAAATGTAGTTGGGGCATCTACCCCAAAAAAAAACCTGCATTAAGCTATACCGACAGCTTTTAATAACAAGCCCATCGGGGATGTTTAACAACAAAAAAAACATCAATGAATCTTTTTCACACCGGTTATACATATTTAAGCCCTTTCTTCAGCAGAAATTTCTACCCTAATCGAAAGGGCAGTTTTGCCAGGTAACGAGTTATCGTGAACTGACCTTGGACGGATTAAACTCAATGTAAATTCAATATTAATTCAATGTTAATTCAATGTAAATTCAATTATAATTGACTTTACATTGAGTTTAGTCTGAATTTACATTGAATTTTATAAGTCCGAAGTTATTTTAAAAATCAGGGGCTGTATGAAGTTCTGTAATCTTCAACAATAAGAAACAGGATTGCCGGTCCCGGGCCGGGGGATGAATGGAGGCTCCTGCAAAACCGCAATCAAACTTTGCCTTGATTGGCATTGGAGAAGAATTTAAAGCTCCAAAAATTTAAAGGCTGCCGATAATTGACATGTGTTTTTAATCCCCGGCAATCCACACATGGAACCACAAAAAAACCGGAGAATCAGATTCCCCGGTTTTTTAATAATCCAAATTATAACATTACTGCTTAATTATTCTGCTTGTTTTTACAAGTTCTCGTTCATTGAACATATTGATTATGTATACACCACTAATAAGGTGTGAAGTATTAATTTCAGCACCGGGATAGTTAATATCCATCACCCGCTGACCGGTGATGTTTGTTACAATTACCCGGGTAAGCCTGTCGTTGTTGCTGATTCTTAAATAACTGCCAAATGGGTTTGGATAGACATTATACTCAACAACAGGTGCAGGGTCGACGCTTGTAGGAATAGTAACATCCACAACGTCGGCTTCTACCCTGGGCTCAATTCTATATATGCTGTCTCTGAAAGTAATCACACCGGTAACATCGTATAAATTTTCTGCCACAGGGGTATACGCATACAGCAAGCTGCTTACAATAAGGCTGTCGAGGCCATTGTCGGCAAAGAGAGTCCATTCGCCATCGACGTTGGCTTCAGAGGCACTGGCTTCGGTAACCTGCACCACAACCCCGCTGTACATCGGAATGGAATCGGTTCCAAAATCAATAACAATGGGTTGAACAACAAGGGGTGCTGTTGTTACAGTAACGTTTTCAGCAACAATTGAAGTTACCCCGCCGACCTCTTGTACTGTACCGGCAACAATGACTCCGTTGCCCAATTCCAGCTGCTGGGTATCGGTATATTCCACCCAGATACCTCCTCTGGCAGCATTTTCATCCTGTACATAGAATCCTTCATCAGTATAAACAGCGGTAACCGTTCCATAGATCTGAACCTCCTGATCCAGATAAGGAGAAGTAACATCTTCGCCATGAATTTCAGCAATTGCTATAATTTCGCCTGTAATCTCGAGGATATCGGATTCCATCCTGGGTTCCACCTGGTAGATACTGTCCCATCCGGTTACTACACCTGTAACATTGTAGTAACTGCTGTCAAGGGGAGAAAAATCAAACATATTGTTACTGATAACAACACTGTCGGCACCATCGCTTGAATAAAGTAACCACTCCCCATTTTCATCTGCTTCAGTTGCGCGGGAATTAATAATCTGGACAAGAACATGCTGATACATGGGTAATGAATCGGTTCCAAAGGAATAAACAAGCGGGGTTATTGTAAGGGGGTTTTGGGCCGCTGTTGCTTCTTCAGCAACAATTGCGGTCACTCCCTGCAAGGTATCAACCGTACCGGTAACAACAACCCCATCGCCAACGGCAAATTCGGTTGTATTGCCATATTCAACCCAAATGCCGCTGTACATTGCTACAGAATCCTGGACAAAGAATCCTTCATTTGGATATATTCCTGTAACTGTTCCTGTAATGCGGACCACCTGGCCAGGTTCAGGAGAAACATCCCCCTGGCCATTAATTTGGGCAATTGTGAAATCATCAACTGTTGAGGTTGACTCAAGAATTATAAACGTAGCCTCACTTGCCGGAATCGAATCGTAGGCTGCATTCAAAAAGCCATCGGTAAACCCATAGGTATAGCTGGTTCCCCATGTGAGTTCGGCAACCGGAACAATTGTAATTTTATGTGCTGTTGCATCATAGGAGGCGTTGTATTCAAGATCGGTTCCGTTGGATCTCAGGTAAACCAGGGTATCAAGGCTTTCGTCGGTTAAAGCGGTAGTATCGGTTAATGTAATTGCATCACTGAAAACAATTGAAAGTTCATCGGGAATAACCGACAGGGTATCGTCGTTACGTGGCAAAAAATCAACAAGTGTAATGCCTCCCTCGCCTGTCCAGAACCTTATGGATACGCTGTTAAGGGTGTCATTGCCTTCTATAAAGTAAAACGGGTTGCCCGCTAAATCAAGCACAGAACCCCTGGTAAGTACAATTTGAGCCCTCTCTCCGGGTCTCATGTCAAGCGACGGATCAAATGTAATCACATTATTTTCAACTGTGGCCATTGAAGCATCAAGGCGTTCATATTCATCATACCCTCCCGCTTCTGATGATTGGTGGTAGGTATAAAACCCAAAATTTGGATCCAGTTTTACATTTTCACTAAAAATGAATGTAAAAATAGCGTTTGTGGGCACTGCCAGCGAAAGATCGGGTGTAATTTCAAGCAGCTGAGGCCGGATGGTATCGCGCAAAAAGATCTCATTGAATGAGGTCGCCTGGTTATCGACCAGATCCCTCACTGAACCGGCAGTTACAACCAGTTGATAAGTATCGGAAGAAGAAAACAGGAACTGGGGAGCAAGCGATATCGTACTGCCTGACACCGTAATAGCGGTATCTCCCAGCTGCTCATATACATCCCAGCCTTGTACAGCCCTGCGGTTGATCACAAAACTGTAGGTGGGTGCCAGTTTTACATCTTCATTATAGGTTAAAACCAGGTTGGCACTTACAGAGTCGCCAAATTCAGTATCGGTATATGTTACTTCAAAATCGATTACCTCCGGCGGTATGACATCGGGAACAAATATCCGGGTATAGGATGTTGCAAAATTTCCGGCAAGATCTGAGAACGAACCGAAAGTTATAATCAATTCGTACCTGTGATCCAATGAAAACATACGGACCGGGGTAATTGTAACTACATTGCCATCGACGGCAATATGGGATTCATCGTAACTGTCGTACTCCACAGCATTGCCCGCTTCATAAATATGGGTAACAATCGTAAATTCATCGTTCAGCTGAACATCTTCGCTGTAAGTCAGCGTAAACACAGCGCTCACCGAGTCATTCTGTTCGTTCTCCGTAAGCTCAATGTTGAAATCGATTACTTCAGGGGCACCATCATCGGCCATGAAAGTACGTTCAATCGATGCGGCCAGATTTCCTGCCGAATCCTGGATGGAACCCGAAGTGATAACCAGCTCATACCTGTCGGCCGACCAGAAGGAATGGTCAGGGGAAATTGTTAAAATATTTCCTTCAATACTCACTTCAGTGTCGGTGTAACTGCCGAATTCTTCCCACGCCTCGTTGTTGTAACGGTGGGTCGAAATAACATACGATTCGGTCAGCTCTACATTTTCACTGAAGGTGAATGTAAAAACGGCATCAACCGAATCGGTTACAGCATTATCGGTAAAGGCGATCTGAAAATCAAGCACAACCGGGGGAATGGTATCGTTCTGTGCTTTTAAGGTAGTTGAAATAAAACATAGGGAGATTATCCCCAGAATCAAGGTAAATAATCTTTTCATAGTATTGACTTTTAAAGTATGTAATTTAAATTAAAATTTTGGGTGCCTAATTATTCGTTCAAATAGAACTACAATTAACAAATATTAAAGGTTCATTGATAGGCCCCAAAAATTTTCGACTGCCACTATTTAAAATTATTCTTAACACGGAGGCGGGGGTATGTCGAGTCAAACAGCGGACTCAGGGAAACAGGGCTATACAGCAAAAATGCATTAATGGCACTTTTTAGCAAATTGTATTATTAAACGAGCAGGGGCAATGGGTTCCATCCCTGTTTACCGTTCAATAATCCCCTGCCAGGGCTATACATTATCACAAAAATATATACGGGAAAATCAAATGAACATGAATCCGTTTCCGGAAAGAAACTTCTGTTTTGTTTTCTGAAAACTATTAAAACAGCAATAGCCGGCTCTTCCTGTTGATTTAGGTTTATTTTATAAACAGCTGAATTTTATGTACAAAAATAAACCTTTCCGGCAAACAGGTTCATTGCGGAAACAGCATACCAGACATCAGGGATCGGGCAAATGCACAATTCATTTACAGGAGTTCCAAAAAACAACTGCCTGGTGAATCTGAAACAACATCAGGTAACGCGTTATTCAGTTCACAGGAAAAACAGGTTATACAAATAATTCTTCTTATTTACAGGGGATGTGAACCGATCAACGGATGCCCGGTATAGCTAAACCGGATGCATTTAGGATGCTGGAATACCGGAAAGGATTTCCCTAATCTTATCTTTTGCTTCTTCAGCCGTTTTATAATTAACAAGCGTCACATCGGGGTTTCCCGATATCATTGCCGATATTCTTTTACCCGGTATTGAACGGTACAGGCAAATCACTTTTTTTCCTTCAGAAACAGCCCTGCCAATTTCATACCCCACTCCCAATGAAACTACGGTTATTTCTGCAACCAACACATCGGCAGATTGCAACATTGCCATGTCGCGGGAATGAATAATCCGATCGGGCGTTCCAACATCTCCCAAACCGTTAAGCATCAGGTCGCCAACATGTTCGGTCAGTACAACACCAAAGTTTTTCAGAAACCCAATTAAATCAAGGTATATTTCTGCGTCCTCGCGCCCCCCGCGAATTGATCCTGCAAAATAGATCTTCATTTTTTATGGCGGCTGTCAGCCCATGTCAGCGATCCATTGTAATAATAATTCCGGGATTAAAGTATTCGGTGTACGACATGGGCGATTTAAGCTCCTGCAGTGCTTTTGTAATTACTTCATCCTCATTTATTGAAGCTCTGATTGCTCCTTTCTGGTAATAATAGCGCGATACAATTTCGCCTTTTAAAAGGCTTTTAATTTCGTCGCTGAATATTGTCATATCTTTTTCGGCATCGGGATGAAGTTTTTCCATCATCGCTTCAAATTCATCGGAAGCCAGCTCATAGTATTTTTCCTTTTGAGCGGTTTCTTTCAGTTCTTTCAACAGTTGTTCCGATCGGGATTCATACGAAAAATCCTTTCCTTTGATATATGCTTTAAAATCGTTGAAAATTTCATCCGTCACTTTAAACTCCTCTGGTTGGGCTATGGATTCATTCTCATTTGCAAATTTTGTGGCGTAATCAAAAATCAGGAAATTGGCATACAAAGCAGCACTGAGATTGCTTAATTGCTCGGGATCCAATACTACATCGGGAATAATTCCTCCGCCATCGTAAACTGTTCTTCCTTTTTTGGTATAGAATTCGGTAATCAGCGAATCGGGCACATTGCCCACACTGCCGTCTTCGTTGCGATGGGTATAGTCGAGTGACTGGATGCAGCGTCCGCTGGGGGTATAATATTTGGCAGTAGTAACTTTTAATTTGGTATTGTAGCTTAAATCGCGGGTAGTCTGCACCAGTCCCTTGCCAAAGGTACGGGAACCTACAACAATACCCCGATCCAGGTCCTGCATGGCGCCGGCGACTATCTCGGATGCCGATGCCGACATCCTGTTTGTAAGTACAGCAATCCTGATTGTTGTATCAACAGGGTTTGCGGTTGCAGTATAGGTTCTGTCCCATTGTTTCACTTTTCCTCTTGTGCTTACAATTTCTTCACCCTTGGGTACAAAAAGGTTTACAATTTTTACAGCCTCCTGCAATAATCCCCCCGGATTCGACCGCATGTCAAGAATAAGTGCTTCGGGGTTGTTCTTTTTTAATTCAAGGAATGCCTTTTTTACGCCATCGCCACTGTTTGCGGTGAAATTCGACAGTCTGATGTATGCTGTTTTATCATCAACCATCCCGTAATAGGGAATGGCATCAATTACAATTTTCTCGCGCACCACATTTATCTCAAAAGGCTTATTATTACCGGGCCTCAGAATACTTAGCCTAACAGGTTTTTTGGCAGCCCCTTTCAACATATTGCTGACATCCTCAACCGTCATGTCGTCGGTTGATTTATCCTCCACTTTAAGTATGATATCTCCTGCCTTCAGGCCAAATTTTTGAGCAGGAAACCCTTCGTAGGGTTCTGAAATAACTATTTTATCGTTTTGTTTCCCTATTAAAGCGCCAATACCCGCGTATTCTCCTGTTGTCATAAAACGAAAATCTTCCATCTGATCTTCCGATATGAAGTTGGTATAGGGGTCGAGCGATTCCAGCATTTCATCGATGCTTGTTTTCACAAGATTGTTGGGGTTCACATCATCAACATAGAACATATTCAGTTCACGAAACAAACTGTAATAGATCTCCAGATTTTTGGCTATCTCGAAATTCCTGTTGTCGCGATTAAAACTATAAAAACCTAATCCGGCGATTATTACTATTAAAGAACCAATCCAAATTTTTTTCCAATTCATGTCTGTTATTTTTTAATATATGGCTGGATGCTGTACAAATTATTACTTTCTATTTCGCAAAAATAAAACATTACCCGATAACATATTACAATTCTGCATTTCATTAAGTTAAAATATACTAAAGCTCCTGATGCATTCAATAAGAAAAAAATGCTGAAAACAGATTCAGCTCATTTACATACAAGAACATTCAATTATTGGTTCAACAAAGATCAGACCGATTTTACCTCCCGGAAACTCTTTTCTAAAGGATTACCGTGTTTAATGTAACCTAAACCACACATCCGGCGTCTTATATACAAAACGGTTTAGTTGCCAAACTTTATATATGCATAAGGCCGGGATAGAATTTAGTGTTAAAGTAAAAAAACAATGGAATCATATGAAAGCAATGAGAAGAATTCTTTTTGTATTCGCGCTGGCAATTTCAGCCACCTGCGTTTCCTATGCTGCAAATAATACAGCAGAAGAAACCCAGGTGCGGGATGTAAAAAATTTTAATGCAGTTGATGTATCAACCGGCATCCAGCTGTATATAACCATGGGCAATACAGAGTCGTTAAAAATTGAGGCCTCGGAAAAAATTATCAACAATGTGAGAAGCGAGGTAAGAAATGGGACCCTTCACATTTATGTAAAAAAAACCGGAATTTTATTCCCCAGCTTCCGGAGTAATTCATCAATAAAAGCCTATCTGTCGGTTAAGGAGTTAAACCGGCTCCAGGCATCAGCAGGAGCCCAGGTGAAATCGGAAAATACAATAAAAGGGAACGCTCTGGATTTGGGTGCCAGCAGTGGCAGTCACGTTAACATGGATCTGGCATATCAGGAATTAAATATCAATTCCAGCAGCGGTGCCCAAATGAAAGTGAAGGGCATTACCAAAAATTTAAAGGCAGCCACCAGCAGCGGAGGCTCAGTTAATGCGGCTGATCTGCAATCAGAATACGGTAGAATTAATGCCAGCAGCGGAGGCCATATAACAGTGAACACTACAACCGAAATAACCGCCAGTGCCAGTAGCGGTGGCAGTATCCGCTATTCAGGCAATCCCCGCAATAAAAACATCAACAAATCGAGCGGAGGATCGGTTTCTTCACGTTAAAGTCCTGATTAGCGGGTAATAAATATATAAGCTGCTTTAAAAGGTCCCCTTTTAAAGCAGCTTTTGTTTTAAATGCTTATATTTCCAAAAAAATTTGAATCATAAAACAATTTATGTCAGGAATTTTTCAGGAAAAAAGTAAGCTGGTACTGATCTTGATGTCAACAATTTTATTTACCGGGTTATCCGCCCAGGAAACCTCGCCCCTGTATTTTCTTCAGGGAGTACCCCAGAGTTCACTTGAAAATCCGGCCATCCAGAATCAGTCAGGCAAACTGGCAATCGGGCTTCCTGTATTGTCGGGCATTCACTTCAACTGGAACTCGAACATGGCCTTCAATAATCTGTTTACCGATGGATTCGAATATAGTTTTCACAGGCTCTACGACGCGCTCGATGCCAAAGGTAAAACACAGGCAAGTATCAGTACTTCGGTGTTTTTTGCAAGTGTAAAATACAACAGGTTTACTTTCAGCATATCGGTTTCAGAAAGAGGAACTTTGAACGGCAATTTCGACCGGGAAATCGTCCGGCTTATCCGTGACGGGCTAATCGACTTCTACGGCACGAACGGCCCCCTGGGGAGTGGTTTCATTCAGTTCATGCATTACAAGGAGGCAGGTATAGGTATAGCCAGCGAACTATGGAAAGGTTTTGATGTGGGCATCCGGCCAAAACTGCTGTTTGGGAAATATTT
>OBJA01001057.1_pt1 | contig 20419 bp, 16 predicted proteins | sample 1519751 | NCBI WGS metagenome assembly OBJA01 (sample SAMEA3881238, study PRJEB22517) | soil metagenome | biome: lake sediment; feature: soda lake sediment; material: sediment, water from around vicinity | place: India | collected 2013-12-23 | depth 3 m
CGCCACCAGTTGCAGCCCCTCCTCCCGGCATTGCCGGAGCACGGCGAACTGTTCCGCCGGGTCCATGCCGTAATGGTCGGGGGCGGCATCGATATTGGTCAGCTCGAAGTGGCGGCAGATCAGGCCGTCCCTGGCGGCCAGATAGCCGCAGGCCTCGTTGGGCTCCTCCCGCCGGCCGTGGTCCAGCAGGGCGGTGACAATTTTTTGCTCAATCTGCAAAGTTTCCATTTTTTCACTTAATAAAAAAATCATTGCGGGGAACTGCAGGGGGTGGCCGCGCCATCTTCGGCCGCCTCATCCTGGTCAAGGGCTGCGGCCAGGCTGAGATCCTCACCCTGGCCGCGTTCGGCGAACATTTCATCCAGATGCTTGCGGGCCATCTCCAGGTAGGGGTCCATGGCCAGGGCGATTTTCAGGTTGCGGGCCGCTTCCTGGCGGCGGCCCAGCTTGCGCAGGTTGACCCCCAGGTTGAAAAAATCGATGGCCGAGGCCGGCTCCAGGTCGATGCTGCGGCTGAAGTGGCCGACGGCGGTTTCATAATCATCCAGCTTGTAATGGCAGAAGCCCAGCAGATTGTGGATGTCGGCCCGCTCCTCGTCATGCGAAAGTCCCCGGCGCAGCACCCCGATGGCCTCACGGTAGTCGCCCATGTCCTTCAGGCACTCGCCCATGAAGGAGTAGACGTAGGGCATATCCTCTTCTTCGGGGTTGAGTTCCAGGGTCCGGTGAAAATGGACCATGGCCTCGTCGAAACGCTTCATGGCCGCCTTCTTCTTGGCCAGATAAAATTCAATGAAGTAGGCGTTGGGCAGAATCTCGCCCATGTGCTGCAGTTGGGCCAGTTGCTCATCGGGGTTGCTGATCTGCTCGTGGGCCATCTTGGCGGCAAAGAGGCCGGCGTTTTTGCTCATGGAGCGTTCCCGGAAATGGGCGCCGGGAACGATGGTATAGATGGCCGGAACCTGCACCTGGGGATGCCTGGTGTCCACCAGCAGCACCTCCATGCCCTGGCGGGCCAGGGCCGCCAGGCAGCGGTCGATCTCCACCTTCATATTGTTGTCGGCCAGGTTGGGCAGATCGTCAAGCTTCACCGTCCGGTCGGGCTTGATAATGTAATCCACCTCGTCCAGGGACAGGGGCTTGGGCAGGCCGCTGGCCAGGTAGTTGGCCTTGGTGTGGAAATCGCCGGAGAGCTGGGCCACCTCGGTCAGGGCCCGGATCAGGGCCTTGTTGGGCTCGGGAGTGGTCCCGGCGGTATAGACGATCTCGCTGGTCTCGGGAAAGGTGGAAGGGTCAATGGCCAGGGCGCCGACGGTGGGAATCCCGGTATCCAGGGAAAAGTCGTTAAGATAAACCTCGATTCCGTGGCGGGTGAACTTGCTCAACAACTCCGCCGCCACCGGGTCGGTGATGGAAGCGGGGTCGATCAGCGGGGCCTTGATCCGCTCCCGGGTGATCAGGGCGCAGACGTGGCGCTCGACAATCTCGCACAGCCCCTGGAGAATGGCCTCCTCATACGAGTTGCCGGCCGAGGGGCCGTTGAACTCGTTGATGGCGTAAAACCAGGAAAATGGCAGCAGCACCTGATCGCCCCGATTGAGGTTGGTGGCCCAGCTCCAGCGCATGGGGATATCGGCGATCAGCCGCTCCAGGGTGGCCTCGTCGGTGGTTTCGTCATGGACCGACTTGAGCAGCTCGCTCAAGGGCAGCAGGGGCAGGCCCTCGGCCTTGAGCTGGGCGTAGGTGGCCCGGGCGAAGTTGCCGGGATTCTGGCGGAAGCTGAAGAAGCTGAAACGTTCAATCAGCTCCATGCAGGCGCTGGCCTGGGACTGAGCCGGGGTGCAGCCCTTACCCAACTGTTTTTTATTGCGGATTACCTCGAAGGCCTCCCGGCCGCAGACGCTGAAATAAACCGGGATATCCAGCCGCCCGCTATCCACCCGCTGGACCTCCTTCAGGATATCCAGCTTGACCTCGACCAGCCGCTGCTTGAGCCTGGCGATGGTCTCCTCGGGGGTGCAGAGCTTGTCCTGATCGTAGGTGTAGCTCTTCAGGCAATCGCCATAGACGATGGGCTCGGGCTTGGGGGGCAAACGCAACCTGTTGTTCATCTTAATTTAATCCTCACGCTAACGGCCCATGCAACACAATGCACCGTTTCTTCTGAATAAGGGTAGCAGCTAACTTGGCAAAGCGGGGAGTATAATCGAAGCCGCCATCCGCTGTCAACGGAGGCGGCGGACGTCGCCGATCCGCAGGGTCAGCTTGGTGCGGTCGAAATATTCCAGCAGGGGGATGGAAAACTTGCGGGTCAGGCCGGTGAGATTTTTGAAACGGGGGGCGTCGATTTCCCCCTCCTGCTGAAGGAAGGCCAGCAACCGGGCACGCAACTCAGCCAGCACCCCGGCCTCGAAGTAAAGCTCCTCGCTGACCTTTACCAGCTCGCCATCCCGAAGCAGCACCGCCAGCAACTCCCGCACCAAATCGGCCGGGTACTTGCCATGCTGCTCCAGGGTCTCCTTGACGGTGGGCACGGCCAGGCCGGCCTGGCGGTAAAATTCCAGCAGTTGGCGGCGCAGATCTTCGGTCTCTCCCACCAACGCCACCTGATGGTCGGCCAGCCGGATCAGCGAACCCTCCTGCTTGACCTGGCCGGCCTTGGCGGCCTCCTGCAACACCAGTTGGAAGAGCCGGGCCGAAAGGCTACGGGCCAGCCGTCCCCGCAGCTCCTCCGCCGAGAGTCCGCTTTTCAATGGGTTGTCCCGATGGAAGTCGGCCAGCAGGCCGGCGGCCTTGGTCACCAGAGCGGCCAGGGTTTCGCCGGCGATCATCCGCTGGCGGTCGGGGTCCACCACGATAACCCGGCGGGCGGAAACGCTTTTTTCCAGCACTTTCTGCAGCCGCTTGCCGAACAGGCCCAAACGCACCGCCAGCTCCTGGCGGGTCAATCCGTCAATCCCGCTTTCCCGCAGGTGAAAAAGGGCCAGCTCCTCGGGGGCGCCCTCCCGGTAGAGCGCAAAAATTTCCTGGTTGGCCTGGCGCTGGGCGGGGCTGAAACGGCGGCGCTTGGGCGGGGCGCAGTTAAAGATCACCCCACCGCCGATGGTATGAACCGGCGAGTAGCTCCGCACCACGTAATGGTCGCCGGGCCAGATGCTCACCGGCTCTTCCAGCAGCAACTGCACCGCCCCGGTGGCTCCCGGCTCCAGCTCGTCGGCAGCCAGCAGGGCGATCCGGCCCATGACCTCGGCGGTGCCGACATGGACCCGCACCCGGCGGCGGTTTTTCAGCTTTTTGGCGTTGGCGGAAAGATAAAGAAAGTCGGCGTCGAACATGAAGGAAGGGGCCAGGGAATCGGGGCTGGCCAGCACGTCGCCCCGCCGGATCTGCTCCTTGTCCACCCCCTGGACGTTGATGGCGGTGCGATAGCCGGCTTCCACCTGGTCGCGCTCGGCGCCATGCACCTGAATGCCGCGCACCTTGCCGGTGAGCAGGCGGGGGTAAAAACAAACCTCCTCGCCTAAAGTCAGCCGCCCGGAAATCGAGGTGCCGGTGACCACCGCCCCGAAGCCCTTCATGGTGAACACCCGGTCCACCGGCAGGCGAAAGGGGCCATGGGCCTCGCTGAAATCGCTGGCCGCCACCAGCCGGTCCAAGGCCTCCCGGACCTGCGGAATCCCTTCGCCGGTGACGGCGGAAACCGGGATCAGCGGAGCCTCGGCCAGAAAGCTCTCTTTAAGAAATTCCCGCACCTCGTCGCAGACCAGCTCCAGCCACTCCGGGTCCACCAAATCCTTTTTAGTGATCACCACCAGGCCGCGCTTAACCCCCAGCAGGCGGCAGATTTCAAAATGCTCGCGGGTCTGGGGCATGATCCCTTCGTCGGCGGCCACCACGAAGGCCACCAGGTCGATCCCCGAAGCCCCGGCCACCATGTTGCGAACAAAACGCTCATGGCCGGGCACATCGACAATCCCCAGACGATGGCCGCAGGGCAGATCGAGATGGGCAAAACCCAGCTCAATGGTGATCCCCCGCGCCTTCTCCTCCTTGAGCCGGTCGGTGTCGATGCCGGTCAAAGCCCGGACCAGGCTGGTCTTGCCGTGATCCACATGGCCGGCGGTGCCCAGGACTATCTCACGCATCGCATCCCTGTTGCCGATTCAATGCCATTTCTCCGTGAGATACGGATTGCTTGCCGCTTCCTCGCCGATGGTGGAGCGGGCGCCGCCGTAGCCGTGGCCGGGCCAGACCACCGTTTGAGGGGGCAGCTTGAGCAGCCGCTGTTGCAGGGAGTTGACCAGGGTGGCGGTATCGCCGCCGGGGAAGTCGGTCCGCCCCACCCCGCCCACGAAAAGGGTATCGCCGGTGAAAAGATGGGGCGCGGAGTAGAGGCAGATGCCGCCGGGGGTGTGGCCGGGGGTGTGGATCACCTCCAGCTGGATGCTGCCCAATTCGATCAGGTTGCCATCGGCCACCAGGCGATCGGGGGGCGGGGATGCCGGCAGGCCCAGCATGGAAAAATAACGCTCCACCTCGGGCTGGGCAAAGAAGGCGGCATCATCCTGGTGCATCACGATCTCGGCCCCGGTTTCCCGCTTGAGCAGCGAGTTGCCGCAGACATGATCGGGATGGCCGTGGGTGCAGACCAGCAGTTTCAATTCCAGACCCGCCGACCGGCAGGCGGCCAGGATTTTATCTTCATCGCCGCCGGGATCGATGGCCAGGGCCTGACCGCTCTCCCGGCAACCCAGGAGATAGCAGCAAACCGCCATCTGCCCCACCACCAACTGTTCAATCAGCATATTTTTCACCTTGGCAACCGTTCAGCAGTCGCATTTGGCCGGGTCGCAGACCCCGCCGCAGCCGCAAGTACTACCCGCCCCGGCCAGGGGCATGGGGACGACACCGGGCATTCCCGCCAGCCGGGGGCCGGCGGGCAGCAGGCCGGCCACCTTGTCCACCACCGCCAGCATCGCCGTTTGGGCCGCACTGGCGGCGGCCTCGCCCACCAGGGGGCTGCCCTCGTCACCGGCCAGCATCACCCGGGGGTCCAGGGGAATCCGGCCTAAAAATTCCAGCTTGTACTCCGCCGCCAACTGCTCGCCGCCGCCGCTTTTGAAAAGTTCGGCTGTCCGGTTGCAGTGGGGGCAGACGAAGCCGCTCATATTTTCCACCAGCCCCAGAATCTTCATCCCCATATGGCCGCAGAAGTTGATGGATTTGCGAACGTCGGCCAGAGCCACCCGCTGGGGGGTGGTGACCACCAGGGCCTTGGCGTCCTTGATCATCCGGGCCACGGTCAGGGGCTCGTCGCCGGTGCCCGGCGGGGCGTCGATCACCAGATAATCCAGCTCACCCCACTCCACATCGGCGATGAAACGGCGGATGGCCTGGTTTTTCAAAGGCCCCCGCCAGATCACGGGATCGTCACGGTTGGCCATCATGTTTTCCAGGGACATCACCAGCAGGCCGTCGCGGCCGGCCAGGGGGACTATCCGGCCCCGGTCGGTGGTGGCCGGGCTCTCGCTCAGGTTAAGCATCCGGCAGATATCGGGGCCGTGGAGATCCACATCCATCAAGCCCACCTTGAAGCCCGCCCGGGCCAGGCCGCTGGCCAGATTCACCGCCACCGTGCTCTTGCCCACCCCGCCCTTGCCGCTCATCACCAGGATCTTATGGCGAATTTGCCCCAGGGCCCGGTCAATATCCAGATTGCGCCGCGCCTCCTCGGCGGCCGGAGCCCCGCAGTTGCTCTTGCCGGCGGGGCCGCCGCAATCGGTTTTGGCGGCGGAGGCGCCGCATTTGCTGCCACAGTTACTGCTCATCTCGTTTTATCACCTTACTTCATGGGAATAAATTCGGTGCGCTCCAGGGAAAGCTCCATGTAAAAGCGGTGGGAATCCAGGTTGAAGCAGATCCGGCGGCTGGCCTGGAACTCCGACTCCGGGGTCAGGACGATGGCGCTGTTCAGGGCGATGGCCTTGGGCTGGCCCATATAGGAGGTCAGCTCGTAGTTGCTCTCCACCATCCGCAGGGCCCGGCCCATGATCTGGTTGGTCATCTCGCCGATGGTGTCCACCACCTCCGCCGAGGTGTAATCGTTGGCCAACTCGCTTTCCGGCATCCCCATGGTGAGCATGTAGCTGCGATAGAGGCCCATGGCCGCATCCCCGGAAAAGTTCATGATGACCAGACCGTTGTAGTCACCGTTGAACTGGACGAAACAGCCGATGTCGGGCTTGAGGCTGACCTTGGGGATTTCCTGGAGGGTGGCGGCAAACTTGAGGCTTTTGCCGGTGCTCTTGTCCACGGTTTTCTTGGTGGCCTGGCAAAAAAGCCGGGCCACCAGGTCGATGGTCTGGGTTGACATGGTCTTCTCTCCCGCTCGCACTTAATAAACCTGGGGTAAAGGTCAAGGGAATAGCAGATATGGCCAAGGCTGACAAGATTATTCTGAGTAACTGTCCAGCAGTACCCCATCTTGCGGCGATCAGGTCGGCTAGAGTACCTGATGTACGCTACGCCGACCTGCTTACCGCAACCCGGGGCACTGCTGAACAGTTACTTTCCTGCTACGCTTAAATGCTGGGCTTCGGCGGTTCCGGCGGACAGAAAAGGCCCGGCGGGCGGGCAACGAAAAAAAATTGCGGCGAAATTTTCAGTAATGCCGGGAGCATCAACCACAGGGCCGTAGTCCGCTGCTTTTTTTGCTTTACAGCATCCATATCTTGTGCTTTCCTGACCCCGCCTACACCACATGTTGTAGCGCTCGCAACACAGTCTCGTTCCGCGGAAAAAGTCCCAAAAACCAAAAAGTCAGCAATCAGGGAGTGAGCAGCCATGACCGCCAAGACCCCAGCCCCCGCCAAGGCCACCAACAAAGTTCCGGCCAAGGCCATGAAGCCCAAGTTTTCCGCCAACGCCCTCACCGTGCTCAAGCGGCGCTACCTGAAAAAGGATGAAAACGGCCAGGTGCTGGAGACTCCCCAGCAGATGCTCTGGCGGGTGGCCGCCACCGTGGCCGAGGCCGACCGGCTCTACCGCTCGGATGCCGACACCGACTCCCTGGCCATGAACTTCTACGAGCTGATGGCCCGGCTGGACTTCATGCCCAACTCCCCCACCCTGATGAATGCCGGCCGCAAGCTGGGCCAGCTCTCCGCCTGCTTCGTGCTGCCCATTGAAGACTCCATGCCCAGCATCTTCGAGGCGGTGAAGCAGACCGCCCTGATCCACCAGAGCGGCGGCGGCACCGGTTTTTCCTTCTCCCGGATTCGGCCCAAGAACGACGTGGTTCACTCCACCAAGGGCATCTCCAGCGGCCCGCTATCCTTTATGTCGGTGTTTGACTGCGCCACCGAAACCATCAAGCAGGGGGGCACCCGGCGGGGGGCCAACATGGCCATTCTGCGGGTGGATCATCCCGACATCATGGATTTCATCAAGGTCAAGTCCGACCTCAACGTGCTTCACAACTTCAACCTGTCGGTGGCCATCACCGACGAGTTCATGCGGGCCCTGGCCGAAAACGGTGACTACGCCCTGATCAACCCCCGCAACGGCGAGATCGTCCGCTACCAGAACGCCACCAAGCTCTTCCGCCAGATCGTCAAGCAGGCCTGGCTTTCCGGCGAGCCGGGCATCGTCTTCATCGACCGGCTCAACGCCGACAACCCCACCCCGGAAGCCGGGGCCATCGAGTCCACCAACCCCTGCGGCGAACAGCCGCTGCTGCCCTATGAGTCCTGCAACCTGGGCTCCATCAACCTGGCCAATATGGTCAAGGACGACGAGCTCGACTGGCGCAAGCTGGGCGAGACCGTCAAGCTGGCGGTCCATTTCCTCGACAACGTGGTGGATATCAACAAGTACCCCCTGCCGGAGATCGAGCGGGTCACCAAGCTCAACCGCAAGATCGGCCTGGGGGTCATGGGCTTTGCCGATCTGCTGATCAAGCTGGAAATTCCTTACTCGTCGCCGGAAGCGGTGGCCAAGGCCGAAGAGGTGATGCGTTTTATCGACCAGCAGGCCCTGGCGGCCAGCATCGAGCTGGGCAAAACCCGGGGCGCCTTCCCCAACTTCCCCGACAGCATTTACGGCCGCCAGGATCCCCAAACCCCGGTGCGCAACGCCACCCGCACCACCATCGCCCCCACCGGCACCATCAGCATCCTGGCCGGCTGCTCCAGCGGGGTGGAGCCCCTGTTCGCGGTGGCCTTCCTGCGGCGGGTGATGGACAACGACGAGCTGTTCGAGGTCAATCCGCTGTTCGAGCAGATGGCCAAAAACGAAGAGTTCTACTCCCACGATCTGGTTAAACGGATCGCCCACCACGGCACCCTGGCCGAGATCGAGGAGGTGCCCGAAAAATACCGGCGGATTTTCGAGACCGCCCACGACATCACCCCCCGCAACCATATCGAAATTCAGGCCGCCTTCCAGCGCCACACCAACAACGCGGTGAGCAAGACCATCAACTTCCCCCACGGAGCCAGCGAGGATGATGTCCGCGAGGCCTACCTGATGGCCTACGAATCGGGCTGCAAGGGGGTGACCATTTACCGGGACGGCTGCCGCGACAATCAGGTGCTCAACATCGGCAAGACCGACAAGAAAACAGCGGCCGCCCCCCAGGCCCTGCCGCAAAAACCCATCAAGCGGGACCGGCCGGCGGTGCTCACCGGCTGCACCTACCAGATGACCAGCGGCTGCGGCCCCATGTACGTGACCATCAACGAGGACGAAGAACACCGTTTCTTCGAGCTGTTCAACACGGTGGGCAAGGCCGGCGGTTGCGCCGCCAGCCAGTGCGAGGCCATCGGCCGGCTGGTCTCCCTGGCCTGGCGCAGCGGGATGTCACCGGAACCCATCGTCAAACAGTTGATCGGAATCAGTTGCCACAAACCGGCGGGATTCGGTGAAAACAAAGTAACCTCCTGCGCCGACGCCATAGCCCAGGCCATCCGCAAACACCTGGAGCGGACCAACGGCAGCCGGGACGCCACCCTGGTGGCCGAGGTCAACGCCATGTTCGGGGCCTGCCCCGAATGCGGCGGGGTCATCGAACATGAAGGCGGCTGCTGCGTTTGTCACGCTTGCGGCTACTCCGAGTGCGGCTGAGCGGCCCTGGTGAGCGCTTACGCTTTTCTTTACCAGCAGACCCAAGGTTTTTTCGCCCGGGTGGCGGAAAACCTGGAGCAAGAGGCCGCCACCGAACTGGCCGCCCTGGGGGCCCGGCGCCTGAACCCCGGCCATCGGGGCGTCCACTTTTGCGCCGGCCCGGCGGAGCTTTACCGCATCGTTTACCAAAGCCGGCTCTGCAGCCGGGTTCTGGCCCCCCTGCTCCACTTTTCCTGCCACAGCACCAAGTACCTTTACCAAACCGCCATCGCCCTGCCCTGGGAACAACTGCTGGACCTGGATCAGACCTTCATGGTCAACGCCCGGGTCAGCGCCAGTAAAATCGGCCACTCGCGTTATGCCGCCCTCTGCCTCAAGGATGCCATTGTCGACCGCTTCCAGCAGCGGGTGACCGCCCGCCCCAGCGTCAATCGGGAACAGCCCGATCTGGTGTTCGACCTTCATCTTCACCAGAACAAGGCGGTGATCAGCCTGGACCTGGCCGGTGAATCCCTCCATCGCCGCCATTACCGGCAACAGGCGGTGGAGGCGCCCATCCAGGAAACCCTGGCAGCGGCGATTGTCGATTTTTCCGGCTGGGACGGGGAATCTCCCCTGGTGGACCCCATGTGCGGCTCCGGCACCCTGCTGGCCGAAGCCCTGATCCGCCGGGCCCGAATTCCGGCCGGCTACCTGCGTACCCGTTTCGGGTTCAGCCACCTGCCCGACTTCAACCCCCAACTCTGGCAGCAGGTAAAAAAAGAGGCGGATGCCGCCATCACCGAGCCGCCGGCCGGGTTGCTCCATGGCAGCGATGTTGCCGCCGCCGCCATCAAGGCCGCCCGCCACAACCTGAGCCTGCTGCCCCACGGCAAGACGATCTCTTTACAGATTAAGCCCTTTCAGCAACTGGCCCCCATCAACAACTCGGTGATCGTCGCCAACCCGCCCTACGGCATCCGCCTGGGCGAACAGGAGGAGGCCGCCGCCCTGGTGGCGGAACTGGGCACCTTCCTCAAGCACCACTGCACCGGCTCCACCGCCTGCCTGTATTTCGGCGACCGCTCACTGATCAAGGCCATCGGCCTGCGCCCCGCCGCCAAGAAAAACCTGCGCAACGGCGGTCTGGACGGCATCCTGGCCCGCTACCAGCTCTACTAAACACCGCAAGCGTTCAGCAGCACCACACCTGTGGTTTACATTTTTTTAACATTGACGCCGACGCCCCAAACAAGATAAAAAAACTCCACTATCAATAACTGCTCTCATTATCATTGCCAGCAACGGGCTGGATACCAACAACAACCAGGAGGTGCAAGATGAGTGACCGCAGAACTTTCCTGAAAGGTGCCGCCGCCGCCATGGCCGTTGCCGCAGTGGGCAAGGCCAACTTCGCCCTGGCCGCCCCCGGCGGCTGGAAGAACATTATTTTCACCGCCGACAACCCCGGAATCTGGGAAGGTCGCGCAGGCAGCCACGCCCCCGAGGTGAAGGTAGCCGCCGGTGGCGCTTACGGCCGGGTGGTAACCATCAAGACCAACCACGGCATGACCGAACCTCATTACATCGTGCGCCACACCTTGGTACTGGCCGACGGCACCTTTGTCGGCGGCAAGGTCTTCAAGCTTGACGAAACCCCGGAGTCCAGCTACGAACTGCCGGCCGGCTACACCGGAAAGATCTACGCCACCAGCTACTGCAACCTCCACGACCTCTGGCTCACCGAAGCCACCGTTTAAGGGTAGGCCATCGCCGGCATTAGCCGGCCATAACACCTCTCACCAACAACAAAAAAGCGAAGGGGCCGGTTTTCAAAACTGGCCCCTTCGCTAGCCATGCAACATGGCCTCACCCTGTACTCTTTCGACGCCCATTTTCAGAAGATAGAGGGCCTGTTACTGAGCGGAAGGTGATCGTCGCCTGAGAACGTGGTCTGCCCCTCTACAAAAAAGGGCCGGCGGCCGGTGGCGGTCGAGGAAATCTGAAAGTTCGGGTTGCAGATTTCTCCGGCTTCGTTTACCAAGTGTGAAATTGGGGTCAGACCCCAATCCCCCCCTCACGGCTGGATGATCGTGCCGGTTTCCCGGCAATAGGTCACCAGTGTTTTCCATTTTTCCCTAGCAATTTCATGAACGATGCTCATTTCCAGACCCTGGTATTCATGAATGGCCACATTTCTGAAACCAGTCATGGCCACCATATCGCGGGCGGTCTGCTCGCTTATGACCCCGGCTCGCTGAAGAAGCCGGAAAGCGTCCCCGCTGTTCTGGGGCATGCCCAGATGGTTTTGGGCCACCAGATGCAGGGCCAGATCGATTGCCGCCTGACAGGCTCTTTCGATGTTCAGGATCAGGGCGTCAAGATGGGTGTAACTGCGCAGATCCGGATCCGCCCGGTATTCCTCTCGCACCCGGCGCAGGGATCTTTCGATGATGGCGGCCTTGTTGCGACAAACGTCATCGGGCTCGATAGGCATCCAGCACCTCCTGGCGACTTTCGTTGAAGACCGCGTACATGCCGAGCAAGGTACTGATTTTCAAATCGGCGGCGGATCGGTCCCGGACAAAAATCCGCCGCCCCTTGAAAATTGCTTCCTTGGCGTAGATAAGGTTGTGGGAACCGAGTTCGCCGATGTCCACCGGGATGCCCAGCTCAAACGCCAGTTCCGCGGCCAGCTCAAAGAGTTCGATTGAACTCAGGCTCCGACCCGGGGCAACAAGCACGGCCAAATCGATATCGCTGTCCGGGCGCATCTTGCCGGATGCCGCGCTGCCCAGCAAGTAGACCGCCAAGATGCGCTCATCACGAGCCATCCGCTCGGTGAGCTTTTCCAGCTGGCAATATGAAAGTTGTTCTTGAACCATGTCCAGGCGATCCCCTTTTCCCGTTATCCGATGGCCAGGCGTCGGCACCGGCATGAATCGCCGCCGGCGTACTGGCCGTAATCGCCGGCCAGCAAGCCCTGAAATGAAAGATCCTCGTCCAGATCAGGCCAGTGCAAGGGGCATGCCCCTTTTACGCTCACGACTAAGCCGCTCGCAACAACGGCCAGGCGGCAAGCATGCCCTCAATGCTGAGGTGGTAGTCCAGACCGGGCCACTCTATTCCGGTACCATCACAGATCAAGCGATAATCGACCAAGTCTTTAATGGCAGCGTTGACCAACTCCGGATACCAACTCAGGGGGGTTGAGATCACCCGACCGTCAACCAGCTCAACATGCAGCAAGCGGCTATCGGCCCAAACCTCCTTAGCTGCGAGAAAACCAGTCATTCCATCTTTCTTCGAAAGTTGCATTATGTTCCCTCATTATGGACAGGCAACGTGGCAAGACCACCCTGTGGTGGTGGTCGAAGCTCTGAAATACCGCTACAACAGGGGAAAGAGGAGCAATCTTTACTTCTGGAGAGACGCCCGGGGCAACGAGGTGGACCTCCTGCTGGCCGGCGCAGGAAGTGTTGGTATCGGCGACAATCTTCATAAGTACATTTGTACAACTAAGCCTTTTCCTTGTCCAACTCAAAATGAAAAAGGGGCGGCGGCCGCTTGGCCGTCGCCCCCTCTTGGTACTGTCGGCGGCTGAACCGGGGCGGAATTTTAAGCCGCTGCCGGTTCAGCCGGTTGAGGTTTGGTTTACGCTTAGCCCTGGAGCAGGCTGAGTACGTTCTGGCTGGTGGCGTTGGCCTGAGCCATGGCGAAGGAGCCTGCCTGGTTCAGCACCTGGAACTTGCTGAAGTTGGCTGCTTCCTCGGCGAAGTCCACGTCACGGATGCCGGACTCGGCTGCCGACAGGTTGACCCGGGTTACGGTGATGTTGGTGATGGTGGAGGTCAACTGGTTCTGGACGGAACCAAGGTCGCTCCGGATCTTGCCCAGATTCTTCAAGGCCGAATCGGCGATGGAGATGGCGATCTGGGCACCTTCCTGGGTAGTCACATTCACATCGGCCAGGGTGTACTTTTCAACATCGGACAGCGAAGTGGTGGCGGAAGCGCCGCTGCCACTGGTGGCGGCCGGAGCCAGAACGCTCTGGGCCTTCAAAGTTGAACCCGCGGCCAGTGTCATGGAGTTGCCCAGGTAATTGACACCCTCAGTGGTGGCATCACCGGTCAGGGTGGTGCCGGCCTTGATAAGATGGCCACCCTGCACCATGATGTCATTGGTCAGCGTAGTGCCGGCCTTCAGGATGGAGCCGGCGGCCAGCTGGGAGCCGGCGGCCAGAGTCATCGAGTCGGCCAGCACGGCATCGGCCGTCAAATCCAAGCGTCCGCCCACCGTGGAACCTTTTTCCAGCACCGAATCCGCCTTGACTAGAGAGCCGGCCTTGAGGATGGTTTCCTGGGTCATATTTGCCGTGGTTACATCGGCATCCAAAATAACTGTACCGCCGATGGTGGAGCCGGCCAGAATGCTGGTACCAGCGACATCCTGTATCCTCGAGGTCTTGGCCGTCTCGCTATGGGCCTTCAGCGTCATATCATAGTTCAGGGTAGTCGTGCCGTGCGTCCCAAACTCTTTACCGATAAAGGACCCTGCAGTGAAGGATGAGGCATTGGTGGCACCTCCACTCACAATGGTCGAATCTTTCTTCAAGATCATGTCGGCCAGCAAGGTGTTGGTCCCGGTGGTGGTAATATCACTCTCCAGGACGGTACCGGCGGCAATGGTGCCATTGGCCGTGGTAATGGCCGTGGTCAAAGTGGTGCCGGCCGAAATGGTGGAGCCGGAAGCCAAAATCGAGCCGGTTTTGAGCAGACTGTCGGATTCGGTGGTGATATTTGCCGCAGCGGTGGTGGTGCCGCCAAGGACCGTACCCGCCGCGATCTGCGAACCGGAGCCAAGAGCGGAACCGGCCTTCAGCTCGCTATCCTCGGTCAGGCTGACATTGCCGTCGAGATTGGTATCGGTCAACGTAAAGCCGATGGTGGACCCTGCCACCAGCACCGAGTCTTCTTACAGCAAAGAGTTCTTGGCCAGCGTCGAGTCGACGGTGGTGGTCATATCCACCCGTGCCGTTACCGAGGCGGAAAGATTCAGCTTGACATTATCCAAGGCGTCGCTGATCCGAATTTCGTTGGCGCCGGTCTGGAACAGCTTAAGTTCGCCGAAGGTGGTGAGGTTGCTGCCCACCAGGGTAACTCCGGTATCACCGGAAACCTGAATGGCCCGGCCATCGGTGGAGGTCAGGGTCAGATAGCCGGCCTCATCCACGCTGGCTACCACCCCGTGCTCATTGGTTTTGTTATTGATGGCATTAACCAGGGCGCCGTCGGCGTCGTTGGCCTGAACCGACAGGGCACCAATGGCAACCCCGTTAACAGCGAAACTGGTTCCGGTATTACCGGCAGCCACCGTATTCTGGGAAGTGACCGCCACGTTGATTTCGGCGGTAACGCCGCTGTCAACGGAAACCCGGTTGATGGCATCGGCCAGGGCCCCGAGGCTGTTTGCCCGGGTGTTGTCATAGGCCATATTGACCGACTGAAGGGCAATCTCCCGGTTTTGGATGTTGCTGAAAATGCTCATCCGCACCTCGCCCACCCCGGAAACCCCCAAGCTGGCGGTGGTAAGATGACCGGTCTTGTTGGTTTCGGCCGAACCGATGGAAATACCGACGGTTTCACCGGAGAAGGAGCCGACCTGGAACTTCTTGTCGGTAAACTGGCCGGAAAGCAGTTTCTGGCCGTTGAAGGAGGTGGTTCTGGCAATGTTGTCAAGCTGAGCCAACAGCTTATCAACGTCGGCCTGGATGGCATTACGGCTCTCGGTGGTCTGACCGTCCTGGGCGGCCTGGATGGCCTTGGTCTTGACGGTGTTGACGATGTTGATCGCTTCTTCCAGAGCACCGTCGGCGGTCTGAACCATGGAAATACCGTCGTTGGCGTTCCGAATGGCCTGGCCCAAACCCATAGCCTGGGACTTCAGGGCGTCGGCGATGGCCATGCCGGAAGCGTCGTCGGCGGCCTTGTTGATCCGCAAACCGGATGACAGTTTTTGCAGTGAAGAAGAGAGCGCGTTGCTGTTCTTCTGCATGTTGTTGTGGGCGTTCATTGCCGCTACGTTGGTATTGATTCTGAGACTCATGGCAGTTTCCTCCGTCCATGTTTGACAAAATAGGGGATTCCGTTCCCCCGCGATTAACCTTTAACCATAAACTCGACAACTTACTCACTGCTTGAGGTCCGTTGGGATTCGCCGGGCCTGATCATCACCTCCTCTTTCCCAGCCTGTACCGCAAGCTGTTGTTTTCATCACCACAATCCCTATGCCCGAGGCCGGAAGTACGGATAGCAACCGCAAACCCGACCTTAGCTTTCAAAGTGCTTATCGGCCCTCGCCCGGAAGGCTTAAATATTTTTTGCGATCTCCCGAGCCCTTTGCCGCCAGATCTCGACCAGCGACGGGTAGCTTGTGCCGAAATCGCGCTCCATCGTTAGCCACCGGCGGGCCAGTTTCACCCGCAAGCGATCGACTTCCGGGTCCGGCGCCAGGGCGCTGCTCCAGGCCTGGCGAGCCTCGACAAAATCCAGCAGACCGGCGCACACCAGCCCCCGCCAGGGGGCAAGCCGCTCCCCGGCTGCACATAGGCGGGGATGAAGCAACAGGGCGGCCGCCCGGGCAAAAAAACCGTGGGCGGCATAAAGCTGCAGCAATTCCTCGCCGGCATTACTTTCAACCGAGCCGACGAACCTGGTTAACAATTCCTGTTCCCGCTCAAGGAAATCCTTGGTTGCGGCGGCCGATTGGTGAAATTCCGTCGCCGCTTCCTCCCACAAGCGCAGCAGGCTCGAGAATCGCTCAACCTCCGCCCGCCACCAGGCCGGGCTTTGGGGCTTGGTGGCGGCAACCGCCCGCTCACGCTCCAAATATCGGGGGCGGCCGACAAAGGTCAACTCGGCCAGGTCATCCCAAACCGGATCAGCGTTTAAGGCAATAGTTTCCTGGAGCAACCGGTTGTAATGCCGAACAGCGGCGCCGGCCTTCCGGGTCGGCGGCCCCTTTTTGATGGACATCAATTTTACCGCGTTAGTCAGTAGTTTTAATTCACCGGCCAATTGTGCCAACTTGTCGCGTACTCCGACAACCCGGGACAAGCACTGCTCCAGGGCGCCGGACACCAGGCTGAAATCCAACCTCTTCTCCGCAAGCGCGGCGACCAATCCTCCCCGCGACTGCGGCGGCAATTCCGCCATGGCGGCCAGTTTTGCCGCCAACTCCACAGGCCGGGCACCGGCGATCATAGCGCCGGTGGGGGACGCATTGTTAAAGGCAATCCCCGGAGCTTCGGCAATCATCGCTTCCAGGCCCTGCCGCTGGCTACTGAAACTGAGGCTGGTCGGCACCTCTCCGCCCCTGGTTCCGGGCACGTAAATCTCGGCTTTGGCCGCCCTTCCCGAACGAGCCGTGGCCACCCCGGCGGCATGTTCGGAAGCGCCCGAACCATGGGCCAGATCAACCCCGACCAGGGTCACATCATCGGCTTCGAGAATGATCGCCAGAGCCAAAGCCAGATGGGCCCCGGAAGGCAAGCCCGCCGCACCTCCCAAAGACTGTTCTCCACAGGCTCGACGCAGCCAATTTTCAGCAACACTGGAATCGAACGCCCAGACCAGGCGTTGAACCGTCATCATTTGGGGAATCAAAGGGGCAACTTTGGCGCCAACCACCAGGCAAAACGGCTGATGACGGCCGACCTGGCCGACAACTTTTTCAATATTAAGAGTGTTGAAGTCCACCGAGACAACAAAGTCGGGCACGATGCCCGCCGCCGTCAAAGGGGCCAGGGCAGCATCCACCGCGATGATCAAAGCCCGGGAAGCCGCCTGGCGCAAGTACGGCAGGGCCGGCGTCAGGGAGGGCCCGGCCCCCACCAGCAGCACCGGCATCCCCCGGCCCAGCCCCCGCAAAGCATGAATGGTGCAGGCGTTGCGAAGCAGGGGGATATTGGCAAGACGATTACGACACATAACGGGAGCATAGCGAGCACTAACACCCTCATTGGCCACCTTGGCGGTAAGAAGGGCCGTTATCCTATCGTCCACCTCCTTATAGCGTGCAGGGTTGGCTACCATATCGGGCTTATAGCGGAGAATCGCCACGTTTTTGCCGACCCCGAGCAAGGCGGCCGCAGACTTGAACTTGGGCAACCAGTCATCACCGATGAAAAAATGCACTTTGGCGGCAGCCAACAAGGGGCGCAAATCCGCCACCCGGGCGGCGGTAAGCAGCTTGGCCGGATCCGGCTCCACAATCAGGATCGCCTCCAGCCCCGGCCGCTCCCGCAGCACCAGCAAAGGGCCATACCCCATCCCAAGGCCGACAAAAACGGCAATGCCGTCGGCGTTCGGACCAATGGTTTGCAAATGACCGGCAACTTCCAACCAGGGATCCCCTGCCGAATTATCGCTTGCGGCGGCGGCCGCACCAACCGGTTCGCTTGCTTCTGTCGGCAAGGCGGACAACAACCTGTACAGTTCGGAATCCCGGTGGGCCAATGCTTTCAGGTTGGCCGCCAACAAATCTGTCACCTCCATTCAGTCCTCCTCCATATTGCTTGACATACCACACGAGCGGTGCTAGACAATTTGTTCAGTGAACGAACATTTCCTCGGTAAACTTTTCTTCCGGGCACCGCTATCATGATTAACATGGCAAAACCCTCCTTCCTGGTTCCAACCAAAAAAAACCGCAAACTCGCAGTTCTGGTGGCAATCCACCGCCTGACCTCCCCCAGCCAGCACAAAATCGCCCTCCAGGTCGGAATCAGCCGGGCCATGGCTAACGGTTATATCAAACAACTGGCGGCGGAAAAGTTGCTGAAAGTATCCAACCGCAACAACCGCGACCTGGACTATCAGCTCACCGCCCGAGGCAAAGGGGAGCTTACCCGCCTGCTGATGGATTATTCGGCGGAGATCATCCAACTGTACACCCAGGCCAAAAACGAGATCAGCAAGCGGCTGGCCGCCGTGCTGCCGCTGGAGGCCCCCAGCCGGGTTGTACTCTTCGGCGCTTCGGAAACCTGCGAAATGGCCCTTCAGGTAATGGGCAATTTCCCCAAGGCCAAGGTAATCGGGATCGTCGACAGCGACAACTCCAAGCAGAACAGTTTCTTTCACGGCCACCGGGTGCTGGCCCCGGACCGGATAAGCTCCCTGGCCCCCGATTTCCTGGTGATCACTTCGTTTGCCAGACAGAACGAAATTTACGAATCAGTCCGCCACTTTGCCGAAAACGGGGTCAAAATCGCCAAGCTGGCGGTGATCTGAGGAGTGACCCAGCGATGAATTCGAAGACCGCCCCATCCCCGACCATCACCATCAACCGGCGTTTGGTCGGCGAAGATCATCCCACCTATATTATCGCCGAAATCGGCATCAACCATAACGGCGACGAAAAGCTGGCCCTTCAACTGATCGAGGCGGCGGCCGAGGCCAAAGTGGACGCCGTTAAGTTTCAGAAACGACACCTGCCAAGTCTCTATCGGCAGGATGTGCTGGCTCAGCCAGAAAAATTCGAACAAAATTTCCAATACATGATCCCGCTGCTCAAGGAGGTGGAGCTGGCGGACGGGGCCATGGCCCGACTCCAGCGGCGGGCCATGGAACTGGGCCTGGATTTTCTCTGCACCCCCTTCGACCCGGTCAGCGCCGACCTGCTGCGCCAACTGAATCTACCGGCCTACAAGGTGGCCTCCGCCGATCTGACCAACCTGGATCTGATCAGCAACCTGGCCGCCGACGGCAAGCCGCTGATCCTCTCCACCGGGATGTCCCACTGGGAGGAGATCGAGGAAACCGTGGACCGCCTCCGGCAATTGCAAACCCCATTCGCCCTGCTCCACTGCCGCAGCGTTTACCCGGTCTGGCCCCGGGAGGTCAACCTGCGGATGATGAACAAGTTGCGCCGGTTTAACTGCCCGGTGGGTTATTCCGGACACGAATTGGGGATTGTCATCCCCCTGGCCGCCGCCTCCATGGGGGCGGCGATTATCGAAAAGCACCTCACCCTGGACCGCAAAATGCGCGGCCCCGACCATAAGGTCAGCCTGGAGCCGTACGAATTCAAGCGGCTGGTGCGCGATATCCGGATTGCCGACCAGGCGGTGGGCAAAAGCAAACGTTTTCTGCTGCGGGGGGAAGTGCTCAACCGCGAACTGTTCGGCAAGTCGCTGATCGCCGCCGCCGATATTGCCCCCGGCACCGAAATAAGGCGGGAAATGGTGCTGGTGCAGGGGCCGGGCAAAGGGCTGTCGCCCCAGAAGCTGCCGACCCTGCTGGGGGTTGAGGCCAAACGCCGGATCGCCGCCGGCGATTTCTTCCGGGAAAGCGATCTGCCGGCGGCGGAGGCAACGGCCCCGGACCCGGCCGCACTAAATTTCAAGAGCGAGTGGGGGCTGATCGCCCGTTTCACCGATGGTCAGGCCATGTTGGCCCACCGACCCCGAGCCATTGAATTTCACCTGGCGGAAAAGGATTTTGCCCTGAGCCACGGCATCGACCAGCCCTGCGACTGCCGGCTGATTGTCCATGCCCCGGAGTATATCGGCGACAAAATTCACGACCTGGCCAGCGGAGATGAAAACATCCGCCGGCAGTCGGTGGCCCAGACCCTGCAGGCCCTGGCGGTGACCCGGGAACTGGCCCCCTTTTTCCGGGGCCGCCCCAAGCTGGTCACCCATCCCGGCGCCATGAGCATGAACACCAAGCTCCGGCCGGAGCTACTGGCCGCCGCCCTGGCCCGCTCGGTTCGGGAAATCAAGGCGGCCATCGTGGATGACGAAATCGAGCTGCTGCTGGAAAACCTGCCCCCCTACCCCTGGTATTTCGGGGGCCAATGGAAGGGCAATTATTTCATGGCCGCCGAGGAGATCGCCGCCTTTTGCCGGCAGGAAGAAATCAATATCTGCTTTGATCTTTCCCACGCCGCCCTCTACTGCAATGCCAAAGACCAGGATTTGGCAGACTATATTCAAACCCTGCGGCCCCTGATCCGCCATATTCATTTTGCCGATGCCTACGGCCTGGACGGCGAGGGGGTGCAGATCGGCGAGGGCGATATCGACCTGGACCGGATCATGCCCCTGTTTGCCGACTACCGGGGCACCTGGATGCCGGAAATCTGGCGGGGCCACCTGGAAAACGGCGCCGGTTTTATCACCGCCCTGCAACGGTTGAGCAAATATGATTTATAAAATGCGGCCGGACACGGCCAGATTTTTTCGCCAGGCAAGTTTTTTCAAGTTGCATTCCAACTGTACCGATGATACAGGTAGATTGTTCACTTAGCGAATGAT
>OBJA01001058.1_pt1 | contig 20417 bp, 13 predicted proteins | sample 1519751 | NCBI WGS metagenome assembly OBJA01 (sample SAMEA3881238, study PRJEB22517) | soil metagenome | biome: lake sediment; feature: soda lake sediment; material: sediment, water from around vicinity | place: India | collected 2013-12-23 | depth 3 m
CAATTATTACATCTCGGCCAAGGTGGCGGAATGGACCGAGCAGAAGGCACATTACATCCGTAACCGGGGGCTGGATGACGATTTTTACCGGCAGTTGATCATTGAGTATCTCCAGAAATATGCAAAAGCCAGCCGCAAAGAAATGGATGAACTGCTTTTTCCCAAACTTCCCGAGGTGCTTACCCGGGAACAGAAGGAACACAAGGTGAGAAATCTGCTGCAAGTCCTTCGCCGTGGCGGGATTATCCGGAATGCGGGGTCAAGATCAACACCGATCTGGATTCTTGGAGATAATCACTGAGGTTTTGCTACACGAGCGAACTGCTAATAATTTAGCAAAGAATAGCAAAGAAAATAATGTGTAACATATTGAAATTATGATTTACTTAATAAGGAAAGAAGTGAGCCGAGCATAGGTCCCAGGAGGACCACCGACATTGCAGACGCATTGAAAAGCAACCTCTTTCTTGAGTGGAAGGCGGTCAATGTTAGGAAATATAAGGGATTGTAAGGATGGAAAGGATGCCACTGTCGTACGAGCGGAGTTTGGTCAAAGGGGTCATAAAGGGATGAACCAGCTGGCACTATAAGTGGTTTTGTTAACGTCAACGTGATTCTATTGGTAACAGGTCCGGAACCGAAGTTAGTCGAAACCGGGGACATTGCGAAAGTCGGGTTAAAGGCTATTCGGAGTGGGGACGAAGCGGTTATTATGTAATGACAGGCAAGCTTTCAGTGACCATTGAACTACTGCACGAGGGTAGCGTAGCCCCTGAGGGGGAAGGGGGAACTCCTCCTATTCGCCTTCCTTTTTTGATGATAGGGAACTCCAATTTTTAATTAATTGCTTTTTCTTAAAAGAACTATGTCTGATTTATCAATACCAACGTGGCTTGAACCTAGAATAATTGAGGAAAATGATCATGAAGAGCTCAAACGTTTAGCAAATGGCAAGTACCCATTTTATTTTCGAGATATTAACAGGGAGTTAATCGTAAAATTTTACAACAAGTACCCTCGAGAGTTGTTTTATAGACTTCTTCGGGTGCTCGGTTTCTATGGGGCTAGATTTACTGGAAAAATTGCTGCATATAGTGGACCACAAGACAATTATCCTAAGGTAATCTCTGTAGATAGAAGACATTGGGAGAGAAAAATTGTCCTCCCGGAAGTCTTGCCAATCCTTGCACCATCTTTTCGCTCATTCGGTCTATCTAATTTAAAACAACTGCACGGTGTTCCGATGCAATGCATTATTGCGTTATCCGGCAACAATCTTTTCCCTGAGAAAATTCCCATCTATTTTTACGCAACAATAATTGAAGTAAATGATGATTTTTTTAATCCTATAATAAATTCTTCTCGTGAGACATTTAATTCAATCGTCAATAAAAAAACACTCTATACAAAGCAGCAAGATGCGTTTTTAAGATGGCAGTACACTGCAGAAGATGATGTTAAAAAATATTATTCCGACCAACGACTTTCTAAATCTATTGTAACTTTACAACTATCCTCAGAATCATTGAATGATCTTCGTGCTAACGGCATTAAATATATTGGTGAGCTGGTTGCAAAGAATGATGAACAATTAACAGCAATCTTTCACGGGCGGAAGAAACCGTTGCAAGAAATTAAAGTCCAACTTTGGATGCTTGGTTTGTGTACCGGGTTAAAAGTAAATATAATCAACTCAGATTCCGTGCCCCCATGTGAAAATGACTCTTTTTCTATTGATTCTATGAACCTTTCAGTTAGGTCTGCAAAATGTCTCAAACAGGCTAATATTAAAACAATTTCAGATCTGATGTCAAAAAATGACAACGATCTTCTTTCTATCCCGCATTTCGGGAATAAATGCCTGAACGAAATAAAAAGTGGACTCGAAAAACTCAAGTTGTCAAAAGAAATGATTTATGTCCCGCAATTTAGCATTCCAGAAAATGACCAGCTTTTTAATCAAGATGAAATACTATCAGCGCTCAAAATAAAAGTTAATGATCTGCTCCTTTCTGAACGTACAAGAGGATGTTTAAGAAAAAAGAATATTGAATTTATATGGCAGCTAGCGCAATTATCAAAAAATGAGCTGCGTGATACTCGAAATTTAGGTCTTAAAACTATAAAAGAAATAGTTAAGATATTAAATGATTTTGGATTTTGGCTCGGAATGAGATTTACATCGAACCAACTCGCGGCTATTAATTCGTTTGAACCTGCCCTAGAGCCTGTCGTCTTGAGCATCTCCATCAAACACCTGATCGAAAAATTAAGTTGTCACCCACTTCCTTTTTTAAACGATCGAGAAAACCTAATAGTCAAGGAACGGTTGTTCAAAATAGGTAAAAAGAAAACGTTAGAGGAATTAGCGATGCAGTTTTCGCTTTCTCGAGAACGAATGAGGCAACTAGAAAAATCGGCCTCTAGGAAGATTAGGCAACATCACTTAAAAGATCTTCAAATCATTGTCGGCGAGTTGAAACAAAGAGTTGAGCACCTGGCTGGTCTTGCTGACTTGGATGAGTTGGGAATAGATCGAAAAGAATTCTCTGCCAGAGAGCAAATCATTGCCAATAGCCTATTTCAGGTGATGGATGAGAAGGTATTTATTGATTGGAGATTTGGTCTCGTTAGCACACGAGGAGAGAAGTGGATAGATTCGATTTGTGATGCTATAGAACTGCGTATCAATGAGACAGTGTCTGAAAAATTTTTTACAGAGAATATATTAACTGAGACAGTTGAAGGAGTCTGTGTTGGTTTTGGTCTTTCTTCGAGTCAATGTCATATAAATCTTACCAAAAGATTCCTGCTAGAGAAGAAAGTCACAATGCTGAATAATTTATTGTGCTGTGGCAGAGTAACCAAACAAGACCAGATAATATTGGCTTTCAAAGAATTATTCCCTGACGGATTAGAGGTTTATAAGAAACATAATCTATTAATTGAGAAACTTAAAATTAGTGACCCAGAACGATTTAGTGGTGCTTCACCAAGGGCAATCCTTGGCAGGTTGACGAATCATCCTGATGTTTTTTTATGGCGGCGAGGATTTTTTATTCATAAAGATCACATCTCATATAGTGAAGCAGTGGTTGAGAATGTTACTGCCTGGATCGAGCAACGTTTTGATCAAGGGCACTCTCGCTTCCAAGTTGATGTCCCTTTCAACATTTTTAGAGACAGGTTGTTGCAGGGCGGCGTTCCTAACCAGTATGCCTTATACACACTTCTTCGACTTCAAAACAACTTGCGTATCGGGCAGCGGAAATTCCCCACTATTGTTGATCTACAAGCCGATGTTGATATTCAGGAGGGGATACTTGAAGAGTTGGAAAGATATTTTTACCAAGCAGGCGGGCCAGTCCCTTATCCACTACTAAAGGATGAGTTTCTTGTGAAGCGGGGTTGGAAAGTATATAGCATGCAGCAAAATATTACCACACATTCGGAAGTAATCTATCCGTGGCATGACGGCTCTTACATACACCTGGACCACATGACGGTTAACTATGCAAAACTTGAGGAGCTGCTGGATGCCATTCGCACGAAATTGAACACCATTCAAGGTGCTTATAGTCTAAAGGGGGCCAGAAGAGAAATGAGTGTGCTCTGGGAACAGGCCTGTCCCTCAGCCTCGGTTCGGACCATGATTAAATTGATCCGCTCGGTGGATCCTGAAGATTTACAAATCGAAAGGTATTTCATTCAATATGCTGACCAATTGGCTGATTTTGTTTCTGCAACCCTTGAACTTGAGGAATTCTGTCTCGACAAGGACGTGGAAGTTAGTTCTCATGAGCTGCATGAAGAATTCTGTAAGCAGCGAGGTTGGTCTGAAAACCAATACTATACAGCGCTTCGTAAAGCGAACTTGTTACGATCGGGGAGATCAACTTACCTGCATCCAGCGACTATCAGTTGGAATGAATCATTATCATTGGGTGTCCACCAAGTCATGGAGTTCTATTTGAATGAGCGTAACAAAAATCACTACCCTCACATGCAGATTGAAGAATTAATTTATCAATATGCTCTACCAGACTTGCCCCAAAATATTCCATGGACCCGCCATCTCCTGAAAAGCATTGGCTCGGAATTCGGAGACTTTCTCTTTTTTGACGATGCCTATATTTTTATCGATAACGATTTTGATATTGAAGATCTTGATGATATGATCGGCTTTTTAATCGGTCGTCATTTTCGTATAGGTATCGCAAAAAGAGCCGAGGTTGAACAGTTGTTGTGGCGGGAAGGGATACTTGAGAGCGGTAAATCCATTCCTAGCGACCATTATTTCGATGAGTCATCCATTATATTTTTCCCCGAAAGTGATGAGATAGGCTTGAGCTCCAATGGAATTGAGCGATATGGTCAATCAATTTAGTCTCAAAGATCTCGATATAAAAAAGACATACTCCAGCTTGGAGTTAAATCTTGTGGATGAGGTCGTTGTCCCTCTGCTGCAGGGTTCCGTGAGCTATGACCGTGGTGTTGGGTTCTTTACCTCGGGTTGGCTAAAGGAAGCAGCCAATGGTTTGCTTGCTTTTGTTAAAAATCATGGCAAAGCGCGGATTGTAACATCGCCCAATTTATCTAAACAGGACTGGCGAGTCATTCAGCAAGCCGACCAAGAGAGGAAAGATCGGCTTATCGCTGCTATTTCTATTGATAATGCCATAATTGATCTTGAGAAAAACTTAGCATTTGCTACCCTAGCAGCCTTGGCCTGGCTTATTCGGGACAATATCCTGGAATTCCGTTTTGCTGTACCCCAAGGAAGTCTGGCGGGCGGAATGTTTCATAGCAAGTTGTCACTGTTTGTCGATCAAAATGGCAACGGAGTAGCTTTGCATGGTTCACAAAATGATAGTATTCAGGCTTCGCGCAACGAAGAGAGTTACTCAGCATTCTGCTCTTGGAATGAAGGGGCAAAATGGTATGAGGAACATCGCTATCGATTTGATCAGATCTGGGCCAATCTTTATCCACAACTTAGGGTTCTAAAGGTCCCGGAGGCGGAAAGAGAAAAATTGGTTCGTTTCACAGAAAAATACGAACGCCCTTATCCAGCGCTGCCTGTTGAAGACTTAGACATCAAAAACGCGTCTCTCGGGGGTTCGTTACAACTTTCAAAAAAACCGCGCGGATATCAACAAAAAGCGATCACCGCCTGGGCAGAACAGGGGCGACGAGGCATTTTTGAAATGGCAACTGGTACGGGTAAGACCATTACCGCTATTTCGGCAGCTGTTGATGTTTTCCAGCTAGAGGGGCGCCTGGCTCTGGTGGTACTGGTGCCATACAAACACCTGGTTGATCAATGGGTCGAGGAGTTACGATCAGTTGGTTTCCAGCCTATCTCTTGTTATCAGAGCGTTGATCTATGGAGGAGGGTTGCAGCAGAAAGTATAAGGGAATTTAATGCTAGGCTTGTGGATCATCTTTGTCTAGTGAGCACCCACCAGACCGGATCCATGGAGCCTTTCGGGAAAATGCTGGAAAGGATTAATCCCCCGTTTTTGCTCTTGGGGGATGAGATTCATGAACTGGGCGCGGCTAATTATCGGAAAGCATTGTTCGAGAGAGCTCCATGGCGGATTGGCCTTTCGGCCACCCCAGACCGATGGTATGACGAAGAAGGCACCTCAGTATTACGAAACTATTTCGGTGAAACTGTTATCAAATATGAACTCGATCAGGCAATCAAAGACAAGGCCCTAACCCCATATCAATATTATCTCGAGAAAATTGATTTCAATACGGAGGAGGTTGCTGAGTATTTACGCTTATCAAAGCTGATTGCCCAAATGAACAGTGATGCTGAGAAAAACCAACTCGCTCTGGAAGGATTACTACGAAAACGAGCCGACTTGATTGGAAAGGCCGCCAATAAGATTCCGCGTCTACTGGAAATTGTAGAAAGCCATCGTCGGGTTTGTATTAGAGATGGAGAGAAATTCCAGCATATCCTTGTGTATTGCAATAAAGGAACTCATCGCGAGGTATTGGCAGCTTTGGCCGGATTGGGCCTGCGTATGCATGAGTTTGTTCATGATGTACCCCTGACGGAACGACGCAAGATTCTCAATGCCTTTAGCAAGGGAGAAATCGACGGGCTTGTGGCCATTCGTTGCCTGGACCAGGGCGTTGATGTCCCTGCTACCCGCCGGGCCTATGTGCTGGCCAGTTCCACCAATCCGAGGGAATTTGTCCAAAGGCGTGGCAGAATATTACGCAAAGCCGATGGAAAACAGTTTGCGCAAGTATATGATTTTCTGGTAGGACCATGGAATACAACAGCAAGCTTAGGTAAGGAGGTGGCCAAGGGCTTGCTGCTACGCGAGTTGCCACGGTTTGCTGAATTTTCTCTGGACGCCGTGAACCCGCAGGAAGCACGAGATGCAATTTGGGACACTATCATGGACTTGGATCTGGTCGCATCTCTACGTAAACGACCTTGGGAAGTATACCAGGAGATGCAGCAAAACAAATGGGATCATGGTGATGAGAGATAAGATAAATATCGAGTCGATTCTAGGTCAAATAAGTGATCCGGCTATCAGGATCGTGGCGGAGCATTCCTTGAAAACAGCTCGCAAGGCTCTGGATATGAGCGAATATTCGCGCAAACAGTTTGTCGTCGATGAGATACACAAAATCATGCCAAGAGCCTTAAAGGTTAGAGCCGACCATGAAACTGCATAATATTGAGTTGGTTAATTTCCGGCAATTCAGAGGACGACAGACTATCGACATTGCCACGGATTCTCCGCAAAATGTGTCGGTCATCTACGGTGAAAACGGGCGTGGCAAGACAGGAATTTTCCGCGCTTTAATGTTCTGTTTATATGGAGATAAATGTCTTTCCCAGGATGAGCTAAGCGGCGAACAGAAGAAAGAAGGGTTGAAGCTGGTGAACGAAGTTGCCCTTAAAGAACATCTAGGCACTTCAGTTGTAGCACAAGTCACCATGACTTTTTCGCATCAAGGCCAAAATTTTCGAATTGTCCGTAGTATCGATAGCCTTATGAAGACAGACGGAACCATTGTTCAGAGTCAAGGGGATCGAGTTGAGCTGCAACAAACTGATACAGCAGGCAACACCTTGCCAGTTGAAACCGAGCCGGAGAAAATCACAGCCCTTATTCAGGAAATACTCAATTCTCGATTACGAGATTATTTCCTGTTCGATGGCGAGCGTATCGAACGATTAACTCGTAACACTAAGGAACGACGTGAAGAAGTTCGTCAGGGTATCAGAGCACTGCTGGATCTAGATGCCATGGAACTGGCTATTGCCAGCCTAAAAAACTTGATATCACAAATTGTGAAGGAGATAAGTCACAAATCCACAGGTGAATTGCAGCGAGTGACAACCATCATCGCTGGATTAAATACAAAAATTGAAAATCTGGAAGAAGCCCAGGAACTTGGCACGCAAGAATTGAAACGGCTTGAGCATAAAATCCACGAAATCTCGGAACTGGTCAGCGAAAACGAAGAGACCGCTGCCAAAGAGAGAAAAAGACAGGAACTCGTTAAAAACAGCCAAGACCTCAATGTTGAAAGGGATGCACTTAAAAAGGAGATGGCAAGCTATTTGAACAAGGGCGCTTGTTTGGTGGCATCCGAACTTATCGAACAACTCCGGGAAGAGTTGGAACTGCGGCGCCACAAGGGAGAACTACCACCAAATATCCGCAAGGAATTCGTGGAAAACCTCCTACTCAAGGAACAGTGTATTTGCGGCACCCCCCTAGACCGTAATCACCAGCAGGAACGAAAGTGTCTCTTGGAATTCATTAAAAAACACTACACCCCAGGTCTTGGTCCAGAAAGCCTTGACCTCCTTCTCTCCTTAAACAGAATTTCCAGCGCCAATGGTGGTCTCGCAGATCAATTCAATCGATTATTGACTAACAATAAAAAACTGCGGGATGAAATACGGGACCTTGAAACCAAGATTAAACTGCTAAACGACGAGCTTCAGGAGGGGGGGACCAACATTGATGATCTAATTCAAGAAAGAAAAAAGCTTGATGAGGATAAACGCAAGCTAAAGAGGGACATGGAAAAACAAGGGGATGATATTTCCAAGGCACAAAACGAACGAGAAGATTTAAAAAAGAAGAGCATAGTTTTGGAAAAACAGCAGAGCCAGGTGAACAGTCTGGTTTCTAGGCGCATCCTCACCGAGGAAACACTGGTCGAACTGCAAACTATTTATAACCGATTTGCCGATGACGCCAAAGAAAAGCTTGCGGAACAATCAACTGAAAACTTTACCAAGCTCGCAGACGATGAGACACAGAAGGACATTAAAAGGATCAGCATAGATGAAAACTATATGTTGGATGTGCTGAACTGGGCCGGTCAACGCAGGCTTGGCGAAATCTCAGCGGGTCAGCGGCAGATTGTCTCTTTGTCGTTTATTCTGGCTCTTATCCAGGTTGCTGGCAATCTTGAAGTTCCCTTGTTTATGGATACTCCTTTCGGTCGACTCTCCGGTGTTCATCGGGACCATCTGCTTGACAGCATTCCCAAAATGGCATCACAATGGATCTTGTTGGCAACGGACACTGAATTTACTGAGGTTGAGGCTCATGCCCTCAGACAGACTAATGCCTGGGGCAAGATTTACGAATTGGTAAAGGAAGGGGAGGGAACAACACGAATAATAGAGCGAGATGTCCATCAATTCACGCCCAAGCGTAAATCAATTTATTGAAAAAAATATGAGGTATGCTCTTAATGTTGGAGTCAACTGAAAACCCCATGGCCTATATTAATAAAAGATGGGAATCCCTTTATGATGTACTTTGTCGAGGCGATAGTGTTTTCGATCAGATGACTAATCTTTTCACACTCTGTGCGACAATAGGACATTTGAATGGGGAGGAAAAAAAGCCTCATGATAAAAAAGGTATATTCCGGTGGTCCAATCTGAACTTGGAAAGCGATGTATCAATTCTAACTGCTATAGCCTGGGATGCGAGAGAAAGAGATCTCGCCATCTTATCCGACAAAAAAAGGATTATGGAAATCGCTTGCGATTATGCCGAAAGCGGTATGCAATATCTTTATAATAATTTTTTTGAGGACTACATGCAGGATGGACAACTTCTTAGGCCAGAGAAACTCGACTTAGAATTTAATCTAGCACAGATTATTGAAGGATTGAGACAGAAACAGAGTGTTTTTTAAAAATTTTAAGATAATGACAATTATAGAAGCAATAAAGGAAGTTATGCGGCTTGAAAATAGGCCACTGAGCGCTAAAGAAGCGTATATTCTTATTTCCAAACATAATTTATACGAGTTCCACTCTGAAAATCCTTCTCATATTGTTCGATCGCAAATTCGGAGACATTGCAAGGGGATTGATTTCTCAACTGCGTCAAAAACAAAACACTTTGAACTTGTTGATGATAGGAAATTTTTCTATCTAAATAAGCCTACGTGCTCCACATCTACTTTCAAAACACAACCAGAGCCATCTCCTTTAAACTTAAATAAAAAAATTTCTAGTCCATCGGATTTTCTCGATGAGATCAAAGCAATGCATTCATCGCATAGACATGCCGTGAAAGTGCAAACTATTAATAGTTTGAAAGAGTTATCTGCCGCTTCGTTCGAGACTTTCGCAAAAAAATTATTAAATGCATATGGATTTCAAGATATGGTCGTTACCTCCATATCAAATGATGGTGGAATTGATGGCCATGGTAGATTGAAAGTTGGACTCGCTTTTATGAACATAGCGTTCCAATGTAAGAGATGGACTAAATCTAACATCGGCAGGCCTGAAATTGATAGATTCAGGGGGGCAATTCAGGGAAAATATGAGCAAGGAATATTTTTTACAACTTCGGCATTCTCTAAGGGTGCGGAAGGGGTATCTATTCGCCCTGGAGCAGTGCCAATCATTCTTGTCGATGGGCCGGCAATAGTTGACTTGATGATAGAAAAGCAATTTGGCATATTAATTGAGAACCTGCCGACATATTCATACGCACTTGATTTAATTTTAGATGATGAAAATTAATATGATTCAAAATAGTAGAGTTATCAATAATACACAGCTCTTTTGATAGGGAAAAAGCACAAATGGTTGAATCTAACGGTACTTATATAATTCAAGCTTCTCCTACTAAGGAACTTTTTATCTATATGTTGACGAGGGATATTCCCCTCATCCGTGCTATACTTGATTTGGTAGATAATTCAGTCGATGGTGCTACCAGATTGAAAGATGGATCGGATTATTCGAGGTTTTGGATTAGGATTGAGTGTGCGGAACACCACTTTAGTATCTCTGACAATTGTGGAGGAATTCCAATTTCAATTGCACGTGATTATGCTTTTCGTTTCGGTAGACCCAAAGATGTTGAAGCAACACCTGGATCAATTGGTAAATTCGGCGTTGGAATGAAAAGATCGTTTTTTAAACTTGGCAATAAGTTTTCAGTAAAATCAACGACATCTTCATCATCATTCATTGTTGAACATGATGTTGAAAAATGGTTAGAAAATCCAGAAGATTGGCATTTCAAGTTTAAAGAGAAAAACGAAGAGTTATTTGATGTGCCAGAAAATAGAATAGGCACAAAGATTATTGTCGAACGGCTTCACGAAAGTGTGTCGAGGAGTTTGTCGCTAGAAAATTTCCGAAAAGAACTCTGTGATGAAATAGAAACAGCACATGCAGTGGTAATGGCAAAAGGTCTATCTATTTCATTTAATGGGCGTCCTCTAGGTAGGCGCACAATTTCTTTGTTACAATCAGACCAATTAAAACCAGCATTTATTGAAAAGAAGTATGAAGATATTGATTCTGTTCCTGTAAATGTGAAAATTTATGCTGGCATCTCAGAACGCGATTTTGAAAAGGGTGGCTGGTATATTTTTTGTAATGGTAGAATGGTGTTAGATGCTGATCAAACAGAGGTTACAACTTGGGGAGGCAGCAATCCAACACCGAAGTACCACCCCGATTTCGCATTCTTTCGTGGATATGTTTTCTTTGACTCTGAGGATGCTGAACTTCTTCCTTGGACAACAACAAAAACTGGTATTGACATTGATTCTGGTCTCTACAAATCAGTTAAGCTGGAAATGATAACGATTATGCGACCAGTTCTTGATTTTTTGCGAAAATTAGCAAAGGAAAGAGCTGATGTCGAAAACGGTGATGTCGAAAAAAGTCTATTGGAAGAATCCATTAATAACGCAAGCTCAACGAACTACTTGAATCTAAAAGATAAGGGTGCTTTTATCCCTCCTAAATTTGATCCATTACCAAGAGGGCCTAAAAGTGGACGTATTCAATATAATAAACCTATTGATGCAATTAAAAAGGCAAAAAGGATTTTAGGAGTCACTACTTATACAGCTGTCGGCGAAAAAACATTTGATTATTTTATGAGAATGGAATGTGAAGAATGAAATCCTATGAAAAAATAAATTATAGTATCCGACCTGCAAAATGCATTGAGAGAAAAATGCTTTGCGAAGCTTTCAGACGCTTGTCAGTTTTTGGCAAGGTCGAATCTTATAAATATGTTGGATTTGGTTCCACATATTTTAGTGATTTTTCTCTTTTTCATAGGTCATTGAATATAAATAATATGATAAGCATAGAAAAAGATGAAAATAATAAAGAGCGATTTGAATTCAATCGCCCTTTTAGATGCATAAAAATGGAATATGGCTCTTCAAACCAAGTTCTGGAAAATATTAATTTTGAAGTTAGGAGTATTTTGTGGCTAGATTACGATGGACGTTTGGACAAGGAAGTATTGCTAGATATCAATTCTTTTTGCTCAAAAGCGGTTCCAGGAAGTATCATCATTATTTCTATTAATGTTGAGCCAGAAAGAGATATAGAAAATCGTGTACGATTGCTGCGCGAGGCAGTTGGAAGCAATAGAATACCAGAAGGAATGCTTGAAAAGGATCTAGCACAATGGGGTACTGCGAAGATTTGTAGAAAAATAATTTATAATGAAATAATGCAGATTTTTGATGGTCGAAATGGTGTTCGCAGCAAGGGCAATATGATCTGCTTCAAACAACTTTTTAATTTTCATTACTCAGATGGTGCTAAAATGCTCACAATTGGAGGGCTTATTTACGATGAAGGGCAGAGTGCCTTGGTTGACCAATGTTCGTTTGGAGATTTATCTTTTATAAGAAAGGGGAGCAAGAATACCACATAGAGGTTCCTTGTTTGACTTTCAAGGAAATTCGAGCATTAAATGAGCAGCTACCTTCGGCAGATGGGAAAATGCTATCACTGCCTTCTGTTAAACAGTCTGATGTCGACAGGTATGAGAAGGTTTATAGATACTTTCCTGCTTTTGCAGAAGCAAATCTCTAATTCATAAATTGTAAGCAGCTAGTTTGCAACCCTAAGGAAGATATTTTTTATTTTATAAGTTACTTAAGTCGTAGACTGATTTAACCCTGCCAGCTAGAATTTCTACCCCACGGTTAATGTGGGCCAGAAACATTTTATCAATTTCGTTCGATGGAATATTATCATTTCTCAGTCGAGACGTCAGTAGTGCAGTAAATACTTGGTCATATTTCCCAAGCAATGTATACCTGTTTATCTCTCGGCCCACTTTTGCGTTTTCCGATATGGGTGCAGGAATACCTCGTTCTTCAAGTGACATACAGAACCCTAGACGACAAAGTATATTTGGTGTGATTCCAGTTCGAGCTTTTAGCATACGTAGTTGGCTGTCTGCATCAGCTGTGAAAGGTATTCGCTGTAAGGTTAATTCTGGCATTTTCTGCTTTCCTTCCAAAAATATTCTTCTCTTGGTGTTGTAAATTGGCAATTTTTGTCATAATGCAGATGATAGCAGTGAGATATGTCAGGACTTAATTTTCTGTACAATTGTTGATCCACTTCGGTGTCAGTGGAAAGCAAAATAACCTGATGGGAGGCCATTGGAAAGTAATTTTCGATCAGGTTACGGCGGTGGTCGCTGTCCAGGCGGCCGAGTGGAGTGTCGATGATTACCGGCAGAGGGCGACCTGAGGTTTTGGCCAAACCCCAGAGCATTGCGATTGCAAATAGTTGTTTCTCTCCGGCGGAAAGACTGGTTTTTGGGAGGGTCTTTCCTTTTTTGTCGAAAAGTGTAGTGGCAAAGGATTTAGAGTCAATAGAGATATCGCTGATCATGTCGACTTTGCTGGAAAGACAATTAAAGCCTTGGACCACAGCCTTGCGAAGCTGACTTATTTTTTCGACTGTAAGTCTTTGGTTATAGATGTTCAGGGCATCTTGGATATTTTTTACAAGTAATAGACGTCTTTCGTTATTATCCTGTGCAATCTGCCGGTCGATATGCTTTCTCTGCTCGCGCTGTAAGTCGATTAATTCGTTTTCATTTTGGGATATTTCAGCTTTTATTTGTCTTTCTTCTTGCTGGAATTCTCCTAAGCGTTGGTTTAACAACGAGAGGTCATAGAAAATAGGAAGTGTTTGCGCATCATCAGGGCTTTTGGATAGGTCCTTGGTAGCCTTTTGTAGTTGCTGCTGCAAGTCAGCTAATTGTTGCCCGACTTTTTTCACATTTGGTTTAGATTGATTTTCTGCTTTATCCAGCCAACTCAAAACATGACTGGTATTGGCCTCTGAAAGTCCATGGATTTCGGTAGTACTACTGTTGAGGTGATCTACTTTTTCCAGGCGCGATGAAAATACAATCTTGATTGCCTCTTCCACTTGTGAACGTGACTGTTCATCTAATCCTTTAGTATTTGCAAGGATTTCGTCTTGCACGAGTTCCAGCTCATCGCGGATAATAGACAAGCGCTTCCACTGGTTTTCTTTCTGGAGTTGGGAGCGAAGAATGGTAGCTATGGAAGGGCAGAGAGCAAAAGGGAAGGTTTTCTCGCATTCAACGCGAATCTGAGTTTCAAGGTCCTCGATTTTGGCTAAGAGCTGATTCTGTTTAATCTTCAATTCATCTCGCCTGGTGGCATAATAATGACCTTCCTGGTGCAGACGTTTTTCCTTGTTCTTGATGTCGGCTAACACCCCCGCGATTGAAGTCCTAACCCTAGCAAGCTCATCTAGTTTGGATCCTATTTTTTCTTTTAATTGGCTGATTTTAGTCTCGAAATCTTGCCAGGTGTTCTTTTCAGCTTTGACACCATTTTTTCTAACTTCACGGTCCACAAAAATTGAGAGATCAGCCTTAAGTCTGTCAACGACATCAAGACCAAGCAGAGTTTTTATGGCATCAGCCAACACTTTGCTTCCGGTATTATCATCGGCAATGCTTTTAATTTTTTCGCCATCAAAGAAGAAGAGCTGTGAAAGACGTTCAGGGATAATCTCTTCTACAAAACCTTGCCAAAAGTCATTGCTGACATTCTCCAACTCATTGCCATCAATTTTGATTTGTAGATATTCCTTGACCCCGTTAGTTTTTCGAGCAGTCCAAGATCGTTCAACGAAGTAGGTTTTATGCTCACCTGCAGCCACATAATCAAACTCAAGGGAAACTCGGGCAAAATCAGGGGCGATAACGGCCTTGCTGTCCCGATGTATGTGCTCGCGTAAGAAAGCTTCATAGTCGCTTTGGCTGACGCGATCTCCTAAAATTGATTTGCCGTACAAGACAAGTCGGATTGCATCCAGGAAAGTCGTTTTGCCGGCACCGTTTTTGCCGCCCACCAGGATGATTGGTCTTTCCTTGCCATATTTAGCCCGTGGTAGAAGATCGAATTCGACTCTGCTCGCAAACAGGCCATAATTTTCCAGGATGATTTTGCGTAGCAGCATGATCTACTCTGAATGTTATGAAAGGCAGAAAATTATATTATGATACCAACCTTAGAAAGAACTTCTTTTCGAGAAGCCCAGTCCTTTTTAAGAATGGAGTTGATGTCGTTGTAGATGGCCGAGCGTCTACTCATGCCATGTTGGCGCCTTTCCGCATCAAAAAGTTGGGTGAGAAGCTCAACTGGCAAGTTATGTTCGGCGCACACCTCTTGAAGGATTTGAAATTCAAGACCACCGAGACCGGAACAGTCATCCTTTGGTGTATCCAAATTTTCTCCGATAACTTGTTTGTAAATCTGTGGCAGGGAGTCGCGCCAGTCCCCTTCCTCGAACAACCATAGTTGCCTGATTTTAAGGAGTTCTTCGCGAGAAATCAGCTGCTCTTTGGGGTTGGGACCATTTTCCCTCAGGGCCTGTTGAGTTTCTAGAAGACGCTTGAGAATTTCCTGGCGAAAAGAGAGCAGGTAAGGGCCCCAGATAATTTTATGAATACCATCTATCTCCTTGTACTGGATCTTGCCGGAACGCCTGCGGACATCACGGATTTCTTTTTTACCTTCAGGATCTTGTGTAGTTACCAGCCAATCTCGAAAATCGAGCAACGGCTGTAACCATTGCTCTCCCTTGTCAATCATCGCTGTCATGGAGGTATCTTTTGCCACTACTGTGCAGGTCCAGCACCCAAATCGGCTGTTACCGCATGAAGGGGAAGACTTGTCAATTACAAGAGGACATTCACCATCCTGAGCATTTTTGTACATAGTTAGCAATTCTTCATTGTCGTTTCCCCAGGGCGAGGGCACAGACAGAAGATAATCCCAGACTTCCTCGGTGTACCAATCTTCAATGGGCGTAAACACCCAGGCATTTGTAAGATTGCTATGTCTAGTCAGATACTCCCTAACCTTTATTCGTTTATCCATCTGCCCTGCTCGAGTTGAGCTTTCCGTCCGTCGCGCACCCAGCACCACCACCACTTCTCCGTGCGTTGTAATTTTCTCGGTTATGAAGCGATTGGCTGGTTCAATTTTCAGACGATCTGTGCACCAGCGAAATTTGCTATAAGGGGCAGGATACCCACGGCCAATAAGATTAACCCAAAAGGTGTTGTCAGGTTGAGGGGTTACCTTATGAGCTTCGAACGGTAGGTTTTGTGCTCGGGCGGCAGTGTTGATTCGGTCGAGGGTACTATTAATATAGTTTACGATTACCGGTGTTTCGACAAAGGTGTCCGAAGAAATGACAAAGATCTTCTTGGTGAGGTTTGATACGGGAAGCTTTTGCAGGCTTGACCAGACAACCTGTAAAGTGGCGGTTGAATCCTTGCCGCCGCTGTAGCCAAGTACCCATGGCCGGTTATCTGCCAGATAGACCGATTGAATCTTTTTGTAAAGATCTTCAAGATATTCATCGGCAAGGGCGCTACAGGCTTGGTTATACTGCTCAAGCGTTTGGACGGCCTTTTGCATAGTTTCTTTCCACTGCTTCTTCCTGAGGATCCAAGGATAAACCCAGGGTATTTTTAATGACATTGGCTGTAAGGATGACGTTCTTCTGGGATTTGTTTAAGGTGCCGCCAACCATGGCTCGCCCTTCCCATAGTTGAGCATTCGCACGGGACCAGTCAATTTGTTTGATTTTCGCTAATTTCCTTTGCCAATCTTGTGGATATTTTTTGATTAAGCTGCACCCTGCAATCGCCAATGCTTGCAATGCAATACCATGGGCATGAACGTAGTCGCTACGCAATTCACTTGGCGAGATTTTCCGATTTATAGCATCTCCCCAATCCGGGATGTTTGTTGCAACGGTTTGCCAAAAAATAAAAGCCAGGTTTTGTTCTTCGGGAGATATCGGTTCTCCATCTTTCTTTTGTAGAAGTCGTTTCGTTGCCTGATAGATACTGCTCAAGGTAAAAAGCTTGCGGGAACGATTTGAAATTGAGCTTTTGGCCATTTCCGTCATGCCCTTGAATGCTTGGATTTCGCAACTTAATTTATGACTTAATCGTGCCATGGGATCGCGATGATCGTATAGGATATTCAAGGACTTCGTTGGCCGTACGGCATAACGATTGAGATCGGCAAACATCTGCTGGCTTCGCTTGAGCCCGGCATCAACAAACAAAACGACAGAAATGGTTTCATATTGCAAGGCTGGATTATACTTGAGAGCATCTTTGATGGCTGCGAGACGGTGTTGGCCATCGTTAATGATGAATTGGGCATCCATCGGAACGCAAAGGGTGCCAATCTTGTTCCCTGTCGTATCGTCGTCGCCGTATGCGTCAAATTGAACTTCGCCGTCGATGGAGGCGGCAATAGATGAAAAAACGTAACTGTCTTGATTTTCAAGAAGATATTGTGTAATGGGCGGAATCCGTACCTTATTCATCTCGCGTTGCGCTCGCAATTCCGGCGAAAGATCGTTTTCCCCACTTCGAAACATTGCCGGCAACAACTTCAGAGGACACATGGTCACGTAATATTCACGGCCTGCCTGCACCCCACGAATGGCGGGAAAGGAGTGAGAAAATTCACGAGATAATCGTTTACTTTTGGAGTTGTTTTTCATCGGCGCAAGAGAGTAATAGTGCAAATGTGTAAAATTTGTGTCTAGAATATATCATCTTCGTTCTGAGGATGGAAGTCAAACTTCAAACTTCCATCTAAAAATGTCAAACTTCCCAAACACTCGGAAAAGAACAACAATCAAAGGGACTGCGAAGGATTTTTGCTACTCGAAGCCCGGTAAGACCAAAACCCATCGCGCTCTTCCGAACTGAAAGTGCTGTCAATCAACGGCAATTAGCTGGAGGTGTCTGAGCTGGACATTCTAGATAGTACGCCTATAATTGATATCAAGAAAAGATAGGCCGTTGGGGAGCTGTTGGACCATAAAATGAATGTTGATCTCAACTGGTCTCGAAGGAGGAGGGGACTTGACTACTGGCACAATTATCATGATCATTTGTTTTGTCCTGCTTAGTCTTCTTGAAATTTTCTTCAAGAAGGATCTGGAAGAGATGGACAAGAAATATAGTATCTATGACGATCCGGTCACCAAGGGATTGGATGGTGTCTCCGGTGTGGCAGGGATGAGCACTAAGGATCTCGATCTGAAGTATAACAAAAAGTAATCAACTAGTGGCTGGCGTCATTGCCTTCTCCGTTGCCAAGCAGGTCCTTTGCTTATTTTTTCTCAAATATGCTCCCTTTTAAAAATTCCTCATCGTCTTTTGGAGGAATATAATTCGCATCCCCATAGATAACCGTGCCAGAAGGTAGAACGATTCCCTCTTCTTGTTTCTGAGGTTGCACCAAATTTCCTTCAAAATAAAAGTTTTGATTTCGGTAATATTCATCGGTCGGTCGCAATGGCTTATCTTTATTCAATCCGGCGATGTCCTTAACCAGTTCGAAGGCATCAGTGTGAATTCGACCCTTGCCTGATTCTTCCTGCAGATTTTTTCTGCGAATATCATCTGCTGGGTTGGTGACTGTGTCTCCATTGGGATCGTCCAGCGATCCGTCTGCTCTCGGATTTGAAAAATTCTCTTTGCGAATGTTAAAGGTTGCAGCTCCTGCATCATTTGCTGACATCCCGACGTTGTGCTTAAATTCCTGGTTTTGAACGCGGCCCCTGGTGCCGGCAATGGTTTCGGCTACCGAGTTTGCTATATCTCCTTGCCCATAACCATTTCCACTTACAAAGGCACCTATCAGGGCTTCCATCTTTTTGACACCCTCACTTCCCTGCCGAGTCAGAAGGCTATTGAAATCAGCAATGGTTCGTCTGATATTTTCGGGTGTTTCGCTTCCATAGTTCTCAAGAGTGTAATCTTTGACAAAGGCTGTGGTTAGGTCCGCACCACGGGACTCTGTGGCCGTTTTCAGCTCTCTGGCATTATTGAGAAGCGAATAGGCCTCGGTCGCTCCGATTTGTTTCGCCAGTCTTGTCATGTAGTCTAAGCTCTTGGAGTCCTGAACGGTTTGCTGTAGAGATTCGGTTCGAACTTTAGAAGCAGTTTTTTCAAAATTCCTGGCGGTATCTTCTGACACAGAAAAATTGACCTGATCACCGTTTTGGCCAGTGACAAGAAGTTGAGCCTGGGGACCGATTCTCTTTAAAATGGGAATACCGCCTGCACTGACAGATGCAGAAAATTGTGTTCTTGCCTCTTCATTCATCGAGTGCACAAAACTTGACTGATCAGTAAGCGCCCGCCGCCAGCTCTCTCGCTCGGCATTCTCAAGTCGGCTTGAAAAGCCATGGGCTTCGCTGTCGGTCAAGCTGGCTCTCTTAGTGGTATCCATCGCCAGCTGCCAATTTTTGCTGCTGCTCAGGCTGTTTGATGCCGCCACGATGCTTTGATGTTGGGCCATGGTGCCGACTTTGACCGGATCCAGGCCGTTGACGGCGGCGTGGGTTGTGGTGTGTTGGCCGGTATGGTCTACGGCGTAGGTTGCTTTCCCTTGCGCCATGGTGTCCACAGCAATTCCGGTGCTGTCGGCGCCGGTTGTCCTGATGGTGGTGGAGCCATCGGCATTGACGGTCTCGGATTTTGTCCTGGTGCCATGGCCATCAGGCGCGGTGGAGACTTCCACCGGTCCGGTTCCGGTCCCGACGCTCACTCTGGCTGCGGCCATCATCGTGGCGAGGTCTTTATCGGCCACTCCCTGATCTATCTGCCCCGACTCCTGCAGGGCATTCTTCGCATTCATCGCCGCCATATATCCCCCAACCGAGCGATGGGTTCCCCAAGCCTGAGCGGCTGCCATATTGGTGAAGCGGTGATCCGGCATCGCGGAGAGGAGGCCGGCCGCCCGTACCTGCTGGTTCATCGCAGCGGTGGTGCCTTCCGGGGTGAAGAGCTGACCGGCCTGGGCGCCGGCCGACTGGGCGACCCGGCTGAGGTTGCCGGCGAGGAGCGCCAGGGCATGGCCACCGAAGCGAATGAGCATCATGGCGAAAAAGCTGGCGAGCATGATCCCGGCCGAGCGGATCACCCCGAACATGGCGAGCAGTTTGGTGGAGATCTCCGGGAATGCCGCCATGGCATAGATTCCGAGGCTTGATTGGCGCATATCCTCGAAGGCATATTCGACATAGTCCATCGCCGCCCCGTGGATCACCGCATCGGTTATGCCCCAGGTGGCGAGAAAGACGAAAAAGCCGAACATCACCGACAGCGCCTTGCCGGCCACCGGTGTCGGCAGAAACAGGACCAGAAAGGGGATGACGCCGATGGCAATGGCAGTCATGATCGCCCGCATGATCGGGATCCACTCGTTCATCGTGAGACCGATCCCGAGACCGGTGGCGGTAATCTTGCGGTTGCTCTCCATCAGCACCGCGGTCTCGTAATCGTCCTGAAAGTAGAAATTGTAGAGGATCTCGGCGACCTGACGCTGCTGGATGATCTTCTCCGGAGTGGGGGAGAGCCCGGTGGTAAAATTCAGGGTGTTGGTGAGGAGGGTCCTGCAGGTGGCAAGCTCGGTGGGACTGGCGGGATCGAAGAAGGATTTGGCGCAGACTTTTTTGATGGCCTCCTGGTAGTTGAGCGGGTTGGCGTACACGGCTCGCAACCTCGACCAGGCCTCGGTGCAGC
>OBJA01001059.1_pt1 | contig 20398 bp, 16 predicted proteins | sample 1519751 | NCBI WGS metagenome assembly OBJA01 (sample SAMEA3881238, study PRJEB22517) | soil metagenome | biome: lake sediment; feature: soda lake sediment; material: sediment, water from around vicinity | place: India | collected 2013-12-23 | depth 3 m
CATATTAGTCATTTAATATTTTATGCAGGATGTCTTCTTTTGCTTGCTGCCAACGGTTGCATGTATGAAACGTTGGGGATTGCGGGCTTCGTCCCTGTCTGCCGTTGCAAAAGCTGATGCGGGGCAGAATGCTTGACATAACCAGATAAACCCCAATGTTTTATACATGATGTTGTATGCCGTTTTTATTTATCATCAGTTTTATAATGTTTCAAAATCGTATCAATCATTTCTTTCTGATGCTCACCAATTTTATCTTTATCCCATTTTTCATTACTGAATATGTAAAACGATTTTAGGGTATCATAACTATCGCTTTTTTCTTGGAACATTGTTTTTTTTACACCTACCGACTTATTGCTATATTCAGAGTTTTGAGAAACACTTAAAAGAACCAAATTCCCAAATGAGTTTAAATCTTCTGCTTCTAATTTAGGGTTTTCCATCACATTTTCAGGATTTTGAGGATAAATGTGTTCAACTGAATTTTTTGATGTAATTCGATAATTCTTAAATCTCAACTCATCTCTATTTATCCAGTTTTTCCATAAGATATATTCTAGTTTGTAAAACCAATAATGCTTAAAACCAGTACCATTTGCTTGTTTTAAATATTCCTCAATATTGAAATCAGATTCAAAACCATCGGTTTGATTCATCATTTTCCAAGACAACTCTTTATCTGTTAAATTTTTAGTTAACGAAAAAACATTATCAAGATGCTCTAAATAATCTAAATGCGTTTTGCAATTTGGAGTCTCGTCTTCATGTTTATAGTATAGATAATCCAAGTAAGAACTCAACCAATATTGACGAAGATAATCCCCTGTAAAATAGAGCAAGCTTTGCAACATTAAATTATTGGATTTCTCATAATTAGTACGAGAATAATAGCTCTTTTCATTTCTTGTAAAATTAACAACTTCTAATGTCTCATTCTTAGTATTTGTATCTGACACCCATTTGATTATATATTTATCAAACAAATATCTCACCTTCCAAAGAAGTTTAATAAATCGTTTTACTTCCTCTGAATCGTTTCTATGTACAAGTTCTTTGAATACCTCAATAAGTCGATTAGCGTGAAATGTTCCTTTGAAATCTTCTTTCTTTTCTGCTTTAAGATGAAGACGGTAAGCATGTAAAAGTAACTGTTCAAAACTAATAATCGAACGACAATAAATTTCTTCTGAATCACGGTTGCTTTCATCTTCGTACGTTTTTTTATTAAATGGATAATCACCTATCGAGTTAATGTCTACATCGTCAATTTTAAAACAGCTATTTCTTTCTCCATTAGAACTTGGTGTTTCTGTTGAATATTTAAAAGTATCGGCACTAAATTCAACAAACTTCGTCAAATCGATTCTGTTCCAGTCAGAGGCAGGGAAAGATGTTCGAGCATTTCGCTCAAAAAAGTTATTCATATTTTCGCAAGCTTCCCATATTTTGGAATAAAGCACTTTATCTTCACCAATAATTTTTAGTAAATTGGCCTTAACAATGTCTGATTGTTCAAGTTGAACACCCGAGTTGTTGATTGTAGAAAACAGTTTGTTTAAGTCTGTATTTGGAGGTGTTGTATTTTTTATAAAGAACACTTTAGAATAAATAAAATCTCCAAAATTTTTAAGTTCTTCTTTAAAAGAAACTTTATCATTCCTTGCAGATATGGCATCTCTTAAAAAACCGTCTATTGACTTAACCGCTTTTGTGATATTCTCTAAATATGGGTAAGATTCAACATCTTTTACGACTTTACCTTTTGTCTGCTGATTCTCCTCTAATAAATAGTTTAGATAATCATAAACCTCACTTCTAATTTCAAAGGATAGTCTAAGTTCATCATCTTTTTTTAGGAACTTCTTAATATCAGAATCTTCCGTTAGTCTTGAAACAACTAAAGCTATTAACCACAAGGTAGTGAAGCGTTGTTGCCCATCAATTAATTCAGATTGTTTGCCATTTTCACCATTGTCTTTAGTAATTAAAGTACTAATGTAATAGGGAGTTTCTTTATCTTGTAGATATGATTTATAAAAGTCATCTATTATCTTTTTAAGCTGTTCGTCACCCCAAACATATGGGCGTTGATAAGTTGGGATGCTGAAATTATATTCTGACACATCCTTTAAGCATAAAAGTTCTGAATTAAAAATCGTTCTATTTGTTTCCATTCTCAATCCTCCTTTTTACACCTGTTATTAAGTCAATATCGTAATCTTTATTTTGGGGATTTTCCGCATAATATTTTGGTGGTCTATTCTCAATATTAAAATATATAGTTACATCTTTCATGAACCTTGTCTTAACAGTATTCATCTCCACTCCATCTTTAACTAAATAGCTTGTGTCAAAATTGTAGCGTAGCTTCTTCAAGTAAAGAAACAATTCTTCGGTAGTAAACACTTCGAGGATATTGTCGATAAATTGATTGTCATAAACGAATTTAAAAACACTATCTTCTCGGACATTTCTTGCGTTAGAAACTCTTAAAGAATAAATAGCCCTAAACAACCAAAGAGAGGCTTCAAAAATGAGATGGAAACCAAAACGACTTACATAACTAATAATACTTACTTCAAAAAGTTCTTTTAAAAATATAGTGCCATTGTCTCCAGTAATTAATGTTTTTCGGAATTCATAAAATCTATCATCAATTAAATGATGTGAGTCTGATTGAAACAACAGGTTGTAGAGTTCTATGTAATCATTGATGTAGTCTAAAGTATTCGCACCGTCTGACAACGGCTGTTTCAGCATTTTGTATTTGCTTTCATGCATTTGAGATTGTCTATCACCTTCTTTTACTACTGCACTATAATGATATGAAACATCTTTCCCATCAGATTTTGTTTTAAGTGTAAACTCATCTGTAATTGACTGCTTAATGCCTTTCAAATCTCTATAGAATGGAAATCGAAGCCAATGTCTATTGTCCCAAAATCTAACCTTTGTAAGCTGTTGAATGATATGTTCAACTTTTTTATTGTCAAATGCCTCCCATTTCCTAGCTTGATAATTGACCAATTTCCTTTCTGGTACTGCTCTTAAATGATGAGCTTTCAAAATATCACTGCCACTTAAACGAACACCACCGGTATTTTGTGTTTCAAAGAATGTATAAGCCAAATCTTCACTATTAGTAATTACAAGAGTTACATTAATTCGTGTAAAGTCAATAGAATTTATAATATCCTGTTCGCTATAATCAAAAACAAGCTTATTCTTAATAGCCTTCAGATATAGAAGATTGTTTTTAATATTGTTTATGCTCTCGGGATTATGGTGTGAAATATTAGTGGTAATTTTCACATCTTTAAATAGTTGAAACATCATGGCAGTAGTAATACGCTGTTGTCCATCAATTATATTCAACTTGTCATTATCGTTATGTAGAATGATGCTTCCTAAATAGAACAAGGGTTTGAATTCGATTCTTTTAGAGTATTCCAACCAGTCATCTAATAAAGTATTGATTTGTTTTTCACCCCAGACATACGGACGCTGATATTCAGGAATCGACAATTGTCCTTTTACACTTGTGTTTGGAAGCGGTGAAGAGTAGCAATTTAACAAATCAGCCAAACTGCAACTTGTTACTATTAATTCTTCTTTTGTTTCTTCTTCCATTTTCTATGTTTCTTCCTTGTTTTCAATCAATGAGGTTGTTCTTTCTTCAAATGGCATACAACGTTGACAATATGGCCAGTAAGGGATTGCGGGCGATTTCCTATCACGTTACACGAAAAGTTGAAGCGGGCTAAAAGCCTTCGCATACCACTGAAACCCTTATTGGCTATATTGTGTGTTGCCAGCAGTTATTTATTTGTTTTCCAATTATTTATGTCTTTTGCCAAATCAAAATATGATTCTTTTGGACCAGTTGTCGAAGAATCACCAAACCATCTAATAAATTCATTATAAACAATTGAATGTATCTCGTCCAAGGAGTCCTTATCATTTATCTGAACAAGAATAGTTTTCACTTCTGGTTCATATTCATCTATTGGTGCTCCCATCTCAATTAGTCCAATTGGGTCATGTTTATTAATAATTTCTCTTAATTCCATAAACTTGTCTCCATACTGCGACTTAATAGAGTCCAAGTTTAAGGCAATCATTTTATCCTGTTTTTTTATTTGTTCAAATGCTTTTTCAAAAGAATCTGACTTTTTAGGATTTTTGCATGAAAACAATCCAAATACCATAATAAGTAAAAATGCTTTAGTTATTAGTTTTAAATTTAGGTAGTAATTCATCTAAAAATATTTTAATCATTAGTTCTAATTTGTCAGGGTCAGAATATCCTTCAAAAAAGTTATCTTTAATCCTTATAAAACACCAATCATCATCTCCGTTATCTTTTTTTTGTTCATAATCAATGTTTTCAAGTCCCGTGTTGGTTAAATTAATTCGTAATTTCCAACCTGGATTATCTAAAGTACATATGCTCACTCCATATGAGTGTTCCCAATCTCCATTACAATGAGATTTATACCAATCCTGAATCCGTTTTATAGTTGAATCTGTCATCTCTTTATAATTGCTGGCAACGGTTGAGTGTAAGTGCCGTAAGGGATTGCGGGTGATTTCCTATCAAGTTACACAAAAAGTTAAAGCGAACTTCTAACCCTCGCATACCTCTGAAACCCTTATGGCTTTTACACTTTGTTGGTTGCAGTACTTATTCTTTAATAAATTTTAATTTCGTCATTTCGTTATTTTTCATTAGTTGGATAATGTATATTCCAGCTTTTAAGTCATAGATTTCAATCTCACTACTTTTCACAAACCCAGCTTTCATAATATATCCGTTTATATCTATAATTCTAAATGTTTCATTGTAGACTAATGATGAATTTAATATCAACTTATCTTTAACTGGATTAGGAAAAATTGTAAATTCGTTTTGGTTTTGAAGTTCAATCATAGTAGCAGAATTTACAATTATCTTAAATGTATCTGTTTGATAATTTGCAGAATCACATGCGTTGATTGCGTATAAAACAATTGTCAATGAATCTTCTGATGTTGGAGTTCCTGAAAATATTTTCGTTGAATTGTCGAAAGAAAGCCATGTAGGTAATGCAGAGCTGTCTGCTTTCAACGCTATCAAAGTGTCGGGAAGATATGCAAAAATAGAATCATGGATACTCATTGAAAAAAAAGAATTCGTTACAATATTAGTATCTGGTATTTCATATTTATATACAGGACTTTTCAAGACAAGATGTAGTGTTGACTCCTTCTGAATATTATAGTCACTAAGTGTTCGTCCATCTTCTAAGAGTTTTCCAGCAAAAATTAAATTTTGGCATTCGGGCGATACTCCTTCTTTGTCTTGAATTTTAGCTTTAACATTTTCAATTGAATCGCTAGGTTCAACATCAAGCGTTATCGTTTTTCCAGTTAAAGTCTTTACGAAAATTTGCATTGGGTATAATGTTGTTGAGAAAACCAACAACAAGCTAATTGCTATAATCTTTTTTTTCATATTTCACATTTTTATTATTTAGTATCTTATCGGTTGTAGCATTCCTCAGTATTGCAACCAACGTTTCCGCGCTAGGCCTTCGTGGCAGTAATTCGTGGTTCGCGTTCTGTCAGCCGATAGAAAACTATACAAGCGAGCGAGAACGAAACACCTTGCAGGATTACTGCCATGAGGCTTAGCGTGTGTTAGGGGTTGTTATTATTCATCATCTTTCACTTTCTTATTCATTATCTCTCACTTTCCAATATATATAATTCAAAAAATGGTCAACTTGTCCTAAAGTATCAAAACCGTATCCATTCATTATGCTTGATATCAGAACAGTAAAGTCATTATAGTTTTTTGGTCTGAAATTCTGGGAATGTGGAAACTCCTCAAAGCCTAATTTTTTAATACTTGTCAGAGGATTCTGATTCAGAACAGCAAATCTATCAGGAGCATATGTGTTTAAAATTTCAGTCATAATATTTGGTCCAATTCCATCAATTTTTTCTTTATTTCCAACACGATAATACTTTTCCATTTTTTTAAGCATATCAGCAGGCGATTTATCAATATTCTCCGTAATCTGATTCAGCATTTCTTTAAATTCCTTATAAAATTCTTTTACGGATTCTTTACCACGAAAAATTGAGCCAGAATGCCATAAAGATTTTACACCTGCTTTACCTACAAGTTTTTCATAATAATCAAAGAAGTCCGTTTTAGATAAATCTTTTGTGCGAATTATCTCCAGTATCTCTTTAGCTTTCTTATAATTTTCTGTTCTACGATTCAAATCTTCTTTTTGTGATTTGTCTTTCTTGTAGTCTTCAAGATACTTTTCTATTCTTACCTTATCCAATTGAAAAAGTAAATCAGTTTCAGCTTTAGTGCTTTTCTTGGCTTTGTTTTCGTTACGCTTATAAATCTGAAATTTTCTTGCATAATTACTAATTTCAATATCAGAATATTCAGTACATGAATCTTTAATTTCTTTTATTAATAATTGAACATCTTTCTCATTATCAGAGTTTGTTTTGAATGTGTGCATAATTGACAACTCATAATTACTTTCAAAACCTCCTTTTGTAAAGTTCGCTGAACCAATTAATACTGTTCGTTTATCAGCCTTTAGGAAACTATATAATTTTGGATGAAAAGTACTGCTTAAAACTTGTTTCTGAATTAAAAGCTTACAAGTTTGATATTTTTGACTTAACAAATAAATTACTTTTAAAGCATCAGGTTCGGTTTGATAGAAATCAAGACCACATACAATAACAATTTTAGTTCCTCGCGCAAGTGATTTTTCAATTTCGCTAGAAATCAAATCTAAACCTGATTTTTTAAAGAAAGCAACAGCAATAAAAACCTCTTCAGAATTTTTTAAAAGTTCTTTCAAAATCTTGATGTGATTGTTCTCTTTTCTATTTGTTATCAGTGTCATGTTGTTCTATTATAATAACCCCTAACGGTTACGTATATGAAACGTTTGGCATTTCGAAGCACTTTCCTGTCAAGTTACAACTACTTTTGATACGGGCTGAAAAGCTCGATAACACACTGACTGCCAAATGTTTTATATACGATGTTGGGTGCTGCCCTTTATTATTCAAAATCAATAATTCCTATTTTAATTTAATAATCACTGTATTTTCCGGCATATTAAATTTATTCATAATATTGGCAATACGAGTCATACAAGTCGATGCTGAAATATTGATGTGGATAAAAAACATGTCTTCTGTTAGTGATTTAACTTTGTCCCATACTTTCCTATCAAATGTCTTGTAGCGATTTGTTAAATCCATATTGTTTTCAAGTAACCCTTCTAGTTCTGCCCATTTTAAGATGACGTCTTCTTTTTTGAAAAGTTCAGACTGATTATCTAATATTATTTCAAAATCATAATCTTGATTGTCTTTAATATATTTGATAAACTTAATAAAAACATCCTGCCAAGAACCAACTTTAATTATATTGTTTTCGATATTTATGTCTGAGGGTTTGTTGCCTTCTGCAATTTCACTTGCATCTTCGTCAAGAGGCGAGAATTCCGTGGTCTCAATTATTTTTGTATTCCAGTTTTCCTTTTCTTTGAATTCATCGGGTAGTGAAAATGTGCCTAAAAACCATGAAATCATTTTGTTTTGGTGGTCAATAATACTAACGTCATCCCATTTATCTTTATTAATTATGTCTAGCCTATAATTTAAGGATGAAGTGTTTATTTTATTTTTCTTTATAGAAAATGGTTTATTACCAATCTCGCTATTAAATTCTGTTAAAATTAAGTTGCCGATATTGTGTAAATATGTTTTATGGATATATTCAAAATTTTCTCCTAATTCTTCTTTCCAGTTAGTGTCAATTTTTTGAGGCATTATATGTTCTATGGTGATTTTGGGATTTCTAAAGTCAACTGCAACTTTTGTATTGTGTTCTTCTATTTTACCCAAGATAAATTTTGAATATTTTTTTAATCCCTGATAAAAGTTCATTGTCCTTAATTCATTCTTCATTTCATTATCATTAGGAAATCTCAAACTATAGAACAAATTAGACAAAAGAGATAGGATGGTAATATTTCCTTTTGCTAAATCTTCAATACGATTACTTAATAAAACAATGTTTTTATTTTCACCTTGTGTTAAGCCTAAAACACGTCTACGAATCAAATATGTACGAATAGTTTGTAAAATAGAAATCATAAGGTCATCACTCATCTTAATACCATCTACATTACTTTGATGGTATTCTAATAATCCCAGAACAAATGGCTTAAACGCTTCTGATTTTATATCATGAAATATATTTTTTATGAGTTCTTCAATTTCATTATTTTTTATTTTATCCTTAGACAAGGTAGTTGAGGCAACTCCTGTGATAATTATTTGATACCAATTTGTATATCGAACTATATCATCTATAAAGTCTTTATGTGTTTTAAATCCAGCGTTTACGAAATTCTTAAATAGCTGATAAACTTCTTTTGTATTATTATTACTTACAGCTTTTATTGATTTATTTGTTTTGTATTGTAGATAGTCACGAAAAAATGCTGAAGTATTTTCATTTAAAACTGCTTCAATTTTTGGATGCCAAATTTTCTCATAAACTTCTGATTGATTTTTACTATCCATATTTAGCAATACAAAATTTCGTACTAAATCAGATAATGTTAATGGCTTACCTAAAGAGTTTAAAGTTTCAAAAATTATTTGAGGGTCTTCACCTTTAAAAGGTCTTTCATCCAAAAATATCACTGCAACATTCATTCGTTGAATAGCTGTAATATAATGTTCTAGTAATATTTCAGAATTAGTTCTTTTTGTGTCATTAATTAATTTTGAGAAAAGTTGGTAAGCATTATTTATTATTCCATGATTAGGCTGAGTCTTATTAACTAGAGCTCTAAATGCTTCCCAATCTTTCGTAACCTGTTTAAGTTTTATTTTATCTTGAAATGTTGAAGTATTGTTTACTAAATAATTTTGTTTGATAAAATCCTGATTGCTAGAGTCTGATTCTGAATCACGTAATGCAATTAAAAACAATAGGGTTGTTGTTAGACGTTGCTGACCATCTACTACTACTGATTTATTAGCAAAACCTGATTTTTCTTCTTTTATAACAACCGTTCCGAAAAAATGCTCCAATTTATCGTGTTCTTTTGTATCTAATTCGGATTTAATTATTCTGAGAACATCACTAAAATATCTTTCAATTTCAGGTTTTCCCCAAGCATAAGCTCTTTGAAATGGGGGAATAAAAAAAGATGTGGCATTTTTTGCTAATACATCGTTGATAGAATGGCTTTCTGTTTTCATATCATGTTTCCTTTATTTTCAATCATATATTTCTGTGTATGGTCTTTCCATAGGGTTGCACCCAACGTTTCCGCGCTATGTAAAGTTGCCGAATTTCGGGCTTCGCGTCGTGTCCGCCAGGACAGGACGTGCAAGCGAGAAACTCATGACCAAGTTACGAAAAACTCGGCAATTTTATATAGCGTGTGTTAGGCATTTGTGCGTTGTCGATGTCGCACAACAACTTTCCGTTTTGGTTGTGATTTATATTTCTGTATAAAATCACTAATCTCTTCTTTGTCTGTTTGCGTTAATGGAGGACTTTTTATTATAAAATCAACTCCTTTAGGTTCTTGAATATATCCCATGATTTTATGCTTTAAAATATTTTTCTACTAACACTTTTGCTGATTCAGTAGGAATAATCATTTTTGCTCTTCCGAATCTATATGCTCCTAGTGTTTTTTCGTAATGTTCAATTAAATTTGTTTTTGAAATAAATGTAACAAAGCCATCATTCCCTCTTTGAAAAGATAATTTACATGCAAAAGCAATTAGGTTCCCGGCAACGCCTTCATATAGTTTTTGTTTTCCGATATTAAAAGGTGCGTTTTCAAGCAAATTAATAAAAACATGATCTTTTTCTATTGTCAGACTTATTAAACCTTGTATAATGTCAGGGTTGTTAACAATAGTTAATTTGTAAACTTCTTTTGCGTTATCTTTAAGTTCAGATTTCCAATCAAAATTCCATTTGTCTTTTTTAGAAATTCTTTTGGCATCTTCTGTTGTAAATTGTGAAATTTGAGTTTGAAAACTATCTCCTGAAATAGTATTTACGATAGAATTTGTAAGCTTATCGATAACAAAATCTAGTTCTATGTTTTTTTGTTTATTCATAGAGTAAAAATACCATTTTTTTTAGAAGAATACAACTTATTTGTAGTGCTTCCTCGCATAATGCCTAACGGTTTGCGGCTTTGCGAAGGTGGCGATTTTCACCACTAAACTTCAATCGAAGCACTAAATTTTGATTAACCACTTCACTGTCATACGAAGCACTGCACCGCCACTTTTGCAAAACCGCTGTTGGCAGCTGGTGTTCTGTCGTCCGTCCTTGTAAACCATTGTCAGTGTTGGGTTTGAGTGTCATTGTCTGTTTGCTTTTTTGTTTATCTGTGTCGGGTTGTGCGTTGCGTTTTTTATTTTTTTGAAGGGTTGGGAAATTTTTTAAAAACAATTTTCCTTGCGTTGGCTTTGCAAGCTCTTTGACAAAGCTTTGGTCAGTGTATTGGCTTGCGGGGCTTTGGCAATGTGCTTGCAAAATGCGTTGGCTATTTCTTTGATTCATTTTTCATTTTATTGTGTAATTCAATAACATCCTTTTTGAGAACAGAAATTTCAAAATCTTTTGAATCATCTGGTATTTTGGAAACGGCATCCATTATTGGTTCTACGTATTCAGATTTTAGCCTAATTTCTTCTCTTGCATAATTGAGAATTGCAATCCAATTAAGTTCTCGATTTTTAATTTCTTTGGTTTGCTCAATTGCTTCGAGATATAATTGTCTGCCAATATCATCAAAGCCACTTCTGAAAGAAGCCAAACCTTTTGTCGCTGTTAAACAAATTTGTGTAACATCATCGTAGTTTTCTTCGTGGCGTATTTTATTTAACTGTTCAAAAGCTTCTTTAGGTTTATCATCTAAAGCCAAAGCATAAGCTAAGTTATTAATTAATTGAGGGTCGTTTGGATGGCTTATTAAACCTGCATTTAAAAACGATATTGACTTTTGTTGGTCTTTTAAAATTGTGCTTGCCAAATTTGAACCAAACATAATAGGTCTCTTAGAAAAAGGCATATCAATAAACCATTTTGCAGCATTATCCAAAGCTGTTTCATAATTCTTGTTTTGGAAGTTGTCTAATGCAAGAGCTTCAAAATTCATTTTGACTCCAAAAAGAGATGGGTTTATGTCTAGTGAGTTGTCTTTTGTTGATGCCCATTCTATTTGAGCTAAACTGTTGTCATTCGGACTAATCAATGCCTTATTGAAGAATTCACGGCTTTTCTTTGTGCCACCATAAAGAAGTTCAACAGTTCCGATGCTGCTTGCTAATTCAGTAAAATTAAATGGGGAAATGTTTTTTGAATTAACTAGTTCTATTCCCTTTTTTATAAACTTAGATGTTCTATTTCTGATGGTTGCAATTGAAATTTCAGCAGATGCAAGCCACGGGTCAATTAAGGTCATTGGGCTTTTTCTAAGAAAACTATGTATATAATCTAAATGGTCGTTTTCTTCTGTATCATAATGAGCAAAAAGTCTTGTTGCACACCTTAGCACAAATCTATTATTAGGTGCTAAATGCAAAGCAGATTTCATTGCACGAATTGAATTAAACTCTTGACCTAATATTGAGTAGTATCTTGACAACTCGACATATAGTATTGCATTAGTAGGATAATGACGTAATAAATTTTTGGTTTCCCTTATCTTAATTCTTATGGGTTCTGGGTTAATGAGATTGGGAAGTTTGTCAAGCGTTACCTCATTAAATCGTTCAGATAAATCCTTTTCTTCCGTTTTATTAAGAATTGTATTTGCTAACGAAATCTGCGACAAGGTTGCTTTTTCACGATTTCCTAAAATGAAATGGGCTGCATCAATTACTGATTTGTCATCTCGTTTGTTGTTGACTAATGCAGCACTTAGTAAATCTGCTGCGTGTATTACAGTTTTATTAAGTTTCCAATCAATGACATACTCATCAATACTTGTTTCCTGCTGTGCAAAAGAGCTTTGTATTTGAAAAGAATTTAATTCCCCCAGGGTTGTAGTTTTTCCAAAACTTCTCCAATTTGGAATTACTCTTCTGTCTTTATGTTCAAATAGATTTGCCACAGTTTAAAATTCTTTAACTCTTAATTCTGCTTTTCTTTTAAGCACATCAAGAGTGGTTACAAATCTTTCCATACTATAATTACTACCTCTGAGAGCAATGTTTTTGGGATGCCCTCTCTTTTCAGGAAATGGATTGCACAAATACTCTACGGTTTGTTTTAGTTCTTCTTTCAGGTCTACACGGGAAATATTTGATTCGAACTCCAAAAGTGCATTTGCAAAGCCATTTTCCAAATACGGAATTATTTCATCATAGCTTCCTTTCCATCTATCCCAAGCAAAATTGTCTGGAATGTGCTTCCGTAATAATGCAGACATACTAATACCAGTGAAGTAAAAGACAATTAAACTACCTAACATATAACAATCTGTTGCAAACACTCTTTTCTGCCAATCTTTTTCATAATAGCCATACATCAATTCAGGCGGTGCATAATTCCAATCACCTGTAAAGGATTGACTATTATAAGGGCCATCCATATCACGGCACATTGAACGACCCAAATCACCTATTTTACTTTCTGTATTAAATACTAATACATTTGAAGGTTTCAGGTCTTGATGTGAAACATCAATATTATGAAGTTGCTTCAAACCTACCGCTACATCGTGAAGTGACTTAAATCTCCAAGCGTAATCTAACTCACTTGAAAAATCTAATGTTTTACGAACATCCCCTTCTGCCAGTTCAAATATTAAGTATGGCACAATTGAAAATGAAAATCCTGTAACCAATTGTTCACCTGCTTCCTTTACGAATGAAACTTTGTTTACGTGTTTGTTTTTGCAGTATTCAGATAAGTCTCTTTCATATTTATAAACAGTAGTCATTTCGTTCATTGCGTCCATCATACTTTGTCCTGGCATAATGGCGTTGAACTTCATAATGTCAAATGCTTTTAAAAAACATTCTTCTCCATCTTTTTCTACTAAATAGCAAACTGAAAAAAATGAACCTGTTTGGTTATCTGCTTTTTCAATCTTCTTAGTCACTCTCCATCCTGTAGAAAGTTCGAGACCTAAAAGGTTATGTGCTGCGTTGTCTACCATAATTTTATATTATTTCCATTTCTTTAACCTCAAATGCCTGATGCAGCAATGCTTTAAGCAATTGCTCGGTGGCTTGTTGGTTGGCGATGATTTGTTCTCTTAACTGTTTCGTTTTGGCGAATTGTTTTTCAATTTCTTTATTTATTCTTATTTGTTCCTTTATTGGTGGTAATGGGAAAATTAGATTGTTTAGGTAGTCTGTATTGATGTTTGGGAAAGACGCACCTGTTTTAGAATTATTTATTGTTGTGTATAGACACATCATATAATTCAAAAGGTATCTTGAATCAAAACTGTTTTCAATAATCTTTGCAACAGCAAGACCGTCATAAATAAATCCTTCAATTCCTGTTATACAGCACTTGCCTGTGGTTGAGCCACTAACAGCAATAATAAATTCATTTACATCAACGTATCTACTATGTTTAGAGCCCTCTTCTGTTAAGAATTCTCTTGTTTGAAGAAGGACGTTGTTTTCGCAGAAATTAGAAATATCACTTATTGTTATCCAATTATAGTTGGTTTTTGGTTTTGAAAAATATCGTGGGTCGCCCTTTGGTCTTGGAGATGAACCTCTTTGTATATCTGTAATCTCGCCTAGTCTACACCACACCCAATTTTCAGGAATTTCAAATGGAATTTCTTCGGGTTTGATGGTTGACAGTAGTTTTTCTTTTTTACCTGATTTTGATTTCTCGGCTTTGATGCGTTTGAGCAATTCGCTTGCAGGTTCGTCTTTCGGGTCTTGCTTTACCAACTTACCCTGCACCGCTTCTTGTAATATGGCTTGGTTTAAGTTTTCGAGTTGAATGAGTTGGTAGGAAATATGCTCATCCAACTGATTGAATTTTGCTTCTTTTTCAAAAAAGTGTTCTGCAATAACTTTTTGTTCAATTGTTGTTTCAGGAAAATAAACCTCCAAAGGCAATATGTGTTTTGGTTTAATTTCTGTTTTAATTCCTCCTGGAACTTGTTCTTTTAAAAGCTGAATAAAATCAGGGCTTCTTAAAAAGACTTTCAAGAAGTCAATATCAATTTTAGTGGTATCGAAGATGTATGAAGAATAATGTATTGTTGCCAAAATATCTTCTTCACCCTCATAAACTGCCAGTGCTCCTTTTTCAACATTAATTCCTGAAATAACCAAATCCCCTTTTTTGATTAATATCATATCAGTGTTTGAGCCTTTATCAGAAAGGAAAAATTGCCCTGAAAAATTTATTTTATCAATTCTTTTTAAGCCCGCAATTTGTGGGTCGTCTGGCTTATATCGTCCTTCACGGTTTTTTAAGACATCACCAAGTTTCATTTTCACCCAACCCATTTTAGTTAGCTTTTAGTTCGTTCAACAACAAAAGAGATTCATTGAATGAATTTTCAATGTTCTTTATTATCTCTTTTCTATCATAAGATACTTCCTCAACTTTCTTATTTGGATTCTTTATATCCAAATCATAATTGCGGTCTATAATGGTTTGTATGGGCACTTTCCAAGCCACTTCACTTTCTACTCTTTTCTTCCACCATATTTTTAACGGTTCAAATTCTTCTATCCGAATCGGTTTAGTTTTGTTGTAGGCTTTTTGGCCGTCAGGCAAAGTGTGTTCGTAATACCAAATTTCTTTTGTTGCCTTTCCTTTTTCAAAGAAAATCAGGTTGGTGTTTACGGTGGCATACGGAGCAAATACCGATTGTGGCAATCGCACAATGGTATGCACATTGCAATCTTCCAACAGTTTTTGTCTTACCCGTTGTTTTACGCCATCACCTGTTAAACTGCCATCTGGCAACACAATTCCTGCTCGTCCGCCATCTTTCAGCAATTGGATAAACAGTATCAAAAACAAATCAGCACTTTCCTTGGTGCGGTAATTCAAGGGGAAATTGGTTTCCATACCATCGCCCACCACACCACCAAAAGGCGGATTGGCAACAATGATGTCCACACGGTCTTTTTGTTTGATGGAGTTGTATTCACGGCTTAGCGAATCACCGTTTTCAATTTGCGGCACTTCAATGTCGTGGGTAATCAGGTTTACCACACTCAGCATAAATGGCAAAGGTTTCAGCTCGCTGCCTGTTACGGTTTCTTGCAAGGTTTTACGGTGGTCAATGTTCTTTACCTGCTTTTTCAGGTGTTCAATGGCACACACCAAAAAGCCTGCAGTTCCGCAAGCAGGGTCGGTAATTTTCTCGCCCAATTTTGGGTTTACCATATCCACAATAAACTGGGTTACGGCTCTTGGCGTATAAAATTCGCCTGTGTCTTTTTTGGCAGCCAATCCCTGCAAAATCTCCTCATAAATCACATTAAAAACGTGATGCTCTTTGCTGCTGTTAAAGTCAATTTCGTTGAGTTTGTTAATGGCTTGGCGGAATGTGGTTCCGCTTTTCATATAGTTGTTGGTTCCGTCAAATATTTGGCGAATGGTAATGCCCAATCTGTCGTCAGCCGAAACCGTCAGGTTTTTGAGTGTCGGGAAAAGTTTGTTGTTCACAAAATTGATGAGTTCATCACCCGTGATGCCTTCATCATCTTCTGCCCAATTACGCCACTGCAATTCCGCAGGAATGTCTGATTTGTAATTGGGTTTAAGGATTTCTTTTTCCTTGTCTTTGTCGTCAAAGAGTTTCAGAAATATCATCCAACCCAATTGTTCAATGCGTTGTGCATCCCCACTCAAACCCGGGTCTTTGCGGAAAATATCTCTGATTGATTTTATAGTGCCTGCTATGTTGCTCATTAAAAATACTTCTTAAATGTTTTTTGAAATTTCTCTGCTTGCTCGTTTAACCATTGGAAATAATTGTCCCACTGATTTTCATCAGTTGGTGAACAGGAATGATACTTTATTATTCTAAATGCAGCACTCTCTGGTAAATCCATAAATTGAATATCATTTCCAAGTGACTTCTCAATTGAATCTTTGTCTTTCTCTATTGCTTTATATATCGCTTCATCATTCTTTATATAAAGTTCGCAACCAATTTGATTTTGTTTTGAGTTAAATGTGAGTGAAATGTTCGCTTTGGATGTTCCAAAACTTATATCATACCAATGCTGTGGTCGTGGAGTTCTTCCGTAATTTATTGATGATTTAGTATCTAATTTATTTACATATTCCTTTAAAGACTGCCAAAATCTTTGTTGTAATAACTTCAATTCAGAAGGATTTCCCTTTTCAGATGAAGCGGCATTTTTCAAAGTTTTCGCCCAACTATTTGGCTGTGAAATGATATTGAATTTCGGTGCTGGCTCTGAACTTCCAATTTGCCACAATTCAATTTGGACAAGGAAAAAAGCAATTTGCTCTGGCATATGCCTATTAAACCAATCAATTGCCTGTTTATGTTCTTCCGTATAGTCTTTTACAATCCAAATAATAATACTTGCATCGTGTGCAGAAGCATATGTTAAAATTTGACCAAGATGTTTATGGTCAGTAGCTTCAAGCTGATTTTCAATAATTACTTTTCTTTTTGAAGAAACTTCATCGGCAAGTATGTCAACTGAATAGCGACCTGCCGATTCTTCAGGCTTAATATTTTCAATATCAATGTCTAATTCTTCTGCTAACAATGCAATGTTTTCCTCTTTTGCTAACCATCTAGTAAAGTCTAAGGCTTCGTGTCCCCAAACACTTCTTAAATCAACTGTTTTTAATGTTCCAAGTTTTGTTTTCATTATGCGACTTTATACAATTCGTTTTCTAATTCTTTGATGGCTTTCTCGTATTCCTCACGACTGCCAAATGCTTTTATGATTTCAGTTACCGAACCAAATTCATTGATGGGCGGTACAGTTAGGATTTGAATGTTCTCTATGTTTTCAATGCCTTGGTCAGCGTATTTGTCGAGCAATGCTTCTAATACTTTACGGGCTTGTTCGCCATACTTGGTGAAGTAGTTGCGTTTCTTCACGTTGTTTGCCCGTTCTTTTCTTGTCATTGGTGGTTGGTCATACGCAACGTGGCAGATTAAATCAAACAAATCCACTTGCTTGTCAACGGCTTCATACAATGCTTCCACCATTACGCCCTGTTCAATTAATTCTGCAATGATGGCTTCTTTGCGGTCAGAACCTTTCCACTTGTTTAGAAAATCATCTAAGGAAGCAAACTGCTCTTTGATAATTTCTTTGGTGTGGTTTTTTAAACTTGTTGTGATGGGTCTGCCGTGTTGGTCGAAATGCAGTTCACGGCTTATTAAAACCGAAACATCCACACCGTTTACATAAACCTTTTCTCTTGGTTCGTTAAAAGTTTGTGGTGGAAATTCTGTTTCAGGATAACGAATTTCAGGGGGCGTAATTTCAATTTCTTCTCCTGTTTCAATGTCAATTATCGGTTCTGTGTTTTCTTCTTCTTCATCCACAATACCGCCTAAGTCGGTTTCTTCTGCAACTGGTTTTATTCTTATCGGGTCACCGTCAAATTGTGGGTCTGCAAAAAGGTCTGTTGCATTTCTGAAATCCAAAATGGTAAAATACAGTTTGCCATATTCTTCATTGATTCGTGTTCCTCTACCAATGATTTGCTTGAACTTGGTCATTGAATTTATGTTGCTGTCCAATACAATCACTTTGCAGGTTTGAGCATCAACACCTGTAGTCATCAATTCGGATGTGGTGGCAATTACAGGATATTTTTCTTCGGGATTGATAAAGTTGTCCAACTCTCGTTTGCCTTCGTCATTGTCGCCTGTAATCTGCATTATGTATTTGTAGTTCTCGGCAACTAAATCAGGATTGTGTTTGGCTAATGCGGTTCGCATTCTTTCTGCGTGGTCAATGTCCACACAAAACACAATGGTTTTAGCAAAGCGGTCGTAACCTTTTAAAAACTCGGTAACTTTTTTGGCAACTAAATCTGTTCTTTCTTCTATCACCAAATTTTTATCAAAATCTCTGCGATTATAAATACGGTCTTCAATTTCGTTACCGTCTTTGTCGGTTTTGCCTTGTTCGGGTCGCCAACCTTCAGCATCCACATTCAGGGCAACTCTCACGACACGATAAGGAGCCAAGAAACCGTCATCAATTCCTTGTCGCAAAGAATAAGTGTAAACTGGGTCTCCAAAATATTCGGTATTGCTTGCTTCGTTGGTTTCTTTTGGCGTTGCAGTCAAACCAATATGCGTAGAATTTTGGAAGTAGTTTAAAATCTCTCTCCAACTGCTGTCGTCTTTTGCACTTCCTCTGTGGCACTCGTCAATTACAATCAGGTCGAAAAAATCTCTTGAAAACTGTTTGTAAACATTCGCTGCTTCGTCCGTTCCTGAAAGTCCTTGATACAATGCCAAATAAATTTCAAAGCTCTTGTCAATTTGCCTGTGTTTTACCACAGTCATTTTATCCTTGAAGTGTTTAAAGTCGCCTCTGCGTGTCTGGTCAATTAAGGCGTTTCTGTCGGCTAAAAACAGAATGCGTTTTTTTGCTCCGCTTTTCCAAAGTCGGTGTATGATTTGAAAAGCCGTATATGTTTTTCCTGTTCCTGTTGCCATTACAAGCAGAATTCTGTTCTGTCCGTTGGCAATAGCTTCAACTGTTCTATTTACTGCAATTTGTTGATAGTATCTCGGTTTGCGGTTTGTTCCGTCAAAATAATAGTCTTGTGAAACGATTCTTTCCGCTTCGGGAGTTTCAATGCCTTTATACTTTTTGTATTTCTGCCAAAGTTGTTCTGGAGTAGGGAAGTCCTCTAAACTTATTTCCGTTTCTATGTTTCCGTCTTTTGCTGTGCGGTCGTGAAATAAAAATCCGTCACCGTTGCTGCTGAATACACAAGGAATGTCCAATATTTGTGCATAATCTAAACCTTGTTGTATTCCCGCTCTTACTGAATGGTTGTTGTCCTTTGCTTCAATGATTGCAATAGGAATATTCGGTTTGTAATACAGAATATAGTCGGCTCGTTTCCTTGTTCCTCTTGCTGTGATTTTTCCTCTAACGTAAATTTTACCATCAGTAAAAGAAACTTCCTCCAATATCTGCAATTGCTTGTCCCAACCTGCCTTTTCTAAAGCAGGTGTGATAAACTTGGTGCAAATATCTCTTTCTGAAAGTGTCTTTTTGTTCATTCTTTAATTGTCAAAATATAGTTTACCAAAATACGTATTTCTGTCGGTGCGTAGGCAAAAAAGTGGCTCTTTTGGCTTTGCGAAGGGTCGGGTTTGTGTGTTGGGGCAAAGCCAAATGTGCCACTTGCGGGCTGGCTAAAATTGTTTTTAAAAAATGTGCGGTGGGAAAAAAATAAAAAACATAGGGTCGGCAACGAGTGTCGGCTTACTCGTTGTCCGTTTGTAATATCGTTTCTATGTCTTTGGTCACCTGTCAAAATGGTTTACTTTTTTCTGTTTCTGTCAGTCGTTTGTTTGTCGTGTCGCTGTCTTAATACACTTGCTGCCAACGTTACGCATATGCCTAGTGGCGGATTGCGGGCGATTCAACTGTCAAACCGTGGAGAAGTTTGAGCGGGCGAAAAGCCTTGCAAAGTGCAGTAAAACCGCCATTAGGTATATGCGATGTTGTGCCCAGTTTTTATTTTTTTATCATTATTTTGCCCAGTCTTTTCTTAAATCTTTTGTCTTAATCAACCATATGTCCATTCCTATACATAGCAGTCCAAAACAAACAATCACAATAGCGGCTATCGAATGATTCTTTTTATAATCAATGTGATTAACTATTATTTCTCCACCTGATTCAATTTGAAACACGTTATTTGTCGGGTTATTGTCAGTAGAATTATAATAGTAAAGTGTCACTTGCCTTCCTGGATATAATTGTCGTTGAATAATTTCATATGATTGCTTTGGATTAAATGTTCCAAATAATTGGTTAATTGACTTTAATTTTATTCCTAAGAAATCTTGGTCTATATAAGTAAATGGAACCGCTCCAACCTTTTTACTCTCAGTCACAACTTGAGTCAATTCAATTGTCCCTGTTATTTGGTCAGCTTTGTTTAAATCTCTTGTTACGTTCAGAATTAGCATTCTTGAGCCAAGAACTGTCATAACAATTCCTAATCCGCCAAGACTAATTAATGCAAATGTGTTCTTTATTGTTATTCTGTTCATTTTTTGCAAAATTGGGCACAACGTTTTGACGCTAGACCTTCGTGGCAGATTTCGTGCTTCGCGTCCTGTCCGCC
>OBJA01001060.1_pt1 | contig 20348 bp, 14 predicted proteins | sample 1519751 | NCBI WGS metagenome assembly OBJA01 (sample SAMEA3881238, study PRJEB22517) | soil metagenome | biome: lake sediment; feature: soda lake sediment; material: sediment, water from around vicinity | place: India | collected 2013-12-23 | depth 3 m
CTCCAGGGTTGACGAAGAGGTGCTTAAGAAGTCGAAACTGGCAATGGTTTTTGGGCAGATGAATGAACCCCCCGGGGCACGTGCACGGGTTGCCCTGTCGGGGCTGGCAATTGCCGAAAGCCTGCGCGACAGCGGCGTGAGCAGTGGTGAAGGCAGAGATATCCTGTTTTTTATCGACAATGTGTTTCGTTTCACCCAGGCCGGTTCCGAAGTTTCTGCTCTTTTAGGCCGGATGCCTTCCGCTGTTGGATACCAGCCCACCCTGGCTACTGAGATGGGCATCATGCAGGAACGCATTACCTCGACAAAACATGGTTCCATTACATCGGTGCAGGCCGTTTATGTTCCTGCCGATGACCTGACCGACCCGGCCCCTGCAACTACTTTTGCGCACCTGGATGCCACAACTGTATTGAGTCGTAAAATTGTGGAACTGGGTATCTATCCGGCAGTTGATCCGCTGGATTCTTCTTCGCGTATTCTCACCCCTGAAATCGTAGGTGAAGAACATTATACCTGCGCTCAGAATGTTATTAACCTGCTCCAGCGTTATAAAGAGCTTCAGGATATTATTGCCATTCTGGGAATGGACGAGCTATCGGAAGACGACAAACTGGTCGTGCACCGGGCACGACGTGCCCAGCGTTTCCTCTCCCAGCCATTCTTTGTGGCATCACAATTTACAGGCCTCGAAGGGAAACTGGTTGCTATTGAAGACACAATTAAAGGATTCAATATGATTTTAAGCGGGCAGGTTGACAAGTATCCCGAAAGTGCCTTTAACCTTGTGGGAACCATCGAAGAAGCAATTGAAAAAGGGGAGCGTTTGCTGGCCCAAAATTAACTCCGTTTGTAGCCATGTTTCTTGAAATAATTACACCCGATAAAAAGTTATACCAGGATGAAGTTAAACAGGTCAGGCTTCCTGGAAGCAATGGATTGTTTGAAATTTTGAATAACCATGCTCCCATTGTCTCTACCCTGGAAAAGGGAATTATCCGGGTAATCGATATAAACAATTTTACCCGTACCTTTAAAATAAATGGAGGTATCGTGGAAAATAAGGATAACAAAATAATTGTTTTACTGGAATCAATTTGAAGGTCAGGTACCTGGTCATACGATTCAGTTCCATCGGAGATATTGTTCTCACCTCCCCGGTGGTACGCTGCCTGAAACAACAAGTGGAAGGAGCTGAAGTACATTTTGTTACAAAACGCAGGTTCGCTTCTCTTGTTTCGTCTAACCCCTATATCGATAAGGTACATCTTTTTTCGGATAATTTAAGGGAACTGACAGCCGAACTGAAGGCTGAAAATTTTGATTATGTTATTGATTTGCATAACAACTTTCGCAGTTTCCGGGTTAAAAATTTTCTTAAGGTTCATTCTTTTACATTTCGAAAGCTGAATATTCAGAAGTTTTTATATGTTAAGTTCAAAATAAATAAGTTGCCTGATGTGCATATTGTTGATCGGTATTTAAAAACGCTTCAGCTGTTCGATGTTAAAAATGATGGGAAGGGGCTCGATTTTTTTATCCCTGAGGAGGAGGATTTCGGTTCGGGCAGTTTGCCTTCCTTGTTTGCTGGGGGCTATATTGCCTTTGTAATAGCAGGAACATGGAACACCAAAAAACTCCCATATGAAACCATAACTGAAATTTGTTCCAGAATCGATTATCCAGTGGTGTTGCTTGGGGGTAATAGCGAAGAAAAAGAAGGAGCTGAAATCTACAGCCGGTCGAAAGGCAATATATTAAACCTTACCGGGGCTTTAAGCCTTTATCAGTCAGCCAGCCTTGTGCGGGATGCGAAACTGGTACTTTCGAACGATACAGGTCTGATGCACATTGCTGCTGCTTTTGGGAAAAAAATCCTTTCATTTTGGGGAAATACTGTCCCACAGTTCGGAATGTGGCCATACTTAGCTCATCCTGCTTCCGAAAAAATGGAGGTGCAGGATCTTAAATGCAGGCCATGTTCTAAATTGGGCTTCAGGGCTTGTCCTAAAGGGCATTTCAGGTGTATGCGAAATCAGGATGTAACAAAAGCCGTAAGTTGGATAAACAACAATTTTACAACAGAGGAATAATTTTTGTCGCGACAGGATGAACAGATTTTTAAGCTCAAAAAGATTTGTGTCTTTTTGATTTTAATTATATTGTTAGGTGTAAACTACTGAATTATATGAATACCCGCAAATACACACTTATAACCGGAGCCAGTTGTGGCCTTGGATGGGAGTTGGCAACAGAATGTGCACGCAGAGGCAGAAATTTATTGTTAACGGCCCTGCCGGGTGAGAACGTGAAAACATTAGGAGAACAACTGGCGTATGAATACAACATCGGAGTAGTTGGTTTTGAGGCTGATTTGACAAAAATCGATGAAATCAAGGATCTAGTCCGCATTATTGATGAATCGTATGAAGTGGATATGCTTATAAACAATGCAGGTCTGGGTGGAGCAAAATCTTTTTTGGAAGCTGATCCTGATTACATTGGAGATATTATCCTTCTGAATACCTATGCTCTGGGAATGCTTACAAGGCTGTTGCTTCCGAACCTGAAAAGGCAGGAGAAGGCGTACATTCTTAACATTGCCAGTCTTGCCGCATTCAGCCCGATGCCCTACAAAACGGTATACCCTGCGTCCAAAGCATTTGTGTATTCATTTTCCCGTGGATTGGATGCAGAACTAAAAGGTACTGGTATTTCAGTCAGCGTTGCTCATCCGGGAGGCATGAAAACAAATGCAGAAGTGTCGTACCGTATCGAAAAACACAACAGGCTCATTCAGGCTACCACATTGTCGGCTCAAAAAGTAGCCCAGATTTGCATCAGCAGGTTATTAAAAAGAAGAAAGATCATTATCCCCGGATTTATTAATAAAATTTATTGGCTGCTGTTGAAGATTATGCCCCTTTCAATAAGCCTGTCGTATATGCGTGGGCTTTTCAAAAAGGAACTTCACAAGAGGAAAAAGAAAACCCCGTCTCCTGAATTGATACCCGATTAATGTTATGGTACTGGTAACTGGAGCAAACGGACTGCTTGGATCGCATGTAGTGCATGAATTATTAAAACGGAACTACAGGGTACGGGTTATGGTGAGGCCTGCAAGTGATATAACCGCTCTGAAAGGATTACCCGTTGAGTATTTTTACGGCCAGCTGACCCTCCATCAGGATGTTGAGAAGGCTGCAGAGGGGTGTTCATACATCATCCATGCTGCAGCTCTTGCTATTCACAAACCCACGCAACTGGAGTTCTTTCGAAAAGTTAATATCGACAGCACACGTTTTATTATCGAAGCATGTAAAAGTTCAGGTGTAAAGCGTCTGGTATATGTGAGTACGGCCAACTGCTTTGAATACGGTTCGAAATTAAAACCTGGAACCGAAAAGGGATTGTTTCCCGGCTGGATGAAAAAATCGGGCTATGCATTCAGCAAATTTCTGGCTCAGCAACTTGTCATCGATGATGCAAATGCGGGCAACCTCGATGCTGTAGTTGTAAATCCTACATTTATTATTGGGAAAGACGTAAAACCCGGGGGAGGTAAAATATTCAATTATATTTTGAACCGGAAAATAGCATTTTATCCCACCGGCGGCAAAAATTTCGTTGATGCCGAAGCAGCCGCCAGCGGAGTGGTTAGCGCTATGGAGAAGGGCAGGAGTGGGGAAACTTATCTGCTGGCCGGGGAAAACTTGTCGTACAGGGAGTTTTTTGAAATTGTAACCAGCCATACCGGGAGCAAACCCCTGTTGATTCCTGTACCCTGTTTATTGCTGAAGCTGATTGGCAAGGCGGGCGATTTTAGTGAAAGATTTTTAAAACACCCGGTTCAGTTAACTTATGTGAATGCACGAATGCTTTGTCTGCGAAATTATTATACTCCGGCTAAAGCTGTTAATGAACTTGGTTTTCCTGTGGTTCCCGCAAAAGAATTCATCACCAAAACTCTAGACTGGTATAAAGGAAAGAAAAGATGATACATCCTGTTGTGAAGCAGGTTTTAATGCTTCAACTACATGTAAATTGCCCTTATCACTTTAAACGGTCATCATTCGTTCAGGCTCGGGGTTCCAATTTATCGAATGCTGCTTTCAGCTTTTCCAGTCCTTCTTTCAGCAAACTTCTCGGACATCCAATGTTCAATCGCATCCAGCCTTCACCTCCGGTTCCAAAACGTGCCCCGTTATTTAACCCCACTCCAGCCTGTTCAACGATGAACCTGTTGAGTTCCTTATCGTTCATGCCATAATCCCGGAAATCGAGCCAAACCAGATAAGTAGCTTCCGGTTGCATCACACCGACCCTGGGCAGATTTTTTCTGAAAAAATCTTTCAAAAACAAATAATTCTCCCACAGATAGGCAAGCAACTGTTCGAGCCATTGGTCCCCGTGGGTGTATGCAGCCTCCATGGCTACTGTCCCAAATAAATTTCCCATTCCAAAATGACCCACACTTAATGCCCGCTCAAACCTTGCATGTTTTTGCCTGTCGGGAATGATAACCACCGAAGAGGCCAGCCCGGCAACATTAAATGTTTTGCTGGGGGCCATACAGATAATCGAGTTGCTTGCAGTATCCCCGGAGAGGGTTGCAAATGGGATATGCCGGTGATTGCTGTAAATAAGATCGGAATGGATTTCATCGGATATAACGGTTATGCCTTTTTCAATGCAGATGGCAGAAAGTTCTTCCAACTCTTCGTGTGTCCAGACCATACCTCCGGGATTCTGTGGGTTGCATAACAGCAGCAGCTTTGTTCGTTCATCAATTTTATCTTTTAAATCTTCAAAATTGAATGTGTACCGGTTGTTTGTCAGCTTCAGGGGGTTTTCCACAAGCTTCCGACGGGTACCTTTTACAACTTCAAAAAAAGGAAAGTATACAGGTGGCTGAACGATTATTCCGTCGCCGGGTTTCGAAAACGTTTCAATAGCAAATACGATTCCGGCTACAACACCAGGGCTGAATGAAATCCATTCTTTTTTAATTGTCCAGTTGTGCCGGCGCTCCATCCAGCCGATTATGGCATCATAATAAGAATCAGGTTGAAAAGTATAGCCGTATATTTCATGCTCTGCCCTTTTTTGAACAGCACCTGAAATAAAATCGGGAGTCCGGAAATCGGTATCGGCAACCCACAGGGGAATGATATCTGCACTTTGAAAAAAACGTTCACGGGCATCGTACTTGATACTGTTTGTACCTTCCCTTGGAACTATTTCGTCGAAATTGTATTTTTTCATTTTAAGCCCAAAATTAAGTTATCTTTATTTTAATACGGAGCAGTTAGTTTTTGCAGGTATCTGCCTTTGGGTTCCTGTATCACTTTGAGTATAAAATCAAACCGGTTAAGATAAAGGCAAAGGTCGAAATCTTCCTGCGGTGCCCATTCTTGTTTCGATACATCAAAAAATCTGGCTCCCGACCCCTTTCTTATAATTTCCACAATTTCGCTGAATCTTGCAGGGATGCCCAGCAGTTTGCTCCGGATAAATTCAGCGCAAAGCGTATCTTCGTCGGTTGGATACTCACAGGCGTATCCCATGCAAACAAGCGAAACCTGACCAGGGTTTTTGCTCCTGATGTATTTAACAATGGCACCTGCGTTTACAAAGCTTCCTGTAATTATTTCAGAGGCATTCACAGCAGCAGCTATTCCCTGGGTACCTGAACTGGTAGTGTGGACTATTGTTTTTCCTTGCAGTCCTTTTGCAGGCAGCTGGGAAGGCGAATTTCCATAATCGAACCCTTCGGGTTTAATCTCGTTTCGTTCGCCCATTAGCAAGTAATCTGCATTCTGTTCCTTTAATCGGTAAGCTTCATCGATGAGTGCCACCGGAATAATTTTTACTGCTCCTGAATCAAAAGCATAACATGCTGTTGAAAAGGCACGGAATACATCAATAATTACTGTCAGTCCCCGTGCTTGTTCCGCTCCTTCAAGTAAATGTAAAATATTAATTTTCATATTAATAAGTCCCTGCAATATATTTTCTTTTTAGATTCTTCCGGGTGATAGTTTCCCAGGTGCACTGCTTCCACAAACAACCTGTGTTAAAATTTAAAAGAGGCTTGAAAATATATAAAATGGGGAAAACACAAAGCATAACAAGACCATTATCTATTGAAAGTTATAAGGAATCAGGGAAATGTCCTGTTGTTGAACAATTTTTTAATAACAGGAATATAAAAAATGAAATTAAAACAGGAAGATGTTTTGTAAAATAAACTCTTTGATGGCTGTCCTCATCTTAAATTCCGGAGCAATACCAACGACCGTTCGTTTACTTGATAAATGCCATGGACTATTGGATTTTCTTCCGGGAAAGTGTTGTTTTGGGTATCTACCAGTACCTCCCAGTCGGGGTCAGGTCCTTCGTGTGGCAGGGTAAAGGTAATCGCCTCCCAGTGGCTGTTAACGAGCAGCAATAAAATTTCTTCCTGCCGTCCGTTGTCAATATCTTTTTTATTCATCAGCACACCGTTCAGCAGCATGCCCATACTGCGGATATACCGTTCGTTCCATTCTTCTTCACTCATATCAATTCCATCGGTATTTAACCAACGGATGTCGAAAATGCCTTCACCCCTGATGCTCCGGTTTTTAAAATAACGACGCGGGTGTAATATTGAAAATTCCTTTCTTATGGAGATAATCTTTTTAGTAAACTCGAACAGATTTTTATGATTTTCATTCCAGTTCCAGTCCATCCAGGCAATTTCATTGTCCTGGCAATATACGTTGTTATTTCCGTTTTGTGTACGGCCGTATTCATCGCCATGGCTGATCATAGGGACTCCCTGGCTCAATAGAAGGGTTCCCAAGAAGTTTCTTTTGCGTTTCTCTCTTAAGCTGATAATATCGGGGTCATCAGTAGGTCCTTCCACTCCGCTGTTCCAGCTGATATTATGATTTTCGCCATCGTTGTTTCCTTCCTGGTTGTTATCGTTGTGTTTTTCGTTGTAACTGACAAGGTCGTGAAGGGTAAATCCATCATGGGCAGTAACAAAATTTATACTGGAAGAGGGGAGTTTTCCATTATCCTGGTACAGATCGCTGCTGCCGCTAAGCCGATAGGCCAGCTCGCTGACCTGACTTTCATCGCTCCGCCAGAACTTCCGGACCGAATCGCGGTATTTGCCATTCCATTCGGCCCACAGAACCGGAAAGTTTCCAACCTGGTAGCCGCCCTGGCCAAGATCCCAGGGTTCAGCAATGAGTTTTAATTGTGAAATGGTGGGGTCCTGGTGGATGGTATCAAGAAAGGTTGAGAGGCGACCCACATCGAACAATCCCCTGGCCAGGGCAGAGGCAAGATCGAACCGGAACCCGTCAATATGCATGTCGGTAGCCCAGTACCGAAGGCTGTCCATCACCAGCTGTAAGGTGCGACTGCTAAGCATGTTCAGTGTATTGCCTGTTCCGGTATAATCGGTATAATAAAGAGGCTGTTCCTGTTCGAGCCGGTAGTAGTGATGGTTATCGATTCCGCGGAAAGCCAGCGTTGGCCCCAAATGATTTCCTTCGGCAGTATGGTTGTACACAACATCGAGGATGACTTCAATTCCTGCGCGGTGGTAGGCTTTTACCATTTCCTTGAACTCGTTTACCTGCTCTCCGTTTTGACCTGCTGCACTGTATTCGGCATGGGGGGCAAAATACCCGATTGAGTTGTAACCCCAATAATTGGTAAGGCCTTTGTCGAGCAAAAACTTGTTATGGGTAAAATGATGTATGGGCATAAGTTCAATGGCCGTTACACCAAGCTCCTTGAAGTAATCGATTATCACAGGATTTGCAAGTCCTTTATAAGTTCCCCTTTCTTCTTCGGGGATGCCTGGATGTTGTGCTGTGAATCCCTTCACATGAAGCTCATATATAATCGAATGGTGCATGGGAGTATCCGGTTTCGGTATGCCCTCCCAATCAAAACCTGTATCTATTACTACCGATTTATTAATATGCGAGGCACTGTCGATGCTGCTTTTTCTGAACTTTTCAGCTTTAGGGTCTGAGGTAAATTCGTAGTCGAACATGCTTTCGTCCACATTTATACGGCCGCTGACAGCGTAGGCATAAGGATCGATCAGAAGTTTTTGGGGGTTGAACCGAAATCCCTTTCTTGGCTGGTACTTTCCATATACCCGGTATCCATATAATTGGCCGGGTTTAATCCCGGGGATGTAGGCATGCCATACATAATCGGTTACCTCATAAAAGTCGATATGGGTGTATTCCTGTTGATCGCCCGGATCGTTGAAAAGGCATAGCCTTACACCAGTAGCATTTTCACTGAAGATGGCAAAATTAACGCCTTCGCCGTTGTAAGTTGCTCCTAAGGGGTAGGGTTTCCCGGGTTGTATTATTCCTTCGTAATGTTTAATTTTCTTATTCATTTATAGTTAATTGCTTGGGGAATTTTGATTAATTATATGCTCATTTGATATAACACGGATGGTAATTTATTGTTGAACAAACTCCATTTAAATTCTGTTTAAAATACATTCTGTCTAAACGCATTACCCCTGCAAAATGGCAATGACAACAAGTGCTGGCAAACACATTTGGAATTAAAACACGCTTACAGATGATTTATAAAACAGTATTTCCATTATTTTTAAATAAAGACACAGTAAAATTCAGTGTATGGGCCCCGGGTGCCAAAATGCTCCAGCTTCAGATCCTGGATAAGGAACATCCTTACGATATGCACCGTGAAGATTTTGGCTATTGGACAGCTACAATCGAAAATATCTCCCCGGGAGCAAGATACTTATACATTATTAATAAAAAAGATGGTTTTCCTGATCCGGCTTCGCTTTCGCAACCAGAGGGAGTGCATAAAGCTTCGGAGGTGATCGACCTGAAAGATTTTAACTGGACCGACACTAAATGGGATAACATTTCCCCCCGCGATATGATTCAATATGAATTGCATACCGGTACCTTTACACCCGAAGGAAATTTTAAAGGCATCCGTTCGAAACTTGATTATCTTGTACATCTGGGTATCAACACAATCGAGATTTTACCGGTTGCCCAGTTCAGTGGTAACCGGAACTGGGGTTACGACGGTGTATACCCGTTTGCTGTCCAAAACTCCTATGGCGGTGCAAAGGAACTGATGGTACTGGTTAATGAATGCCACCACCGGGGAATTGCAGTGATTATGGACGTTGTTTATAATCATTTTGGACCAGAAGGAAATTATACCGGCAATTTCGGTCAATATTTAACCGATACTTATTCAACTCCCTGGGGCCATCCCATAAATTTTGATGGTGAATATTCGGATGGGGTTCGTAATTATTTTATCCAAAACGCCCTGATGTGGATGCGTGATTTTCATATCGACGGTTTACGCCTGGATGCTGTCCATTCCATTTTTGATTTTGGCGCAAAGCATATAATGCAGGAACTGTCAGAGAAAACCGATGAACTCAGCAACGAAACCGGGAGGAAACATTACCTGATTGCCGAATCGCATCTTAATGATGTAAAATACATTTCTCCTGTTTCATCAGGAGGATATGGCCTCAATGCCCAGTGGTCCGATGATTTTCATCATGCCCTACATTCCCTGGTTACAGGAGAAAAAAAAGGGTATTATATGGATTTTGGAAAGCCACAGCAATTATCAAAAGCTATTAAGGATGTGTTTGTTTTTGATGGCAAATATTCGGAATACAGAAAAAAAACATATGGTAACTCGGCCCGCAATAATCCCGGTGATCAGTTTGTAATTTTTTCACAAAACCACGACCAGGTTGGAAACCGCCTGCATGGCGAACGGCTCATCTCTCTTTCGGATTTTGAAACGGCCAAAGTAATTGCCGGCACCCTATTGCTAACACCTAATATACCAATGCTTTTTATGGGTGAGGAATACGGCGAACGTAACCCGTTCAATTATTTTGTCAGTCACATTGAGCCCGAACTTAACCGGCTGGTAAGAGAAGGCCGAAAAAAAGAGTTCAGCGATTTTATGGGGGATTTTGATGGTTCCTCCGACCCCGATGCACCTGAAACTTTTGAGGCTTCGAAATTGTCGTGGAATATCGAAGAAAATAAACAAAAAAAGGCAATGCTTGAGTTCTACCGCAGGTTTATTAGCCTTCGTAAAAATCATCCGGTGCTCAATAATCCCAACAGGGATAATCTCCGGGTATCAGAGAAGGGTGATCTGTTTGTGCTGGAAAGATGGACGCAGGATATACGTCTTATTGCATGCATTAATTTTAGTAATCAGCCAGGAAAATTAACCATTCCTGATGACTATAAATCTGCCCTGAAGAAGCTTATCGATTCAAATGATGAACAATGGAACGGGACCGGTGAAATATGTCCCGATATCATTACCGGCAGCGAAGAAATACACATTGAGGAACGTTCTGTTATTGTTTATTCTACCAATTTCTGAGTAATAATTTAAATATAATGGAAACATTCAACCCCGTTTCAACATACAGGCTTCAGTTTAACCGGAGCTTTACGCTAAAAGATGCTGAAGCCCTGCTGCCTTATCTGTACAAAGCAGCCGTTAAAACAATTTACGCTTCTCCTGTATTAGAGGCAGTCAAAGGCAGTAACCATGGTTACGATGTAACAAATCCGCTGAAAATAAATCCGGAGATAGGCACACCCGAGGACTTTGAACGGCTGGCCAAAAAGGTTCACGAGTACAAGATGGGCTGGATCCAGGACATTGTTCCCAATCATATGGCATATTCAACTGAAAATCCATGGATCTGCGATGTACTGGAGAAAGGGAAAAATTCAGTGTATTATGAATTTTTCGATATTATAGATGACCATCCCGATCCGGAATTAAAGGATAAATTAATGCTTCCTTTTTTTGGCAGGCCATTAAATGAGCTGGTTAATGAAAATGAATTGTCAGTTATCTATGACGGGGAAGGATTCAAACTAAAGTATTTCGATAATGAATTTCCTTTATCGGTTCCTGCCTACCCGATTATACTAAAAGCAGGTGGGCAGGTTCCAATACCTGAACCGGCAACCCGGTTTTTAAGCAATGAAAATGCAACTGATGATTTTGATTCAAAACGCAGTTTACTGGCTGATGCTTATTCAGAATCAGCTGAAGTCAGGAATTTTATTGATTCATGCCTGAAAAAGACCAACAGCAATCCAGGTATATTAAAGAATGTGCTTAATGAGCTGTATTATTATCCCTCTTTTTGGAGGGATACTGAAACTAAAATTAATTACCGGAGGTTTTTTACTATAAACAGCCTGATTTGCCTGAATGTGCAACATGAAAAGGTCTTCAATACATGCCATCAGCTTATATATGAATGGATCGAAAAGAAGTTGATCGACGGATTGCGGATCGATCATGTAGATGGTTTGTTTAATCCAACCCAGTACCTTAAACGGTTGCGGAGCCTCGTTGGCGAAGGACTACCAATTTATGTGGAAAAGATACTTGAAGAAGATGAGACGCTTCCGGGGCACTGGCCGATTGAAGGATCGACGGGTTATGATTTTCTGAGCCTTGTTAATAACCTGCTTACAAACAGGGATACCGGTCCGGTCTTCAACTCATTTTACAGCGACTGGATTCAAAAAGTGGTGAATTATGAGGATGTGTTTTACAATAAAAACCGGTTTATTCTATACAAAAGACTTTCTGGTGAATTGGATAATCTAACCAGAATGTGCCTGACCCTGAAGCCAATCCTCCGCCATGAATCCGACGAACAGAAAATTAGGGCTGCCATTGGTGAATTTCTGGTTGCATGCCCGGTTTATAAAGTTTACAATGCTCCATCAACCTTTATGGAGTATGATACCGGTATGATTAAAATGATTGGTGAGGCAGCCATTAAGAAAAACCCGGACAATAAAAAAACAATTAAAATTTTAATGGATTTATTCCTGCTAAAACTACCGGGAAGCAGGAATGAAGAGCAAAAGGTGGATGCTTTCTTCAGGCGTTGCATGCAGTTTGCAGGCCCACTGATGGCGAAAGGAATCGAAGATACCGCTTTTTATTCGTACAATCCTTTTATAGGCCACAATGAGGTGGGCGATTCTCCAGGCTATTTTGGAATCAGTTCTGAAAAATTTCATAAGGCAATGGAAGAGCGATTAAAGGCTATGCCTTTGTCGATGAATACGCTTTCGACTCACGACACTAAAAGAGGAGAAGATGCACGGGCGAGGCTGTTTGTGCTCAGCGATATGCCTGTAAAATGGATGGATCAGGCCAGGCAGTGGAGAGCACATAACAGGAGTTTTAAAAAAATCGTGGAGGATAGAGAAATTCCTACCCCTAATGATGAGTATTTAATTTATCAGGTGCTGTGTGCCCATTTACCAATGAATGCCAGGGCGGATGACATATTTCTTGACCGTTTGCATGAATACCTCGTCAAAGCAATGCGTGAAGCAAAGGTGAATTCTTCGTGGAGCAATCCGGATGAAGATTATGAAAATGAAACCTTAACTTTTGTAAAACAGATTTTTTCACCCGGTTCATCCTTTCCCGGTATGCTGGCTCAGTTTATGGAAGAGCTAATTCCTCATGGGATTGTCAATTCCATTACCCAGGTCATTCTGAAAAATACAGTTCCGGGAGTTCCCGATACATTTCAGGGAACCGAAATCTGGAACCTGAGTTTTGTTGACCCCGATAACCGACGCCCGGTAGACTACCTCCAACTTTTGGAAACAATAAAAGAATTAAAGGCTGCATATGCCAGGGATCCTTCTACTCTGGCCAGTCAGCTTTTTGGCAACCCCTTATCGGGTAAAATTAAACAGTGGGTTACATGGCTGACTCTCAGGGAACGTCTCAGCTATCCCGATCTTTTTCTTAAAGGATGCTACATACCGCTGAAGGTAATCGGGAAATACCATAAACGGATAATTGCTTTTTACCGCAACTACCACGACCAGCATTTGGTTGTTGTTCTGCCGTTAAGTACTGCTACCCTTGAAGGCGATTACCTGTGGGAAGATACCCAGATAAGACTTCCTGAATCTTTACCTTCACAAATGATGAATCTGCTGACGGGGCAGGTTTCTGAGACTGTCAAATCACTTTTCCTGGAGGATATATTTGACATTGTTCCTTTTGCAGTACTGAGAAATGATACAATGAAAGAAGATTAAAGACACATGATTTTTATCTTTTTAGAGCTGCAGGCTTTTGTTTTTTTGTTACAATAATAAAATCACGATGAGATTTAATCAGGTTGATGGCATGAAGCAACATGTTTTTTGTTTCGGTGATAATATTAAAATAAAGGACAGCATTCCGTGTATTTACCTCCCGGGCTTTGATACGCTTGATTTGTGCCACTTCCATTTTCTCCAGGTTAGCCATTATCTGGTCGCGCTGTTTAATAAGATTTTCAATTTCGCTGAATTTATTTTCCCTGACCAGGTGAATTGCAAAATTAAAGAAACCATCAATTTTCTCTTCCAGAAAAATCAGCTCTTCATGCTGAATGGGTGTAAAAGGCTTATGGTTATTGTTGACATGTTCATACAGAGGTTCAACAAAGAAATTAAGTGAATGGGCCATTTCACGCTGATAATCGACCATCTGTACGTAAAAATGGCCTGAATCAACTGCTTCTTCGATTTTTGAAATCGTGCTTAAAACTTTATTTTTTTGTTTCTTAGCTCTTTTATTGAGGTTATCTTTTAAAGCCAGTGCCTCTTTTAGTTGTGTTCGTTCTTCTTTAAGAAAACTGTCGATGCTGACTGCATAAATCTGGTTAGCCAACATAATTGATTTTGTTACCAGTTTTCGACTTTTTTCCATTACTTTTTCAGTCTCATCGTTTTCGGAGATGGCATCGTCTTCCTCCAATTGGGCCAATTCATTCCGTTTTTTAAACAAAAAATGAGTTCTGACAACCATTAATATTGCCACGGCCACAAAAACAAAAATCATAAATCTGCCACCTATTGAAATAATCCAGGCAATAAAAGCTGCTACCGAGAATGCGATAATAGCTGTAAGGAACCAGCCACCTATAACGGCAAATACGCCCGATATGCGATAAACAGCACTTTCCCGGCCCCATGCACGGTCGGCAAGAGAAGTACCCATTGCCACCATAAATGTTACATAGGTAGTAGATAATGGCAATTTAAGAGATGTGCCAAATGCAATAAGTATACTTGCCACCAACAGGTTAACTGAAGCTCTTATTTTGTCGAATGCTGGTGCATCGGGATGGTCGGGATTGCTTAAAGGATTAGGTTCAAAACGGCGTGCAATGGCATTGTTAATATTGGCGGGTATTAACCGTGTTACTGAACGGTTGAAATTAATAGTACCGCGAACCATAAGCCGGGCAATCATGGATGAACCAAACCGCTCAACCCCCTCATTCTGCCGGGACAGGTCCACCGAAGTGTTTACAACCGACTGTGCCTTTTTGGACATAATAAGTGTTACAATCATTATCAGCCCGGCAATCAGCAACATATAGGTAGGTGTACTAACCTCTCCTGCGAGCATTTCCATAGAGAATGCCTCAGGTGAAATATTTTCCGAAGCAATCCAGTTTTTATAAGAAGAATAACCAGCCAGTGGTACACCTATAAAGTTAACAAGATCGTTACCGGCAAAAGCCATGGCAAGAGCGAATGTACCAATAAGTACAGTTAATTTAAGAACTTTGATATTGAATAACCACTTTAAGAGTTGTATAATGACTACAAGGGTGAAAAAGCTATACGACAGCAATTTTATTGTATTGCCTGCAACCCAGTCATCGAGGCGCTCCCCGTTTGCTACTTTAATACCTGCAAACGCAGAACCATCAATTCCTTTTATTAGAATGAAATATGTAATGGCGGTAATTGCGATTCCACCAAATATGGATCCGAAGTATTTCATATTTTTCCTGTAATTAAAGGAAAAAATTATTCGTGTGAGGTACTGGACAAAAGCTCCTATTGTAAAAGCAATTAGTACCGATAACAGAATACCTGTAATAATGGCAAGTGCTTTTTCAGAATTAATGTAGTTTGATAGTTCGCCAAGGGATTTTCCCAGGATCTTTATTTTAACAAGCGATACCGCCACGGCAGAACCCAGTAATTCAAATACAATCGAAACAGTGGTCGATGTGGGCATACCCAGGGTATTGAACATGTCGAGCAGGATGATATCGGTTATCATCACAGCCAGGAAAATGACCATGATTTCGGAAAACATAAACATTTCGGGATGAAAGATCCCCTTCCGGGCAACCTCCATCATCCCGCTTGAAAATGTGGCTCCTATCAGTACACCGAGGCCTGCCATTAAAAAAATAAGCCATTTGGGGGCTGCTTTTGATCCAAAAGCGGAGTTTAGAAAATTTACAGCATCGTTGCTTACTCCTACTACTAAATCAGATACGGCTAATGCAAAAAGGATAACAACAACGATAAGATAAAAATTTTCCATTATCTAGATTTTTCGGGCAGCAAATATATATGCGATCATGTTCATTATAAGAAGCTAAAATATTAAAAAATCATTAAGTAACTATCAAATTTCGGTTAATGATTGAAGGCAAATGATTGACACATTGAAAAATAATTCATCTTGCATGTTGGTAATTAACCAATTAAAATCATTTGAATAAACAGAAAATTTATTTTTTTTATTCAGTATACTTGACACTCAGATGAAAACATACTCTTCACGGCAGTTAACACTGTATATTGCAGTTTTGCTTACCTCCCTGGCGATGGTATTTATACTGCTTACATGGTGGTTGATGCCGGGAATTATTCTTGTTTTGACTTTCATTGGCTTGTTTTTTATTGCCTCCTACTTCTTTATTATGTTTGCTATCAACAAATATATATCTGACAAAATAAAGCCGGTTTATAAAACAATCAAGGATTTACCTTTAAGTGGAAAAAAACTGGCTGAAAAATCATCTGATTCTACAAACCTGCTTTCAAATGTGAAATTTGAAGTAGAAGAATGGGCAAAAACACAAATGAAGGAGATTGAGCGGTTAAAGGAACTTGAGCGCTACCGAAAAGAGTTTGTGGGAAATGTATCGCACGAGTTAAAGACACCAATATTTAATATTCAGGGTTACATTCTAACGTTGCTTGAGGGAGGACTGGATGATCCTAAAATTAATTTGCTTTACCTCAAACGTACCGAGAAAAGTATCGACAGAATGATTTCAATTGTTGAAGACCTGGAATCAATTACCAAGCTCGAATCGGGCGAACTCAAGCTGAATATGGTTCGGTTTGACATTGTTCAGTCGGTAAAGGATGTATTTGGAATGGAACAGTGGCAAGCCGATGAGCGAAAGATGTCGCTTGAAATTCAGAACCTTCCTCCACGGCCCATTTATGTTATGGCCGATCGTAATCGGATTCTTGAGGTACTCACAAATTTAATTGTAAATGGTATAAAATACGGAAAGAAAAATGGGTTTGTACAGGTCTCATTTCACGATCTCGACGAGAACATCATGGTTGAGGTTACCGACAATGGTATAGGAATTGAGAAAAAATACCTGCCCCGTATATTTGAACGATTTTACAGGGTTGATAAATCACGTTCCCGGGAACAGGGTGGCACAGGACTTGGACTTTCTATCGTAAAACATATAATTGAAGCACATAATCAATCGATAAATGTGAGAAGCGTTGTTGACCAGGGAACAACCTTTAATTTCACACTTGAAAAGGCAAAATAAAAAAGTATCTTTACATTGATTTAAAAACGAACTTTTTGCAAGTGAATTGCCACGATTACTGTTACCTTTGTCAATAGTAAAAATACAATCCAATGAACGATAACAAATTAAAGATTTTACTGGTCGATGATGAGGACGACATTCTGGAATTTATAAGCTACAATCTCGAGAAAGAAGGGTATGTGGTTTATACCGGGAAAAATGGATTGGAAGCCATCGCCCTGGCCGAAAAACATCAGCCCAACCTGATAATTCTCGATGTAATGATGCCAGAAATGGATGGAATTGCTGCATGTGAGGAAATTCGAAAAATACCATCACTTAATAATACAGTTATTGCTTTTTTGACAGCACGGGGAGAAGACTATTCCCAAATTGCCGGATTTGAAGCCGGTGCAGATGATTACATTACAAAGCCTGTGCGGCCAAAAGTCCTTATCAGCCGGGTAAAGGCACTCCTGAAACGAACTGGTGAAAGTCCGGTCCAGGTGAGTTATACCGAAACTCCTGGAACCGTTTCAATAGGTAATCTCATTATCGATAAGGAGCGTTACCTGATCCGTATGAATGACAAGGAAATGATTTTGCCACGAAAAGAATTCGAATTGTTATCGTTATTGGTTTCAAAAACGGGGAAAGTTTTCACCCGCGAGGAAATCTATTCCACCGTATGGGGTGAGAATGTTGTTGTCGGAGACCGTACCATTGATGTTCATATCCGGAAGCTACGCGAAAAAATAGGAAACGACCACATTAAAACGCTTAAGGGTATTGGTTATAAATTTGTCGAATAGGTTAAATAAAATATATTGTCAGGTATAAAAAAGTAAACCCCAGGGCATATCCAGCTTCCAGGTGCCATAATTTATTTTTTTCAAGATAAAGCCGTGCTGTACCGGTTAATCCCGATGCAATAATTACAGTAATGATTCCCCACAGGGGGTATACGCCTGTACGGAAGGAGAGTGCCAGCATAACACCGGTAAGGCCACCCAATGCAGCCATGTGGCTCGAAATCTTCCACTTTAGCGAAGCCAGCAACAATCCCAGGATTACCATCACCGATGCAATCATTACTATTTTTAGTATCGGAAAGGCATTTAACCGGTTCAGCAGCAGATAGCCCATATAATAAAATACCGATGAAAACAATAATGGTAATGCACGCTGGCTGCCCGTCTCAAACGACAGCTTGAACCTGGGGTTTATTGCTAGTATCGACATGGAAAGCAGGGGCAATATAGCGGTTGAAAAAAGGACAACAAGTAATAAGAGCCTTTTTGCTTCCCAATTGACAAATGAAAAATAAAATCCTGAATTCAGCAGCAGAAAGAATCCCAATGTAGGTAAGAGTACCGGATGAAGGATAAGAGTAATTATTTGGGCAAATTTGCGAACCATATTTATAGTTGTTTGCGCAATCGGGCTACTGGAATATCCAGTTGTTCGCGGTATTTAGCAACTGTACGGCGGGCAATATTATAGGATTTATCTTTGAGGATTTTTGTAAGCTTTTCGTCGGTAAGGGGTTTTCGTTTATCTTCATTTTCAATACACTCTTTCAGGATTTTTTTGATTTCCCTCGTTGAAACCTCTTCTCCGCTTTCTGTTTGCAACCCTTCAGAGAAAAAATATTTTAATGGAAATATTCCAAAGTGCGTTTGAATGTACTTGCTGTTCGAAACCCTCGAAATCGTTGAAATATCAAGCCCGGTTCTTTCTGCAATATCCTTAAGGATCATAGGACGAAGTTTTGCTTCATCTCCCTCCTTGAAATATTCTTTCTGAAAATTAATAATTTCGGCCATCGTTATAAGCAAAGTATGGTTTCTTTGCCTGATTGCATCAATAAACCATTTTGCCGAATCAACCTTCTGCTTGACAAAAACAAGGGCATCCTTTTGATTTTTATTCTTTTGCCGGGTTTGCTTAGCCAGGGCATGCATCATATCGAGATAGGTATCGTTTATCTTCAATTCTGGCATGTTTTGCTGGTTCAATGAAAGGTTCAGTTCCCCATCAAGGTTATCCAGGATAAAATCAGGAATGATATGTTGGTTTGACCTGTTCATTGGATTGCTGTATGAGCTTCCAGGCTTGGGATTCAGTTTTAACACAAGGTCAATTCCTTCTTTAAGTTCCTCGTCAGATAGTTCCAGTTTCTTTTTTATCTTATCGTAATGCTTACGCGTAAATTCTTCAAAAAAATCTTTAACAATAGTTTTTGCCAGTTCATAACTGTTCCCCTGTTTTCTGTCAAGCTGCAAAAGCAAACATTCGCGTAAATCGCGTGCACCAACTCCCGGGGGGTCGAATTGTTGAACAATGTGAAGAATCTCCTTCAGTTTTTCTTCTGCAACTTCCATGTTCAGGTTGAAGGCCAGATCATCGCTGATGGAGAGCAGATCACGGCGAAGGTAACCATCGTCATCGATGTTTCCAATAATATATTCTGCCAGATGTCTGTCGGTATCGGCAAGTGAAGTCATCCCCAGCTGGTCGTAGAGACTCTCATGAAAAGTAATTCCTGCCGAGTAGGGAATGTCGACATACTTTTCATCTTTTGAAAAGTTGTTTGTAGCCGTTTTATACGATGGAACATCGTCTTCTTCGTTAAGATAATCGTCGAACGAGAATTCATCATTGTCGGCATCGCTCTCATGCTCCTGTTCGTTGTTATCGGTTTGTTCACTGATTTCACTCTCCGACTCCATTTCAAGAACAGGATTTTCCTCAAGTTCCTTTTTGATACGTTGTTCGAGTTGCATAGTAGGGATTTCCAAAAGCTTTATCACCTGAATTTGTTGCGGTGAGAGCTTCTGTAACAATTTTTGCTGCAATGATAATCTCTGATCCATAATCCCTAATGTTACTCCGTAAAAATACTACTTTTTTAAAGGAGTTCAAACTACTTTTTAGAATTCTGCATTTTTAGGCGTCCGTGGAAAAGCAATAACATCGCGAATGTTTCCCATTCCGGTTACAAATTGAACAAAGCGCTCGAACCCCAGGCCAAAACCACTATGAACAGCACTGCCAAATCTTCTTGTATCGAGGTACCACCACATTTCTTCAGCAGGAATATTCATCTCCAACATCCGCGACTGTAATTTTTCCAGATTTTCTTCACGTTGTGATCCCCCAATAATTTCTCCTATCTGTGGGAATAACACATCCATGGCACGAACAGTTTTGTCATCCTCATTTTGCTTCATGTAAAACGCTTTGATCTGTTTTGGATAATCTGTTAAAATGACCGGACATTTAAAGTGCTTTTCAACAAGGTACCGTTCGTGTTCACTCTGCAGGTCAATTCCCCAATCCACAGGGAACTGGAACTGATTCTTCTTGTATGGTTTTGAATCTTTAAGTATGTCAATGGCTTCGGTATAGGTAAGCCTTATGAAATTGCTGTTTTGAACAAATTTAAGTTTTTCGATCAGATTCATTGAACGCTGATCCTGTGGTTTATTTTTCTCTTCCTGCTCCAGCCTTGATGCGAGGAACTGAAGGTCGTCGTTGCAGTTTTGCAACGCAAAGCCGATAAGGTATTTCAAAAAATCCTCAGCCAGATCCATATTGTCTTTCAGATCATAAAAGGCCATTTCGGGTTCAATCATCC
>OBJA01001061.1_pt1 | contig 20346 bp, 20 predicted proteins | sample 1519751 | NCBI WGS metagenome assembly OBJA01 (sample SAMEA3881238, study PRJEB22517) | soil metagenome | biome: lake sediment; feature: soda lake sediment; material: sediment, water from around vicinity | place: India | collected 2013-12-23 | depth 3 m
TCTTACGCAAAAAGGCGGGCGCTCACTTCCTCTTTTCTTATCCCGAACTCAGGTTAGGATAATAGATAGTCGCAATATTTTTTTATGAGACCTAGGGTTTTCTACTCATTGTGCGTCTTCTCCTGATGAGAAATATTCTCATTCGTATTTCAGGGAGAAGAATCAAAATGTTGCATAAAGTACTGTGGTATCTGTTTTCGCGCTTGATCCTATTGACATTGGCCGTACTGCTGACAATGGGAATAACCCCGATTGCATGGAGCCAATCTGCTCTTTCCCCCGCATGGGCTATACAGGTATCTATCAATATTCCCAGCCAGCCTTTGGCGCAGGCACTCAACGAGTGGGCTCAGCAAACACGACTTGAACTGATCGTACAACCTGCCTTGGTTGCCGACAAAACCGCTCCTGCCCTATCAGGCAATATGACACCTCGTCAGGCACTGGATCGTTTATTGGCGGGAAGTGGTCTGGCGGCAACGATGGATGGATCGACTGTCATGATCAGAACAACTGCAGCAGCAGGTACGCAGCAATTACCTGAAATGCTCGTGCGTGCAGAGTCCTTGAAACAAGGCACAGCGGAAGAGGGCTATCTGGTCAGTAATGTCAGCGGGATTGGCTTATGGGATGAGCGCAGTTTGCGTGATACACCGTACTCGATGAGTGTCGTACCCTCTGATTTGATCGAGAACATCAACGCCCAGAACATGGGACAGATCTTCAAAATGAATCCACTGACCCAAGAACCGAATATCCAGAATCACAATGGTATACCCTTGGTTACTATACGTGGATTTCAATCAGCTAATCCAGTTTATGACGGTATCCCTGTTGCTTCAGGAAATGGTTCTGCTGTATCAGTAATCGAGATTGACCGGGTTGAAATTCTCAGCGGAACGTCGGGTTTTCTCTATGGCGGCGGTAGAGTGGGTGGAGCAATAAATTACGTGACCAAAAGCCCGACCGATGTCCCGCTCAGGAGGCTGACGTTTGGTAACTACGGCGGGACCCAGTTTTATGGCCATGCTGATATCAGTGGGAAATTTGATGACCAAGGTCGCTTCGGTTATCGGGCCAATCTGCTCTATCAGGGGGGAGATACTGCCATCGGTGAGCCGGTCAACCAGAAAGTGGCAAATATTGTGCTGGATGGTCATCTTACCGATACCCTCTATACTAACGTTAAATATACCTATAACGATTACAGGAAAGAAGCGACACAACCTACATTTAATAATGTGAGAGAAAGAACTGGGATCGATACCAGTGAACGCTACTCTCCCCAATGGGCATCCAATGATATAGAAAGCCATAAAGCCTATACCAGCCTGCGCTGGGACCCAAGTAAGTATTTTACTCTCAGAAGTGCCTTTTTCTATCAGGATACCCGTGCGAGAAGCAATCAAATAACTTTAAATCAACAGGCAGACAGGACTTTTATTCCCGGAATGTCAGCTGGCAATGCCTGGCAAAAGTATGAAAATTATGGGGGGTATATCTACCTGGATACCCGTTTTTCGACATTTACTGTCGACCATAAGCTGACCGTGGGCTATTCCTCTAATGTTCTCGATCAAGTTACACCTAATGGTTCTCCTTCTTGGACTGGTACAAACCTTTCGCTGAGTGAAATTAAAAATATATCTGAGCCGGACTGGGGAAAACTTCCCGGAACGGGGTCAACCTATTTTGACCGATATAATAATATCCTGATTGGAGATAATATTACCTTTAATGACCAATGGTCTGCGATGGCCGGGCTCAACTATGCTACTACGATAAATAGAGGAACTGGTTTTTATGGTGATGGTAGTAAATATGACAAATCTGCGCTGACCCCCACCGTGTCACTACTGTATAAACCGATTGAAGCGGTAACCACTTATGTCTCCTATATGGAAGCACTTCAGCAAGGTACGAGAGTAGGTAATACCTATACTAATTATGGAGAAGTGTTTCCGCCACTCGTCAGCAAACAGTATGAAGTAGGAGCGAAATACGATATTAATCCTAATTTATTATTGAGTACCGCACTGTTCCGAATCGAGAAAGCCAATCAATATTCAAATTTAGCTACACCTATCCCTACTTATGTCCGGGATGGTTTGCAGGTCCATAATGGGGTGGAACTGGTTTTAACCGGTAAGATCACAAACAATCTGACCATCATGGGGGGGGGTACTTTGATGGATCTCAGTGTAGAAAAAGCTAATGACCCTGCTCTGGAAGGTAAAAAACCGATCAATGCTGCCTCTAGGATGGGTAAGATTTATGCAGAATATGCACTTCCCTGGATTCCTGGGTTGAGTCTGACCGGAGGTATTTATTATACTGGAGAAAGATATGGTAATGCTGTCAATACTGATAAGATTCCCAGCTATACCTTGTACGATATTGGCGCACGCTATGCCACCCGTGTACTGGATAAGCCACTGATCGTACGTCTGAACGTTATCAATCTGACTGGTAAAGACTACTGGCAAAATGCTAATTTTTTAGGTGTACCAAGAACGGTGGCATTTTCCATCAGTACGATGTTTTGATAGCTTGTAGGATGCAGTGAGGGATGAACCGCGTTTTGGCCTCGCTCACCTGTTTGATTTGGTCGTTGCAACCTGCCTCGCTCTAGCGGAGTACATTATTATCCGCCGGAGCTAACACACGGGTTCCTACGCTGGAGCGTAGGAACCATCAACTTTCTGATTTGGGAATGGAATAAGTGCTGTGCCTGCTGTAGCAGAATCAAGTCTGGGCTTGTTTCTGGAGATGCCTGCCATATTTCTGGTTGAATTTTTCCACCCTTCCTGCGGTATCCACAATTTTCTGTTTGCCTGTATAAAACGGGTGGCAGGATGAGCATACTTCGATATGCAGGGGCTTGCTCAAAACGGAGCGGGTGTTGAACTCATTGCCGCAACTGCATGTTACGGTGATCTCGTGATACTCCGGATGAATACCTTCTTTCATTTGATATCCTTATCTCTTGTCAAATCTAAATAAAAAGCCAGCTATTATCACTTAAGATAGGTGTGGCTGCAACCTGACTTTTATAACCAAATCAAACGGTTTGATCCGAGGCTACGATATGCTTTTCATCATTACACGCGCCGCATGGAATCAAAGAAATCAGCATTATTTTTTGTGGCCCTGATTTTATCCAGTAGAAACGACATTGCATCCATTTCATCCATCGGATAAAGCAATTTACGGAGAATCCATATTTTTTGCAGGATTTCGGAGGGGATCAGCAGTTCTTCGCGACGAGTTCCCGAGCGATTCACATTGATGGCAGGATAAATACGTTTTTCTGCCATGCGACGATCGAGATGTATTTCCATGTTGCCGGTTCCCTTGAATTCTTCGTAGATCACATCATCCATGCGCGAACCGGTATCTACCAGGGCGGTGGCGATGATGGTAAGTGATCCTCCCTCCTCAATATTACGAGCGGCGCCAAAGAAGCGTTTGGGGCGTTGCAAGGCATTGGCATCCACGCCACCGGTCAGTACCTTGCCTGATGCGGGCACAATCGTGTTATAAGCACGTGCAAGGCGGGTAATTGAATCGAGCAGAATGACGACATCTTTTTTGTGTTCCACTAGTCGTTTTGCCTTTTCAATTACCATGTCTGCCACCTGAACATGACGAGCAGCCGATTCGTCAAAAGTGGATGATATGACTTCTCCCTTCACGGAACGTATCATTTCCGTTACTTCTTCCGGGCGCTCGTCGATCAGCAGTACCATCAGTATGACATCCGGGTGGTTGGCTGCAATGGAATGTGCAATATGCTGGAGCATCACCGTTTTTCCGGATTTGGGGCTGGCTACCAGAAGCCCGCGCTGGCCTTTGCCAATGGGTGCGATCAAATCGATGATCCGGCTGGTAATATTTTCTTCAGATTTGATGTCTCGTTCCAGTGTCAGGCGTTCGGTCGGGAAAAGAGGTGTCAGATTCTCAAACAGTATCTTGCGCTTGGAATTTTCGGGCGGTTCATTATTGACTTTGTCTATCTTGACCAGGGCAAAATAACGCTCTCCTTCTTTTGGAGGACGTATTTCACCGTCTACTGAATCACCCGTATGCAGATTGAAACGTCGGATCTGGCTGGGAGAGATATAGATATCATCCGGCCCGGCAAGATAGGAGGTATCGGGGGAACGTAAGAATCCGAAGCCATCCTGCAGAATTTCCAGTGTGCCTTCTCCGAATATACTTTCGCCTTTACGAGCCTGATTCTTCAGGAGTGCAAAAACCAGGTCCTGCTTGCGCATTCGGTTGGCGCCCTCGATATCGTTAGTGGTGGCCATTTTTACCAATTCGGAAACATGAATGCTTTTTAAATCAGATAAACGCATGAAAGTGACTCTTGAAGATCAAATAAAGTGCGGGTAAATAAGTGAAGAGGGTACTTCAGGACGTGTTAGATGATTTGTAAAACTGCTGCTGATTATGCGATTCGTGATAACGAAAACCGCAACTCGTAATACATATAACACGCCCTGACGAAACAGAATGAGCTGAACGAAGATTGTTTGTGATTCATTCGGCTTATATCAGTGTTTAGATCCAGAGAATTTTTTATAAATGACTGTCGACAAACGCTGTCAACTGTGATTTTGATAAAGCCCCCACCTTGGTCGCCTCGATATTTCCATTCTTGAATATCATCAGAGTGGGAATTCCGCGAATACCATATTTCTGGGGAGTCGACTGGTTTTCATCTATGTTGAGTTTGGCTATCTTGAGGCGGTCGCCATATTCACTGGCGATCTCATCCAGAAGAGGTGCAATCATTTTACATGGTCCGCACCACTCCGCCCAGTAATCGACAAGTACCGGAACAGGACATTGCAGCACCTCTGATTCAAAACTTGCATCCGTAACATAATGAATGTGTTGGCTCATGAAATCCTCTTTTAATGTTTGTTGGAGCAAAATGAGCACCTGGTGACCGCTAAAGCCTGGTGCACCTGGGGCATTAACAGAGCTCGAATCACCTGTTTAGATAAGCTATTGAGACAACCTAAACATGGGAATGATTCTATGCTTGTATACTACTGAAAGATCGGGCGGGTGATAATAAACTACGCAACACTGTTGTCTTTATCTCTAACAATACTGCCTTTACCACGACCATGAGACAAAACGAGAAGGCTTATTTTATTTATTATACTTACAATAACGTTTGAATCAATTAATCCGGCAACATTTTTTTAGGATTCTACGGATATTTATCAAGAATGTCCCAGAGCATCAGTAAAAGTCGATTTTGAAACTAGCATAGTAATACAGTAGATTACTGCTTTATTTTTAATCGTGTACTTGAATTAATACAACTATCTAATTTTAGGCTTCCATAAATGAAATACTTTTTTTTGTCCTATCAAAGTAAATGCCTTGATATCTTAGAACATCTGCACAGGTTTGTTCTATGGATTAAGGATGGTTTTTGCCGGGTTTATTTGATGTTTTTGCAACCTGTTGTAACGAATCTTCTCAAGCAAAACACTTTCAGCCATTCACGTAACAGCCTCACTTTATTTATTTTGACATCGTTGATCATACATCACACTTCATGCATGGCGGAACAATCTGTCTCCAGCTTGCGTCCGGAAGTCATAAATTTTGTAACGGATATGGTAAACCGTCATGGATATGATGCACATGAACTGGAAGATGCTTTTATTCAAACAAACTTTCGGCCAGAGATTCTCAAACTGATTTCTGCCCCGGCTTCAGCAATCACCTGGGACGAATATCGGAAGCGGTTCGTCAACATGCAGCGCATCAAAGGCGGAATCGATTTCTGGAACAAATATGCTGCTGATCTGAAGCGTGCAAGGAAAATTTACGGCGTACCTGAAGAAATCATCGTGGCGATTATCGGTATTGAGACTTCCTATGGCTCATCAATCGGCAATTATCGCGTCATGGATGCACTGACGACACTCGCCTTTGATTTTCCCAGAAGAGCAGATTATTTTCGGGAAGAGCTGGAAAACTATTTATTGCTGGCCAGGGAACAGAAATTTGGTTTGCTGGACATCAAAGGCTCTTACGCCGGCGCAATTGGTGTCCCTCAGTTTATGCCCGGAAGCTACCGGCGCTACGCAGTCGACTTCAACAATGATGGAAAGATCGATCTTTCCAGGAGTGCCGTCGATGCAATAGGCAGTATAGGCAATTATCTGAAGGAATACGGATGGGAGGCGGGCAAACCGGTTGCTATTCGCGCACAAGCCGGATCACAGAATCTGCAGGAATTCCTGGACACAGATATTGAACCGTTACATTCAGTCAAGAAATTGCGCCAGGCCGGTATTACTCCACTTGATTCTGTTGCAGATGACACCCTTTCTGCCTTGCTGGAATTGAACAGCCAGGGCAAGCGTCAGTTATGGCTGGGATTCAAGAATTTTTATGTGATCACGCGCTATAACCGCAGCACTTTTTATGCTATGTCTGTTTTTGAGCTGGCTAGAGCGATCCGTACTGCCAGATCATCCTATTCGGCTGACCGATAATGGTATGGGTATATCTGCAAAAAATCTATTACTCGACAAAAACAGCTGTTCCACTTACTGACACCATCAGCATGCCGTTTTCCTTGCCAAGCACTTCATAATCGATGTCGATTCCGATCACTGCGTTGGCACCCAGCTTGTGAGCATTCTCCTGTAGCTCTTCCAGGGCAATTTCACGGGCGCGTTGCAGTTCTTTTTCATAAGTTGCTGAACGTCCACCGATAAAATCACGGATGCCTGCAAAAAGATCTTTCAAGACATTCGCACCCAGGACAGCTTCGCCAGCGACAATGCCATAATAATGTGTGATGCGTCTGCCATCTATGATAGAGGTCGTGGTAAGCAGCATGTTTCCCTCACTGAAATTTCGTTACTGACTGTTAAGCCGGTCAAATACCACAATATGATCAGTTTGTGGCCTGATGCCAATTTTCTCACCAATGGCATGATCGTGGTAACTGGAAATCAGTGACAGTACATTCTGTCCGCTGGTAAGACGTAATGTATAAAGAAATTGTGCACCACGGAATGCTTTGTGTATTACGACAGCCCGCAGCAGACTGTCATTATCATGAATAATATCGTCAGGGCGTATTAGTATATCCACCTGGCTGCCCGCAATTTCACGGGATGAGTGATCCGGGTGGTAGATATTTCCGGTCAGGGTACCCAACTCAGTTTCTACTTTATCGGGGTGCATGACTTTTCCAGGAATCAGTGTGCCCTGCCCGATGAAATCTGCGATGAAACGATTTGCAGGATGATGGTAGAGCTCATGTGCGCCACCCCATTGCATCATTTTTCCAGCGTGCATCACACCTATTTTGTCTGCGACCGCAAAAGCTTCCGCCTGGTCATGCGTAACCAGAATCGCGGTAATGTTCAATTTCTTGAGCAGCTCACGTATTTCCTGGCCCAGGTATTCACGCAAACTTACATCGAGATTGGAGAACGGTTCATCCAGCAATATCAGGTCAGGATAGGGGGCTAGTGCCCGCACCAGTGCCACACGCTGCTGCTGACCGCCAGATAATTCATGCGGGTAACGATTAGCTACTTCTGTCAAACCAGTGATCTGCAGCAATTCGGCAACTCGATGAGCCCGCTTGTCTTTGGTGCTGCGATGCAGACCAAACCCGACATTGGCGGTTACAGTCAGGTGCGGGAACAGCGCATATTCCTGAAATACCATACCTACCCGCCGTTGCTCGGGTGGCAGAACGAATCCGGCACGGCTGACAGAAATTTCATTCAACCGTATTTCACCGGATACAATCGGCTCGAACCCGGCGATACAGCGCAAAACAGTCGTTTTGCCGCAACCGCTTGGACCAAGCAGGCAACCGATCTCGCCTTTTTCCAGCTCGAATGACAGTTCATTCACGATAACCTGTGCGCCATAGGCATGGCTGATTCTGTCAAGTTCCAGCAATGTACTCATTTTTGAGTCAGGTTTCGGAATGGCGTATCAGAAGAATGATTGGAATCAGTCCGGTCAGAATCAGTGTCAATGCAGGCAATGCCGCCTGTTCCCATTGTCCTTCAGAGGTTAATGAGAAAATGCGCACCGCCAGGGTATCCCAGTCGAAAGGTCGGGTCATCAGCGTAATGGGCATTTCTTTCATGACATCTACGAATACCAGTGTTGCTGCCGTAAACAAGCTGCTCTTCAACATCGGAAGATAGATCGTTCTCAACATTGACCAGCCGGTAATACCGAAACCGGCGGCAGCTTCGTCAATGCTGCGTGTCACGCGCTGCAGCGCACTTTCCAGTGGGAAGTAACTGACTGCGAGGAAACGGGTCATATACGCAATCAGCATGACCGTGAGCGTTCCCTGGATCAGTAATCCGGTTTCAGCCCCGGAAATGATTTCGATCCAGTCACTCAGCAGATTATCCAGCCACGCCATCGGAATGAATATTCCCACTGCCAGCACCGCACCTGGTAAGGCATAGCCGACTGTGGAGAGACGGATGGCAGAACGCGTATAACCATCTGAATGAAGGCGCGCGGCATACGCCAGCATGGCCGCTACCAGACAGGTTATCAGGGCAGCCAGTACCGAAAGCAGGACAGAATGCCAGGTGAATTCGAGATACCGCTGATCCAGGCCAACGGTTAGTGCGTCCATGGCCCATATACTCAACTGCACGACGGGTAACACAAAGGCAAAAAACAATACCGTACTGGCAAAACCGGTTACCGCCACCGCCTGCCAGCCAGTGAGCGGAATACGTTCAACCTGTGCACTTTTCCTGTTTTCGGAAAAACGCATCCGCAGGCGAAACCGTTGTTCCGTTACGATAATGACAAGTACGATCAGGATAAGCAGTGAAGCAAGCTGCGAAGCAGTTGATAGAGAAAACATGCCGAACCAGGTTTTATAAATCGCGGTGGTGAATGTATCGTAATTGAAAATGGAGACTGTACCAAAATCGGCCAGTGTCTCCATCAGAGCCAGCATGATGCCGGCAACGATCCAGGGACGCGCCATTGGTAGTACTACTTTGAAAAAACCTTGCCGACGAGTGAAACCCAGAGATTGAGCGACTTCCAGCAAACGTTTTCCTTGTGTCAGAAAGGCATCGCGTGAGAGCAAATAGACATAGGGGTAAAAAGCGAGTGTCATTACGATTGCCACACCTGGCCCGCTGCGTATATCGGGAAACCAGAGCAGATCGGAGTTGAACCAATGACGCAGACTGGTTTGCACCGGCCCGGTATAGTCAAACATGCCCAGCGCTACAAAGGCGATTACATAGGCAGGAATCGCCAGTGGCAGGAATAATGCCCAGGAAAAGAAACGATATCCGGGAAACCTGTAGACTGAAGTAAACCAGGCGAGACTGACTCCCAGGAGAGCGGTTCCTGCTATGACTCCCAGGGAAAGCCATAGGGTGTTCGTCAGCAGATTCGGTAGCGTGGTAGCGATCAGGTGTTGCCAGATCTCATCATCCGGCGACAGAAACGAGGCAAATACCACGCATACCGGTACAAGCACCACAGCGGCTACCAGAAATGGAAAGACGCGCCAGGCGCGTCGAATTCCATATCCAGCTTTGTAACTGGAGTGCTGCTGAATATCAGGTATTGCAGCCGGATTTACGGAAGAAAAATCGTTTTTCAAATGAATCGCACTCTAGCGGTACTCTGCACGATCCATCAGCCTAACGGCACTGGTTTGCAGTTCTCCTGCTTTCACAATACTTCTTGGATCTCCTTTGAAACTTCCCCAGTTACTGAGAGGTTCACCATATTTAATTTGTGGATTGGCGGGGTATTCCATATTGAGTTCAACAAATAATTTCTGTGCCTGCTCAGAAGAAAGAAATTCCAGTAACCGCACGGCAGCAGCTTCATGCTTGCTATAGCGGGTAACCCCTGCTCCAGAAACATTGACGTGCACACCAGTGGTGGCCTGGTTTGGCCAGAAAATTGCTAAGGGGAGAGTCGGATTCTCATGCATCAGCCGGCCGTAATAATAGGTATTAACCAAAGTTACATCACAACGCCCTGCAGCGACAAACTCGAGGGCAAGCGAATCATCTGCAATGGGATCGGTTGCAAGATTATTTACCCATCCTTTGACGATACGTTCGGTTTCGGTCTCGCCCAGCTCCGCAATCATCATCGCGATCAGTGACTGGTTATACACTTTTTTGGAAGTGCGCAGACATAAACGGTGTTTCCATTTTGGATCAGCCAGATCTGCGTAGGTGGACAATTCTTCAGGTTTTACCTTTTGGGTATTATAGACAATAGTACGGGCGCGAACGGTCAATCCGAACCACTGTCCTTGCGGATCCCGTAAATTTTCAGGGATGTTGGCTTCCAGAACAGGGGAGGTTACTGGTTTCAGTAGCCCGTTACGTGCAGCCTCCCATAAATTTCCCGCATCTACTGTAATGAGTATATCTGCTGGAGTCCTTTTACCTTCTGCGATCAGGCGGGTGAGTAATGCACCTTCCTTGTCGGTGGTGAATTTGACAGTGATGCCGGTTTCTTTGGTGAAGGCGTCAAACAAAGGTTTGATCAGCTGCTCGATTCTTGACGAGTAAACGACAATTTCTTCTGCCTGTGATGATATCGGGGCTGCAAACAAAAAACCGATGAGCAGAAAACTGCTGCACCAGCGGCCAAAATGACTGGAAAAAATGAAAGAACGGTGCATAGTTTTTAACTCCGGAGTTGAATAAGAGATGTTCGATATTCTGCCAATGAAAATGAGGGAAAATTCAGGAATTGCTATTTTGTGTTGAAACATTGCCTGACCAGAACTGACAGCGATCGTATGACTTCAACAAAAATAGTTATCAATCATGATTTTCGTCAAGGCAAAATACAAATCGCCGGATAATGAGCCTGCTTAATCATCCTGTAAACGTACTGCAAGGACGTCACATTTTGCGTAATGCAATATGCTGTTGGCTGTGGAGCCCAGCAGCAGTGCGAGCCCGTGCCTGCCATGTGATCCGACCACGATTAAATCAACATTTTCCTGTTCGGCAATACGGATAATTTCTTCTCTGGGTTCTCCCCACACCAGCCAGCGGTGAGCAGGCTCAATGCCTAATGTGTTACCTATCTGGCTCAATTTCTGTTTTTCTACATTCAGCATAGCATCATAGGTTGTTTCCGTATTCAGGGGAATGGCCGTACCGTAAGGTGTATCAGGCATGGGGATATTGTCCAGCACATGGATGAGGCTGAGTCTTGCTCCGATTTGTGATGACAGATTTCTGGCTTTCTGTACTACTTGGCTGTCTTGAGACGAGAAATCCACGGCAAGCAGAATATGGCGATAAACAGACATGGCTTTTCCTCATAGGTTGGTGAAACGGAATCAATGATTATCGTCTTTGCAGGTAGGCCGAGAGAAAATCTGCAATCCGCATTTCGTAACTTTTACCTGTAAAGGTATGCATATTGTAGTGACCGGCACCTTTGACAATCCAGAGCTCCTTGGGAGGTAACGCTGCATCATATAACCGTTTTACTTCAGATTGAGTTGTATGCCTGTCGAGCGTGCCTGCGATAAACAGGACGGGAACGGCAATATTGCCGATCCGATCGACAGGATTCAGTTGATCGACTGGTAAATCGAGAAGGAAGGAGAAATAGGGGAGCAGTAGAAACTGGAGATATTCTCCTGTATCTCCCAAATGCAATTTGAGCCGGTTTACAACCGCTTCAGAGAAAGTGGGATGCAGCGATTCAAGTATCATGGCATCGAGTTTAAGCGGAGGATTGGTCAGTACTATTGCAGCCGCACCAAGCGTTGCGCCAATGGCAGCGATGCGATCATGTGGAAAAGTATGCCGGAGATAGTCGACTGCGGCTACGACATCGGCTGATTCACGCGCACCAAAGGTAATGCGATCTCCAGGTGTTTCTCCATGCGCTTGTAAATCGATCATCAGCACATGGTAACCCTGGTTATTGAGAAATCTTGCACGGCCAAGCATTTCAAGGCGATTGCTGCGCATGGAGTGTACGAGCAGAACTGCGCCATGCCCGCTTATTCCATGTGCCAGCCAGCCATGTACGGCGTAATCATCGTTGACGAGGATCTGAACTGTTTCCACTGGGAAATCCGGCTGTAAAGTTTCTACAGCAGTGGGGGCTGATCCTGTTACGATTTCACCCAGTATGATCGTTACAGTACTGATAATCAGTAACGTTATAACAAGCTGAAGCAATATCCAGCGAATTGCCCGGTTATACATTTCAAGTTGTAATTGAATTGTCAGGAGACAGAAGGATGATAACAGCGGGTGTTGGAAATATTTCCCACTTTTGCGCTAAATAAAGTTTAATTGCAAGTCGGTTCGAGGAGCCTGAGCTCGCTCGTGTTTTTCGCAGAATACCCATTTTTTAAGAGATCAAGTAAAGATGTCAGGATTTTGTCATCTCTCGGATAAACAGTCTCTGATTATATTAGTTCTGATATTCTCGGGAGTAAGTCTGATAGGGTGTACAGCCCAACAGCCCAAACCACTTGTATCGAGGCAATCTGCTGGTCCTAAATTAGCGGGTGCAAAAAAAGCGAGAAATATTGAGGTTATCCCGATTCCGGAAAAATTGCCGTGCCAAAGAGTGTGCCGGGATGAAATTATAGTTCTGAAACAGAAACTTGCAGAAAAGGATGAGCTCATTCGAGACTTGAATGCTCGTGAACAGGATCGGGCACAGGTTTTGCAGGAAACCGCAAGCGAGATCAGTCGTACCAAGAACAAATTGCACCGTTTAGCCACACAACCGGAAGCTGCTTCGAAAATAGCCGAAGTAGAGATCGCTATCAATGCAACCAGGCAGACGGCAATGAATGAATCGGATGCTGCTTTCCAATTTCTGGCGCAGCGTTTACTGGATGCGGCGATGGTCGCTTACAAACAAAGGGATTATAGTGGTGCAATGAATTATGCTGCGCAATCCGGCGAGCTGATCGATGCGATAGCCAACTCGGCCAGAAAAATGCTGGAGTCTCAGGATGCCACGCTGGTTTTTCGTATTTCGATTCCATTACTTGCTACCCGAACCATCAGTCTGCGGGTAGATCCAAACGATCGTTCCAGGGTGATTAGTTTACTGAAAAAAGATACTCCTCTGATCGCTACTGCTTACAATGGTAATTGGCTGCGTGTACAGATCAGAGATGGTTTGTCTGGCTGGATTCAAAGTCAGTCGGTAGATGTTCGGATTGATGACCAGAATTTTCAAAAATAATCAATAATCACATTTCGGGAATGCGGTGGTTGCGATGGATGATGGCCAGCAAAGTTCTTGTTGGCTGGTAGCTTTTGCAATCGAGTATTGAGTCTGATGGGGAGAAAAGATGATTATTGGTTTTTTTTTTAGTTTCTTCTGCTACAGTATTCCCTGATATTTTGTCAATATAAAGGTGGATTTATGTATAAAACCAGAGTTATATCAATATTGCTGACCGGATTCGTTATTTCCGGATGTGCTGATATGAGCGGTACCCAGAAGGGTACTGGTACAGGTGCGTTGCTTGGTGCAGGAACGGGTGCAGCAATCGGTGCACTGGCCGGGGGCGGTAAAGGAGCTGCAATTGGTGCTGGTGCTGGTGCTGCATTAGGAGCCGGTGCCGGTTATCTGTGGTCGAAAAAAATGGAGGAACAAAAGGTGCAGATGGAGAATGCCACTGCCGGTACCGGTGTAGTGGTGTCGAAAACACCCGATAATCAGTTGATGCTGAATATCCCCAGTGATATTTCTTTTGACACGGGAAGTGCACAAATCAAACCTAATTTTCGTCCGATTCTCGATAGCTTTGCAACCAGTCTGTTAAGTAATTCAGGTACTCAAGTAACAATTGTCGGACATACCGATAATACTGGCAGTGATGCCGTCAATAATCCGTTATCGGTTAATCGTGCAGCCAGCACGCGTGAATATCTGGCCAGTCGCGGTGTGCCTTTCCAGCGAATCCAGATCGACGGACGCGGCTCGTATCAACCCGTTGCTTCAAATGATAGTGCTACAGGTCGTGCAAAAAATCGCAGGGTGGAGATCTATGTTTCAGAAACCCGCAATGAAGTAACCCAATGAGTTAACAGGAAAAGGATAATCGATATTTATGACTGATACAGAAAATATCAATAAAGAAAAATGGGAGCATGAAACGCTCCGGGAACTGATGTTCGCTTCCCTGAAAGAACAGAGAAAAGCTCGCAATTGGGGTATTTTCTTTCGTTTACTGACGTTCTCCTACTTATTCGCGCTGCTTTTCTGGGGGTTGGGCTGGCTGGATACCGAAGTGGCAGGTGGGGCTGGAAAGCATACTGCACTGGTTGATTTACGCGGCGAGATCACTCCGGATAGTTTGAATAATGCAGAAAATATTAATAACGGGCTGAAAAAAGCATTTGAAGACCGAAACACAGCCGGAGTGATATTGCGGATTAACAGTCCTGGAGGGAGCCCGGTTCAGGCAGGCTCTATCAATGATGAAATTCGTCGGTTGCGTACCCAGTATCCAGATATTCCCTTATACGCCGTAGTTGAGGATATCTGTGCTTCAGGGGGCTATTATGTTGCTGCTGCAGCAGATAGAATTTTTGTAGATAAGGCTAGCCTTATGGGATCGATCGGTGTGCTGATGGATGGATTTGGATTTACCGGTACGCTTGAAAAACTGGGTATGGAGCGCCGCCTCTTGACAGCAGGGGAAAACAAGGGATTTCTCGACCCTTTTTCACCTTCCGATCCGATACAAAGAGAGCATGCAAAGAAAATACTGGCTGAAATTCATCAGCAGTTTATTCAGGTGGTTCAGAATGGCAGGGGTGATCGCCTGAAAGATAATCCTGAAATTTTCAGTGGGATGGTGTGGACGGGAGCTAAAAGTGTGGAGCTTGGTTTGGCGGACGCATTGGGTAATATAGAATATGTTGCTCGTGAAATCATCCAGGCTGAGCGTATTGTCGACTTTACTGTCCAGCAGGGGATTGCGGAGCGTTTTGCCAGGCGGATTGGCCGGGTGGCAACAGATTTTCTGTCTGAAACAAGATACACATGGCTTATGCGATAACGCTTGTCAGCGCGCATTATCATAGATAAATTTCCTCAAGCATTCGAGTGACCGCGGTTTGCCAGTGAGGAAGATAAAGCTGGAACGTATTACGGAATTTCTCTGTATTCAGGCGTGAGTTCAAAGGGCGCTTGGCGGCTGTGACAAAAGTCTCACTATGAACCGGGATGATTGTATCCGGCCGGGCTTTGATTGGAATATCATGTTTACAGGCAAAATCCAGCAAAAACCGGGCATAGCTATACCAGGAAATTTCTCCACCGGCAGCCACATGATAAATGCCTGATTTTTCAGGATGTTTAAGTAATTTCGGAATGGCCTGGGCTGTTATATCAGCTAGCAGCTCTGCACTGGTAGGTGCTCCGATCTGATCATCGATGATTGTCAGTTGTTCTTTTTCCTGGGCAAGTCGCAGAATAGTCTTGATGAAATTTTTTCCGCGAGCGGCATAGACCCAACTGGTACGCAGGATCATATATTTGCAGTTTGATTTTCGGATCTCTTCTTCTCCCCGTAATTTACTGAGGCCATAAGTATTGATGGGGGAAGTAAGATCTATTTCCCGCCAAGGATAATTACCACTGCCGTTGAATACATAGTCGGTAGAGTAATGAATCAACCAGGCTCCAATTTGTTCAGCCTGCCGGGCCAGTAATTCGGGTGCCTCGGCATTGATACGAAAAGCCAGCTCCGGTTCATTTTCTGCTTGGTCAACTGCAGTATATGCTGCTGCATTGACAATGATGTCCGGATGGATGGTTTGCAGCGTATGAGCAATTCCTGCTGGATTTGCCAGATCGCCGCAATAGTGCAAATCTCGTCTATCCAGAGTAATCAACTTTCCTAACGGGGCCAAACTGCGCTGTAGTTCCCAGCCAACCTGGCCGTTTTTGCCAAAGAGCAGAATTTTTATTGGGGTCATCCGATCCGGCATACGTTTTGTTCCCTCTGTAAAGTTGGTACTACCGATCATTCGGGATAGCTGCCATATCAGTGAATTGAAATCTGGTTAATCTGGCTGGGATGCCAGGTTACAACCAGTCCGATACCTCCTTCTGATACCTGAAAATTACAGTCGATCCCGATTCCGGCTACCCAGACGAGTTGATCTTCGCAGAACAGTAGTGGCAAAGTATTGCGTACCCATGGGGCAAGTGCGGTTTCCTGCAAAATTTTCTTCAGGCTGCGGCGAGGACGTTTACAATTCGGCTGAAATCGTTCTCCTCCGGATCTCGAACGGATCGTCACGATCTGCCCGCTCAATTTGGCCGGATCGATTCCCATATTGTTTTGCCGTGTGAACTCGAGCACGCCTTGCAATGATTCGATAACCAGATGTTGCTCACCTTGCCAGACTACGGGTGCGATTGGTTCCAGGGATGAATCAGCAGGCAAAAACTCGATCAACCCGCGGTGGCAGTGAATTTCGAGAGTATCCACAACAAATCGGAAGCGGTTGTCGGACTGGATGACGTTCAACTGACGTAGAATTTCTTCTAGTTTGGTGGAATTTGGTAGCCGGATCAAGCGCTGTACTAGAAGGTAACGCAGCAAATTTTTGGCACGGGCAGGCCCAAGTTTGCGTAACCCTTGCAGACTTAATTTGTCGGCAATCATTATATTTTTAGCATCGATTTCTGCCAGTTCATCCAGTAAATGAGCTGCTTCACCAAGGTGCTGAGTGGATCGGAACAGTGTCTTACGGTAAGTCGGAGAGCGTTGTTCCAGTAAAGGTAGAATCTGGTGTCGTAAAAAATTACGATCATAGGACGTATCCAGATTGCTTTCGTCAGTAACCCATGACAAACCATGCAACTTGGCATAATTCAGAATCTCCGAGCGTGGAATATTGAGTAAAGGCCTGAATAGCCTGATCGTTTTGTCCGGTTCAAGTAATCTGACTGTTGGCATGGCACTAAGCCCTTTGACGCCGGCACCTCGTAGCAGCTGCAGTATCAGTGTTTCGACCTGATCATCCTGATGCTGGGCCAGCACGATATAGTCTGCCTGGATATGCTTGAAGATTTGATAGCGAGCCTCTCTGGCAATGGCTTCCAGACTTTCCTGTGACTGTTTGCGAATCTTTAAACGGTGTATGGATAGGGGTATGGTGAGGCTGTTACAGAGCGATTGGCAAAAAGTACTCCATTCACCCGAGTATGCACTGATACCATGTTCGACGTGGACTGCTGATACATCCAATTGCATTGATTTTGAAAACGTTGTGAGCAGATGCAGTAATACCACCGAATCTACGCCGCCACTGAGGGCAACTGTAAGGCGATCACCAGGCCGTACTTGTGCGCGCAGATTATGAAAAAAGCGGTAAGTTATATCAGCCGGGCTGATTGATTTTGAATCTGCCATATCCCAGCAGCCGATCAAGACGTTTCTGCAGCAACGTCTCTAAGGGAATATCCTGTAGTTTTCGGAGTGATTCTTGTAACGTCTGTTTGACAGATTGCATTACTACCGGATAGTCGCGGTGCGCACCGCCAGTGGGTTCGGGAATGATATTATCGATCAAGCCCATTTCTTTGAGCCGATCTGCAGTAATACCTAGTATCTCGGCTGCATCGGACGCTTTATCCGCACTTTTCCATAAAATAGAAGCACATCCCTCGGGTGAGATGACTGAATAAGTCGAATATTGCAGCATCAGACTGGTATCACCTACGGCGATTGCTAATGCTCCTCCCGACCCTCCTTCACCGATGATAACGCAGATGACGGGGATTCTCAGTCCTGCCATAACATACAGATTTTTACCAATGGCTTCCGATTGCCCGCGTTCTTCGGCATCTATTCCTGGATAGGCACCTGGAGTGTCAATAAACGTGATCAGCGGGATCGAGAATTTTTCAGCTAGGCGCATCAGCCGGAGTGCTTTTCGGTATCCTTCGGGTTTGGGCATACCAAAATTACGATGAATTTTTTCCTTGGTATCCCGACCTTTTTGGTGCCCGATAGCCATGATGGTCTGTCCGTTGAATCTTGCCAATCCACCTACGATAGCCTGATCATCTGCAAAATTTCTGTCACCATGCAGTTCCTCGAAATCCGTAAATAGATGTTGTACGTAATCAAGCGTATATGGACGTTGTGGATGACGTGCCACCTGTGAAATCTGCCAGGGTGTGAGTTTTGCATAGACACTCTTGGTCAGCCCCAGACTTTTTGCTTGGAGACGGGCAATTTCAGCTGAGATATCTAGTGCAGAATTATCTTGGGCAAAGCGCAACTGCTCTATTTTTGCCTCAAATTCTTCAATACCTTTTTCAAAGTCCAGAAAAATGGTTTTCATGCCAACGGATTGGGTTAAAAGCGCGATGATACAGGATTTGGCTCGTATCGTTCATGCTTGAGACAGACAAAGAAATGTTTATAAGCAGAATAGTTGCAGTAACTCTATTGCGGGCAACAGAGTACAGGATGGTAAATAAAAAACGCAGGGAATTTACTGTTTGATTACTTCGAATCCGGCACCTTCTATTGCGTGGTTGACCACTTCTTCTTTGAGAGGCTCATGGTGTTGAATTACTGCTTGTCCATCAGTGAGAGATACTTCAACACTGTTGATCCCTGGTATTTTTCCCAGTACGGTCTTGATACTGTTGACACAACCTCCGCAGGACATTCCTTTGATATGAACAATAGTCGTCAGCATAAAAAATTCCTTGGGCAAAAAAGAGAACAGTGTTTTAAATACCTGTCCGCCAGCGTTTCAACAGATAAAATGGTAATCATTGATACCGAACTCATGGCCATTGCAGCATCTGTAATTACAGGATTTAGTATACCTACTGCTGCCAGCGGAATGCCTAAAATATTATAAAACAAGGGGTTGAAGTAGCTAAGACCTAATGTCTGGTGTGTTTGTACCAATATTTTAGCTGCTTGAGAAGTTATTGAGGGTTGTCTCCATTAAAGCGCCATTCATATACTTTTAAAAACCAATGAAAATTTCCCAATTTTATGCCATTGTATTTACGCATATTCTGTTTAGCCTGGCTCCAGAAATTTTTGATGCCATTGATATGATTTTTCTTGTCGGCAAACAATTCTGAATGGTGGGTCTCATGTTGGATCTCATGTTGGATTGAATCGGATCCTGAGGGTTTTCTCATTGGCAAAATTGACGGCTGCATGCACACCAGGCAGTTTATTGAGATTTTTCCTGATCCGGGCAGCGCATATCATTTCCTTGATGGGTAATTCAATCGTTGTTGATTAAGAGAGTGTATTCAATTTCCCATCCAGGAGGTCAACAACTTTAGTCTCTTTCACCCAAAAAGGCCAGCAGCAACTGTATCAGGCTGATGAACAGGTTATACAAGCTGAGATAAATACCCAATGTTGCCATGACGTAATTGGTTTCACCACCATTTGCGATACGGTTCACATCAAACAGGATGAATCCAGAGAAAACCAATACTGCTACGGCAGAAATTGCCAGTGAAATTGCCGGAATGGCCAGGAACAAATTGACCAGAGAAGCCGGAATTACCAGAATCATTCCAGCCAGCAAAAATTGCCAAGAAAACTAAAATCTTTACGAGTAGTTGTGGCTATACCAGCAAGCGTGAAAAAAATGATACCTGTTCCTGCAGCAGCCAGACCAATCAGTTGTGAGCCATTATTGAAATGTAGTGCGTACTGAAGCAAGGGGCCTAACCACCAGCCAGCAACGAAGGTAAACAGGAAAAGCAAGGCGATCCACCAGATACTGTTGCGTGTAGCACTGACCGCGAACATTAAACCTATCATTACCGCCAGCATTACAAGTGAGCCTATAATCGGGGACTGGGCCAGGAATGAGAAATTGGTATCGGTTCCAATGACCGCCCCGACCATAGTCGGAATCATGGTCAAACTAAGCATTAGATAAGTATTTCTCAATACTTTGTTGCGTACGTCCGAATTAACGGTATTTGATACAGGGGTTGCATATTTGGTAATAAATTGCATGTTTCTTATTTTCTTTTGAAATTTAACAATAAAGCAAACCTAGACTACCTTGAGAGCACTAGAGCGTTTTTCTTATAGTTGGAATCGAAGGGATTTCCCCGTGAGTTAAAATAAGAGAGGATAGAGGTGAGAGATGCCGAAAGCTTATTCAGAGGATTTGCGCTGCCGGGTAGTGGCGGACACGGAGAAGGGTCTGAGTATCAGGGCGGTGGCCGATAAATATTCGGTCAGCCCATCATTTGTATCGAAGATAACCTGCCTGTGGAGACGGGAAGGGAGCGTTTCCCCGC
>OBJA01001062.1_pt1 | contig 20339 bp, 23 predicted proteins | sample 1519751 | NCBI WGS metagenome assembly OBJA01 (sample SAMEA3881238, study PRJEB22517) | soil metagenome | biome: lake sediment; feature: soda lake sediment; material: sediment, water from around vicinity | place: India | collected 2013-12-23 | depth 3 m
GGGATTAATTCCATTCCAAAAGGTCACATTGAAGCAGCAAAGAGTTTAGGTGTTTCAAAATCTGATATTGCTTTACACATCATTATCCCAATTGCAATTCGCAATGTGTTACCAGCACTTATCAATGAGTTTATTACGTTGACTAAAGAAACGTCAGTGGCCTCATACATTGGTGTTACTGAGTTGTTGCGTCGTCAAGCTATTATTTCTGGAACAACGTTTCGTCCGTTTGAACCATTGATTATTGTTGGGATAATTTACTTCACACTTAATAAGATTCTATCTTATGGTGGTCGTTATTTAGAAAGGAAGTTTGCTTATGATCAAAGTTGAGCATGTTTCAAAATCATTCAATCAGTTAGAAGTGGTTAATGATGTTAGCGTAACATTTGAAGATGAAACAACCTATGCCATCATTGGTGCCAGTGGTAGTGGTAAAAGCACCTTATTGAGAATGCTAAATGGTTTAGAAGTTCCAAGTAAAGGTAGCATTGTCATTGATGGTATAGACATCGTGAAGCATTCTAAAGAACTAGAGAAACTACGACCAAGCATTGGAATGGTGTTTCAATCATTCAATCTATTTGAACATTTCACAGCTTTAGAAAATGTGATGTTTGCTTTAAAAAAAGTTAAGAAGTTATCAAAGGATCAAGCGAAGCAAATTGCAGTTGAAAAGCTAACAGAAGTTGGCTGTGCGCATCGATTGGATCATTATCCTTCACAATTATCAGGAGGAGAAAAACAAAGGATCGCCATTGCGCGTGCGCTTGCAATGCAACCATCCGTATTGTTGTTTGATGAACCTACCAGTGCTTTAGATCCAGAAATGACAGTTGAAGTGCTTCATGTCATAAAGAAAATTACTACAAAAAAACTATTGTCGATACTTGTTACCCATGAAATGAACTTTGCAAAGGAAGTTGCTGATTATGTGATTTACATGGACCAAGGTCAAATTATTGAAGTTGCACCTACAAAAGAATTCTTTGAAAATACAAAGACAGAGCGTGCAAAAAAGTTTTTAAAAAATATGCTATAAAGGAGAAAACTATGAAAAAATTACTAGTATTATTAGCGATCGTTATGATGATTGCTGGGTGTTCAAACACCTCAACAGACAAACTTGTTGTACTAACAAGCTCAGGTTACTACCCGTATGAAATGGTTGATACTGATGGAAACCTCATTGGATTTGATATTGATTTTGGAGAAGCATTAGCTGAAATTATGGGTGTTGAAATTGTTTGGGAAGATATGGATTTTGATGGGATTATTGCAGCATTAAACTCAAATCGTGGTGATATGGCAATAGCGGCAATGTCTCCTGATCCAGGTAGAAATGCACTATTTTCTGATTCATATTATGTTGGAGAAGAAGAAAGCCCATTCTTTGTTTTAACACTAAAAACAAGTGGTATCGTTGATGCTGATAGTATCGCAAACAAAACAGTCGGTGTTCAAATTGGAACCATACAAGAGCAAATGATTAATCAATTGCAAGAAGAGTTTAGCTTAACCATTGATCCACGTACCAGTGTGACACAAATGGTGCTTGAAGTGACATCTGGACGTTTAGACTTTGTTGTTATTGAAGGTCCAACAGCTAAAGAGTACGTCAATCAGTTTGACACCTTAACAACTTTTGAACTAAGCAATGATTTAATTGAAGCTTACTTAATTGAGGTCAATGGCGTGAGTGTTGCACTTCCAGTTGATTCAGAACTATTGGATCAAGTTAATGCAGCAATCGCAACCCTAAAGGAAAATGGAACATTGGCTGCACTGGTTGACAAATGGTTCAATCAAGAATAGTTTTTCACTGATTTGTATGATACAATATGTGCAGGTGAAAATATGGCAAATGAATATGTACTACTAAAACAAAAAGAAGATCTTGGAATGATTGCAATTACAAAACATGCGTTTGAATTAATCACGACATTTTCAATTGAAGATGATGAAGATGTTGAACTGCATGCAAGCAAATTTTCAAGACCAGTCACTGTGAAACTTAGCAACAATAAGTTACACATTAAAGTCGATGTAAACGTTAAGTATGGTAAGAATGTCAACACGGTTATAGATCGTTTGCAAGAGAAAATTGCAAAATCAATTTTCAACATGACTGATTATCAAAGTTCGAGCGTGGACATCAATGTCGTTGGTTTTGTCTTTTAAGCCCGTTTGGGCTTTTTTTTTGCTTAAGATAGCATCACTTGTGATAAAATAGAGTAAGGTTACGGAGGATACAGCATGAATCGTCGCAAACAACGAATAACTGCGATTGTTTGTTTTTATATTTATTTTTTTAAACCAAGAGACATCGAAGAAATTATCGCAGATTTTTTTGAGTATTTTATAGAAGATGAGTCTAATGATGACTATTTGATGTTTGATGAACTCACCAAGAACATGATGATTGATGCGATTGCATCGCAAACACTTATTATTGATAAGATCAATAAACATTTAAAGAAGGGTTGGACGTTTCAACGACTTGGTCTTGTTGAACAAGCAATTCTCTTTATGGCAATTAGTGAGCTAGTTTATGAAATCGATGAGAAACCAATAATTATTAATGAAGCAGTTGAAATTTCTAAGATATATGGAGATGAAGAAAGCTATAAAATGATTAATGCCATTTTAGACCAACTATGACACAACACATCTTTGCCGTATCGGACATCGTCCGTTTGATTAAATCAACGCTTGAAAGCAACTCACAACTTCAACAGGTGTCCATGGTTGGAGAACTTTCAAATGTAACGATTTCATCAAATGGGCATTGGTACTTTACGCTTAAAGATGCAAAAGCAAGATTAGCTTGTGTGATGTTTGCAAGTGCTTCGCGACGTATTAAAACGCCGATTAAAGAAGGAGACCAGGTCATTGTACTTGGGAAAATATCTTTGTATGAAGCTTCAGGTTCAGTTCAATGTTACGTGAGTGATATTCAATTAGCTGGACTAGGTGATTTATACGCACAACTTGAGAAAACACGAAAACAACTTGCACAAGAAGGTTTATTTAGCACAGAACGAAAAAAAGCTATTCCGAGTTATCCGATGTCGATTGCGCTTGTGACATCATCACAAACAGCTGCATATCACGATGTGATGTCAACGATTAATCGTAGATGGCCTGTTGCAAATATCATTCATGTGCATACAGGTGTTCAAGGGCATGAAGCTACGGCACAAATCATTGAAGCACTAACTCATGCAGACACACTTGATGTGGATGTTGTGTTACTTGTTCGTGGTGGCGGATCAATTGAAGACTTATGGTGTTTTAATGAAGAGGTAGTGGTTCGTACCATTGCAGCAATGAAAACACCAATCATTAGTGGTGTTGGTCATGAAAGTGATATCACACTTGTGGATTATGTCGTCGATCAGAGGGCTCCAACACCTACTGGTGCTGCTGAACTTTCAACACCAACGATTGGAGATGTACAGTTTGCCCTATCAAAAGCACATGATCAGCTAAATGTGTTCATGGATGTTGTTGTCACAAAGGCTGTCAATCAATTAGATAAGGTAAAAAACCATCGGTACTTTCTTGATCCTCAATCATTAACACAACCTTATCAACAAGAATTAATGCTATATCGAAATAAAATAGAACATGCTTTAATGTTAAAAACACGCGATCTTGACAAGATTGAACAATATAAAACACAACTTTCACGTGCCATTACACAGTTGCTTAAGCATCAAAATGAACGATTAAATCACATTAAACAGCACCATCAGTCACTTTCTGTGGATTCTGTTTTGCAAAGAGGGTTTAGCATCACCACTCAATCAGGACAGATTATCCATTCAATTACTCAAATTGAGCCCAATCTACATGTAAACACACAATTAGCAGATGGTACATTTTCAAGTATCGTAACAGATAAAAAGGAGAAGCATCATGAGTGAAAAAACATTTGAAGAGGCAATGTCACGTATTCAGGTAATCGTTTCAACACTTGAAAAAGGTGATGTCCAGCTTCAAGAAGCTACCACTTTGTTTGAAGAAGGATTAGCCTTAATTGATTTTTGCGAAAAACAGCTCAGTGCATTTAGCGACAAGGTTAATGAACTAAAAGAAAGAAATCAGGATAAACAAAATGGACGTTGAAAAGCAGTTTAAACAAGCATTTGCGTATGATGCAGATTCGATTGTCAAAGAATCAGTTCTCTATTCTTCATTAGCTAAAAGTAAGCACTTACGCTATCAGTTGATGATGGCTGTTGTTAGTGACTTAGGTTTAGATTCTGAGTCAGCCAAAGATGCTGCGTTAGCGCTTGAAATGATACAGACCTATTCACTGATTCATGATGATCTGCCAGCCATGGACGATGATGACATGCGGCGTAATCAGCCATCAAATCATATTAAATATGGTGAAGCCACAGCTATTTTAGCTGGTGATGGATTATTAACAAAAGCATTTGAACATCTTGCAAAAAGTTCATATGATGATAGGATAAAGGTAATGTTAATTGCTGAGCTTGCTAAGGCCAGTGGTATTAGTGGCATGATATTAGGGCAAGTGATGGACATGAATCCATCACAGATTAGAAGCAATAACGATGTTTTAAAGATGTATACTTTAAAAACAGGTATGTTATTTGGCGCAGCAATGGCAATGGGAGCGATACTAGCTGATCAAGGGGATTTAGCTAATCAATATCGCACGATAGGGCAAACTTTAGGCGTTGCATTTCAGGTTCAAGATGATTTATTGGAATGTGAAAAATCATCAGATGATCTTGGAAAGTCAAAAAGTGATGCAAAGAACAAGAAAATGACATTTGTCAGTTTAAGTGGGAAAGAAGAGGCAATGTACATACAAACGAACGCTTTTAATGATGTTTATGAGTCATTATTACGTTTAGGTAATCATGAAAACGTTATTTCATTGATTAAGCAAATACAAAACCGAGGATTTTAACACTTATGACAAAATTTTTGAATGACCCTAAGCAACTGAAAACCTATTCTATGAAACAATGCAAAGAGCTAGCTCATGATATACGCATGTTTCTAATTGATCATGTGTCAAAGACAGGTGGTCATTTGTCAAGCAATTTAGGTATTGTTGAGTTGACGATTGCGTTGCATCGATCGTTTAATTCGCCAAAAGATAAGATTATTTTTGATGTTGGACATCAAGGATATGTGCATAAAATACTAACAGGTCGAGCAGAAAAATTTGATACGCTACGCCAATTGGATGGATTAAGTGGCTTTTTAAAGCATGCTGAAAGTGAGCACGATGTGTGGGAAGCAGGGCATGCTTCAACTTCGCTATCAGCAGCGCTTGGATATGCAATAAAACGTGATCTGGATCATCAAGATCATCACATTGTTGCTGTTATTGGGGATGGCTCATTAACAGGTGGGATGGCTTATGAGGCATTAAATCAAATTGGTGCGCTAAAGAAGAACATCATTATTATTTTTAACGATAACGATATGTCAATTTCCAAAAATGTTGGTGCTGTAACCCAAAGTTTTAGTCGTTTGCGCTCATCCAGACCATATACAACCATCAAACACGATATCAAGGGTATTCTTTCTGCAACAAAAGTTGGAACAGGTGTTCTTAAAGGATTGAGTGTTGTTCGTGATTCTTTAAAGGATGTTGTATTAAAATCTTCTTTGTTTACAGAGCTAGGTTTGGAGTACATTGGTCCTATCGATGGGCATGATATCAAGATGCTCACTAAAGTAATCGAGTTGGCTAAATCGCATGATGGGCCGATTGTCATCCATGCACTCACAACCAAAGGTAAAGGATTTCCTTATAGTGAGCTTGACAAAAACGGTATGTGGCATGGTGTTGGTCAGTTTGATCCGGAAACAGGTTTAATCGAGCAAAATGGAACAGGTGAGATGATTTCTTGGAGCAAGGCAATCAGTGAAACACTGATACGAATGGCAAAGGTAGATCAGGATATTGTCGCACTGACACCTGCAATGATGACTGGATCAAAATTGGAAAAGTTCTTTTCGCTTTTTCCAGAGCGTAGTTTTGATTGTGGCATCGCAGAGGGACATGCCATGGGGCTTGCAGCAAGTTTAGCTGTAGCAAAGGCTAAGCCATTTATTTCGATTTATTCAACATTTTTACAACGTGCTTATGATCAAATCAATCACGATATCGCTAGACCTAATTACCCCGTTGTCATAGGGATTGATCGTGCAGGCATCGTTGGTGAAGATGGTGATACACATCATGGTGTTTTTGACATTGGATTATTAACACCACTTCCAAATATGATTATCGCTCAACCAAAAAATGGAGATGAAGCACAACATCTACTGCATACTGCATTTCTATCTAAGTCTCCATTTGCGTTGAGATACCCTAGAGGGTATGTGCATTTTAGAGAAGTTGATACATTAAATGAAATCCAAATTGGCAGCTGGACGGTAGAGTACGCACCAGATCGAGTTGATGCCATTATCATTGCATATGGTGAGGTGGTCATGAACTTAGCAAATCGTTGTAAAAATAATGATTTCAAGATTATGATAGTCAACGCTCGGTTTATTAAACCTATGGATGTTAAAATGCTTGAATTGATTGTTGACAAGCAAGTACCCGTTATTGTCTATGAACCTGATATGAAGGTTGGTGGACTATATAGTTTAATATTGACTTGGATTGTAGAGCATAAGCATCATGTTGATTTGCGTCGACTTGGTCTTGATGATGCATTTATTCAGCATGGCTCAATGTCAGCGCTTAAAAAGGCAATGGGCATTGATACCAACTCACTTATTAGTTACGTATTGGAAGTCATCGATGAAAGATAATCGATTGGATGTCATCGTTGCGATACAGTTTAACCTCACAAGATCATCAGCACTCGATCATATTAAGCAAGGACATGTTTTAGTCAATGGAATTCCTTTTTATAAACCTGGTTATATTGTGAAAGAACATGATGTGGTCGAAATAAGTGAGTTTGAATACTATGTTTCGCGAGGTGGTTTTAAGTTATGTGGTGCAATCAAGGACACTAATATTACTATCAAAGACAAAATTTGCTTGGATGTTGGTGCTTCAACAGGAGGCTTCACGGATTGTCTACTTTCATTTGGAGCATTATCTGTGGTAACCATTGATGTTGGTTCCAATCAATTGCATCCAAAAATACAAGAAAACCCTAGAGTGAAATGGTATGAAAATACTAATATAAATGATGTAAAAGCAAGCGATTTTCCGGATGGTTTTGATATAATTGTAGTGGATGTTTCATTTACATCGTTAAAGCATGTTTTTTTAGCCATACATCGGCTATTAAGAAAACAGGGAAGTATGTTTTTGCTTTTTAAGCCTCAGTTTGAAGTGGGTAAGGAATACTTGAATAAAAAAGGAATAGTGAAACAGCAGGATATTATAGATGAAACACTTTCTGATTATGTCAGTTACTTTAAATCCTTTAACTACCCAATCATCAATACGTTTCCTTGTCGTTTAAAAGGTAAGCAGGGAAATCAAGAGTATTTCATTTATTTATCACGATAAGAAGGTGACATTGTGCTTATTCAACTTACAGTAAAGAACTTTGTTTTGATTGATGAGATAACCATTGACTTCAATGATGGATTAAGTGTGTTTACCGGTGAAACAGGTGCTGGTAAGAGTTTAATGGTGGATGCTATTTCTCTTTTATCAGGTCAGCGTGCTTCTGCTTCCATCATTGCCAACAACAAGCAAGAAGCCATTGTTGAAGGAGTTTTCCAACTGAAAAAAGACTCACTAGCTGCAACGATTGCGAATAGTTATGGTTTTGATGTTGACGATGTTATGGTTTTTACACGTTCCATTAGTCGTGATAATAAGAACACGTGCAAAATTAATCATCGCATGGTGCCATTATCAACTTTCAAAGAGATATGTGAAGCTGAAATTGATATCCATAGCCAACACGACACTCAGTATTTGCTTCAAGAGAAAAATCATATTCGTTTGTTGGATAATTTTTTACAAGATGACAGATTAGTCAATGAAGTAGCAGTATCTTATGCACATTATCTAGAAGCAAAAAAATATTATGAGCACATACTGAATGAACAACTTGATGAAGCTGATCGTGATTTTTTAGAGTATCAATCCAATGAGATTGACTCCTTTGATCCTAAGCAACAAGAATATGATGATTTGCTTGAACGTCAAAAGCAAATGATGGCATTTGAGAAAATTTCAATGGTAACAAACCAATCACTAGAAACACTAACTCAAGAAGAAGGTGTCTTAGAGAAGCTATATGAAGTCATAAAACACCTTGGAGATCTTCATGAAGTTTCACTGGGTAAGCAATTATCGGAGTCATTATATGACAGTTATGCGATGATTGAGGACGTTAAAGAGCAACTAAGTGACTTTATCCTTCATTTATCTTTTGATGATGATGAATATGGTTTAATATTAGATCGCCTTGCGGGGTATGATCAGCTTCGTCGTCGCCATGGAGCAACGATTGATTTGGTTCTAGAGAAAAAAGAAGCAATCGATAAAAAACTATATCAACTTGATCATCATGAGCAAGTCGTTTTAGAAGCAAAAGCGACAATGGATGCAGCCTATCAATCGTTTGAAGAGGTTGCAAGTAAGCTTTCAAGTAGTCGAGCAAAAGCCGCAAAACATCTTAAAGCAGAGATTCAAAAGCACTTAAAGGATTTACAGTTGCCTCATGCAGAGTTTGATGTTTCATTTGAACGCTCAACACCCAATAAACGTGGTTTAGATAAAGTTGTCTTTCAACTAAAAACAAATCCTGGATCTTCTCTTGCACCTCTGGCAAAAGTTGCTAGTGGGGGAGAGTTATCTCGGTTAATGTTAGGACTAAAAGCGATTTTCACGCCTTTACAAGGCTGTGGCACGATAATTTTTGATGAGATAGATGTAGGCGTGTCTGGTGCTGTTGCACACAAGGTGGGCCTTAAAATGCATGAACTGTCGAAACAAGTGCAAACATTTACGATTACTCACTTACCGGTCGTATCTTGTTTTGGTAAAACTCATTTTGATGTACGCAAACACTCCAATCACAACACAACAACCGTTTCAATCGTTCCATTGAATGTTGAACAGCGCATAGAGCAACTCGCGCTAATGGCATCAGGTAACAACAATCAACCAGCTTTAAACGCAGCCAGCGCGCTTTTAGAACAAATACAAGAAGAAATTGCCCGTGGATAGATGGATTTTTCATGTGGATGTCAATGCTTTCTATGCTTCTGTCGAAATCAATGATCATCCAGAATATCAAGGAAAACCTGTTGTTGTTTGTTCAAACAGGCAGCGTGCAATCATTACGACAGCGAACTACATTGCTCGCAAATACAATATCGAAAGTGCCATGCCATTATCAGTAGCATTAAAAAAGTGTCCTGACTTAATTATTACAGGTTTGAATTTTAGCCGTTATCAAGAAGTAAGTCGTCAATTTGTGGCTTTAGTTTCAAATTATAGTGATAAAATTCAGCAGGCAAGTATTGATGAGTGTTATCTTGATGTGACCAAACCGATTACAACGTATCAAAAGCCCTTAGATATGGCTGTACATTTACAGAAAGATATTCAAAAAACACTAAAACTTGATGTGAGTATAGGTATTGCATCAAACATGTTTCTAGCTAAAATGGCAAGCAATTTAAAGAAACCTAATGGTATTAGTATCATTCGTGATGATGAAATAGCGACTAAATTGTGGCCATTACCAATTGAAGACATGCACGGTATCGGAAAAAAGACAGTTGCCATTCTTAAAGCCATGAATATCAATACAATCAGAGATTTAGCAAATACTTCTTATGAACAATTGATTACGGTTTTTAAGAATCATACTCAGGAAGTTATTGATCGCGCTTGGGGTTTAGATTTTCGTGAAGTAGAACCAGATCAAGAGATTAAATCAATCGGACAGAGTTCATCATTGATCAAGGTAACAGATGATGCTGATGAAATTCAAACCACACTGAAAGCGTGCTGTTATGAACTTAGTCGTCGTCTCAAACGACGCCAGAGTATGCTCAAGCAATTAACTTTATCTATTAAAGATGAGGATCATCAAAGTCATACACGTTCTATGATTCTTGATAAACCTATTGTCAAAGCTGATGACATTTATGAGCAAGCATTGGTCATGCTTGAAGATCATTTTATGGACTGGCCAATTCGAAATATTGGAATTTCAACATCAAAAATAGTCAGTGAACAAGATCAGTTGCAGCAACTTTCATTATTTAAGGAGTGACATGGACACAAAACAGATGTTAAAAGAGTTCGAGTATCATCTACTCTATGCAAAACAAGTTTCAAATAACACCGCTCGCGCATATGTAAGCGATCTTGAACAGTTTTTGCAGTTTTGTCAAACCATTAGAATCAAGATGGAGTATGTGGATGATAGCATTATTGAACACTTCTTAACTCATGTTGCAGCATCAAAGCAAGGAGCTTCAATCAATCGATTAGTGAGTTCTTTAAAGTCATATTTTAATTATCGTGCACTTACCTTCAAAGAGAAGAACCCGATGGATCGCTTGGAGTATAAACAGGCCAGAGCACCACTACCTAAAACGGTTTATATTCATGATATTATGATATTGCTGGAGTCATTTAAGCCAAATGATGTCGATGATTTTCATAAGTTAATTGTTTATATTCTACTTGGAAGTGGCTTACGAGTGAGTGAACTCACTCACTTGACATTTCAAAACTATTATCAAAATGAAGGCTTGTTTAAGGTAGTCGGAAAAGGGGATAAGGAACGTTGGGTACCTATCTATGATAAGGCAAAGCATTTGCTGGATGATTACATTGAAAATGCAAGAAAAAAGTGGCTCATCAAGGATTCAAAGTATTTGTTAATCAATAAAAAAGGCAATATTATCACACGCCAATATGTGTATACAATGATTAGAAAGCAAGCGATTAAAGCAGGATTAACCATCGATATGACACCTCATACACTAAGGCATGGTTTTGCAACCTTACTGCTTTCTAATGGAGCAGACTTACGAATGGTTCAAGAACTATTAGGTCATAGCAGTATATCAACGACTCAGATTTACACACACATACAACCAGGTAAGCTACATAAGAGTTATGATCAGTTTCATCCTGGAGCGAAAATATCAAAGGAGATAAAAGAAGATGAAAAAGTTTAAGCGAATTATTACCATTGTTATGGATTCTGTTGGTGTCGGAGAACTTCCAGATGCTAAAGAATATGGTGATGAGGGTGCAGATACTCTAGGAAACATTGCAAGAGCGACAGGTGGTTTAAATCTACCTAACTTAGCAAAACTTGGATTAGGTAACTTGCATGATGTTGAAGGAGTTTTACCTGTCAAACAGCCTTCTGGTTACTATGGCAAAATGAATGAAGCTAGCTTGGGTAAAGATACCATGACCGGTCATTGGGAAATGATGGGATTATACATTGATAAACCATTTATCACATTTACGGATACTGGCTTTCCTAAAGAGCTATTGGATGAGCTTGAAGCCCGTACATCAAGTAAAATTGTTGGTAATAAAGCAGCATCAGGTACAGAAATTATAGATGAATTAGGCGAACACCATGTTAAAACAGGGGATATCATTTTGTATACTTCAGCAGATAGTGTGCTTCAAATAGCTGCTAATGAAGATACGTATGGATTAGATCGATTATATAAGGCATGTGAAATAGCTAGAGAGCTTACAATGAAAGAAGAATGGCGTGTCGGTCGTGTCATTGCTCGCCCTTTTGTCGGAACAAAAGTAGGGGAGTTTAAGCGAACATCCAATCGTCATGACTATGCGCTAAAACCATTTGAAAAAACAACACTTGATGATTTGAAAGAATCCGGATTTGATGTGATTAGTATAGGCAAGATTGTCGATATTTTTGATGGTGAAGGAATTACACAGTATCAAAAGACGGTTTCAAATAAAGATGGTATGGAGAAAACGATCGCAACCTTAGATCAAGACTTTACAGGACTTACGTATGTCAATTTGGTTGATTTTGATGCATTATGGGGACATCGTCGCAATCCTCAAGGTTACAAAGAAGAACTAGAGCTATTTGATAAGCAACTCGGTGAGTTACTTCCAAATCTAAATAATGATGATCTTCTTATACTTACGAGTGATCATGGCAACGATCCAACTCATCATGGAACAGACCATACAAGAGAATATGCACTGCAACTATATTATTCACCATCTTTAAAACATCCAACAGCATTGCCAATTAGTGAAACCTTTGCAGATATCGCTGCTACAATCGCAGATAATTTTGATATTAAAGCTCCTGCAAATGGAAAATCATTGATGAACCTATTGAAATAAATCTTGTCATGTAAAAAGTGAATACTAATAAAAGTATTCACTTTTTTAAAATAAATCAAATAGATCTAAAACGATAACAATTATAAGAAATAATAGGAAAGATAATGAAACTAATAAATAGTCACATAAATTCATATATTAATTACATAATATAGATTATGCGAAGTAATATGATGCGTTTAGAATGAAGATTAATCAGCTTTCTTCATTCACTTCTCTATTTATTTTTAGAAGTCACTCGCTTTAACTGCTGTGATCGGAATTGTTCCTGGTTCATCAGGCTGTATATAATACTATAATCATGAAAAATTTCTAAAAGATAATCTGTTTGAAAAAATACGGTCTGGTAACCAAAGTAGTTTCTTATACCTAACCACTGTTTTCCTTTGGCTACTTTTAAGCGATAATAACCAACTGGAATTGATACAACAGTCTCTTCGCTCCTTTTTAAATATAATTCAATCGTTTGGTTTAACTGGACATGTACCAATTTTATTACACAGTCATACTCTGTGTAGCCTGTAATATGAAACTTAATATTATCTAGTAATTGTGTTTTTCTTTACCTTCAAATATATGACCTGTTTCTGGTTGTTTTGAATGTGTAATTGAGTTTAACGAATTGAGTGTAAAAAGTCCACTCAAACCAATGACAATAAAAACAATAACGCCTACAATAAGCAATCGATTTTTTTTATTAGATACAGTAGATACATGTGGTTTATTATGAGTTGAATGATCGAAACTTGTTGATATACCATAAATTTAATTGTGAATATTGTGACATGATTCACAAAGCGATATGCCTTCGCGTGCTAAATTATTCTTACATCTTTCGCATATTTTCATGTTTTTCCCCCAAAAAAGATATTGCCTGTTTAATTGTTGCTGATTATTTTGCTGTAAATGTGAGGAATACAGCATTCTTAAGTGAATTATATCTTTTTTATAAAAGAAGAACAATATTTGCATGAAGCCATCATTGTTCTTATATTTACTTAGTTTATTAATCTATTTTCTAAAATTGAAAGTTTATTTGTCATTTCACGATTAAAAATGTGTTGATAGAATCTCCAAAGCTCATCTTCATTAGTGCCAATATACCATGATACAAACCTAGGTTGTGTAATAACAAACCCTTCAACAACAGTTATTACTACACATTTTGTTGTTGTAGTTGCGTCTGAATCTGTAACAGCATAGCACTGATTTTGATCACCGAGTTGATGAGAATCAATTAAACTTGTAATCACAATATGATCAGTTAAGTCACCATCCTCTTGGTCATAGGCGTACACGTTTAGACGTGGATTAAACACTGAATACTGGCGAATTGTCTGATTACTTGCAATGATAATTGGTGGGTGATTATTATCTATAACGGTCACATACATGGTTTGTTGATCGAAATAATCATACTGATCTTCTACTCTTAAAATCACTTCATAGATGCCAACTTCAGATATATTTACTTTATTAGAAATAACCTGTATTGATGTTGTTAAGTCCCCCTCTTCCTTGTCAAAGGCAGTTACAAATTCTAGTGGTTCGAATGATTCATGTCGTTGAATTGTTGGATGTATCAAAGTTAACACCGGTGATGTATTAATAAGACGATTAGTTATTGTGAGCATAGTACCTCCATACTCAATGAATGGTGATGCAATCCACATAGGAGTGATAACACTCCCCTCTTTAACGCGTTGTCTGTTTTGATAGCACCCTTCAACTTGACCTATTAGTTGATAGAATGTAACTAAATCGATGACTCTTTTATCAAAAATAGTTTCAAACATGCGATCTTTCCTATAAAAAAGTTGATTACCATAAGCTAAGCTACATGAACCCCCTGCATGAACCACTGGATGTGTTTGACCAGGACCACTTCTTACAACTACGTTACTGTGTGTTACAACGAGTTTTGTGTCTTTAATATTCGAGTTAATCGTAAACTCATAATCACCGTAAGCTTGGACAATTTGTTCATTCATTGGGAAAAAAAGCTGTGTTTTAAATGTTTGATTTGTCTGTTTTGCATAAACAACAATCATCGCTTGATAGGTTTGATTTGGTAGAAAGCGATTGAAATCAACTGATAGTTCAAACCCCACATTATAGTAATAGTAGTTGCAAACAGATGATACTTGAAAATATTCAGTCAAATCGCACATACGAGAGCCACGATAAAACATTAACGATGTCATGTTGTGACTGACTAGTGATGCTTCTACTTCAAATCGATCATGAATACTCGTAAACTCAATGGAAATTACATGTGTGGTTTCATTAAGAAAATGCTGATTGGAGTTAATAAATGCCCACCCATTAATGCTCAAAGTTTCTTTATTAGTATTCATATGATGAACTTCATAAGGAAGTCTTGATTTTAAAACAACTTCAGTTGAAGCATTCGCTATGATACGGCTAATAGATAGAAATAAAAGAGAGACAATTATTGGTATAACAAATCTTAGTTTCATAAAAATCTCCTTACGATGACAGCCCCTATGGCTATGATAAAGATGATGAAAAAAGGATAAGTGATAAATGGTGTTTGACTTTCTTCATGTGATAATGCTTCATCTTTTATGACTTCATGACAAGTTGTAATAAACTCTAGAGTATATGAATTTATTTGAACATGATCTTGGTTATAGTGAACAAGGCTAGATATTGATGAATCAATTGCGATAGCGACCCCATTATCTTTTATGAGTACATAGGGATGCTTGGAGTGTAAATACTCCCCTGATAATAAATCAGCAACATGAACAAACTCTCTTAAGCACTCATGATCGTGAAACTGAATTGTTTTTATATGATTACCATTATGAAAGTACATGACATCCTCCTCTCATTTATTGTTATAAAAAAAAAGAACTCCTACATTTTGAGGAGTTACATTTTAATGTTGTACTTTATTAGATATTCATAAAATTTTGTTTGCTGATCTAAAGTGGCTTGCTTTTTTAACTTACTCAGCTCAGAATCCAAACTATGTCTTGAAAGTTTGTTAACCAAACTTGCATGTTCTTTTATAGCTTCAATTAGTTCATCATCAAATGACAAATTGTAAACGGATGCAAATCTTAACGCTCTTAAGATACGAATTGCATCCTCAGACATAGACCGTCGAGCAGGTTTAATCGTCACTAAGCGACGCTCTTTTATGTGTTGTAATCCTAAATAGTAATCAAACACATGATCTTCTGCATTGATGTAAATTGCGTTGATTGTAAAATCACGTCGTGATGCATCTTCTTCGATACTTTGAGTATAGGAAACATCAGATGGGTATCGATGTTTGGTATACTCCCCTTCCTTTCGAAAAGTGGTTATCGTCATCGGAATTTTTTTATAATTGAAACTTACCGAATTGAATGCAATTCCAGAATAGTCTAAATCATAATCACTAAAAATTTCCAGTACCTCTTCAATCGGTGCAGTCGTAGTGATGTCAACATCTTTGATTGGTAAATCAAAGAGTACATCACGTACACAACCACCAACGAAGTACGCGCTATATCCGCGCTCCTCGATTGCTTTTAAACAGGGCTTGAACGAGTCTAGGTCTTTCATGTTATCGTCTACGACCGGCAATTAACAGAAATCTTAAGATTTGCAATAATGTACCAATTAGTGCTGCAACATAAGTCATTGCAGCTGCTGAAAGCATGCTTTTAGCATAGGAACGCTCATCCAGTGACAATACACCTTCATCAGTTAATAATTGAAGTGCTCGTTTAGATGCATCAAATTCAACAGGTAATGTTACCAACTGAAATACCGCAATAACAACAAGCATTAAAATGCCAGCATACATGAGTTGAATTGAATTAAAGAGAAGACCAAAAATTAAAACACCCCATCCAAGATTACCAGCTACAATTGCTGCTGGTAAAATTGTGTTACGCAAAACTAGTGCTTTGTATCCAACATGATGTTGAATAGCATGACCAACCTCATGAGCAGCAATTGAAATAGCTGCGATTGAGTTTGTGTTATAAACACCTTCTGATAGACGAACTTTTTTAGAACGAGGATCATAATGATCAGATAATTGACCTCGACTTGGTTCAACATCCACATCAAATATTCCTTGTCGTTTCAATATTAAGTTGGCAACATCTGCGCCTGTATAACGTGTATTTGCTTTCATACGACTAAATCGCGTGTATGCTCGTTGTACACTTGCTTGTGCGCTCATCATGATAACAAAGGCTAACAGATATAAAATAATGTCATAACCACCACCAAAGAAAATTGGCATACTATTACCTCCTAATGATACGTTGATATTAAAAAGAAGCTTGCGCTTCTTATTTTACTGCTTCTTTTAATGCTTTCGCCGGTTTAAAAGCAGGTGCTTTTGATGCTGGAACCGAAATTGCTTCTCTAGTTTGAGGGTTGTATCCGGTACGAGCACTGCGCTCTTTGACGGTGAAACGTCCAAAACCACTAATATCAACTTTTCCACCATTTACTAATTCTTTTGTTACTTCATCAAACAAAGCATCAACAAACTCTGTTGCCGCTTTTTTAGTCACGCCTAGGCGTTCTGCTAAAACTTCAGCTAGTGCTTTTTTATTCATAGATTCTGCCATTGAGGTACCTCCAATCTACTTTTCTATCATAACACCTCAATATTTATAATTCAATAACTATAATATTGAAAATCATTAGTATTTAAGCGTGTTTTTTGCTATTGTGACTTTTGTCTTACTTTAAAAACAAGTGGAGTTCCAATAAACTCAAATGTTTCACGCAATTTATTCTCTAAATATCTTTGATAAGAGAAGTGCATTAAATCAGGATCATTAACAAAAACCATGAATGTTGGTGGACATGTGTCAACTTGTGTCATATAACTAATTCTCAAACGCTTACCTTTATGACTAGGAGGTGGATTCAATGCGGTAGCATCCATTAGAACCTCATTAAGGACAGATGTTTGGATGCGCATGGAAGCACTCTCATAGACCTGATCGATTAACGGAATGATTTGGTGAACCCGTTGTTTTGTAACAGCTGAGATGCTTAAAACAGGTGCATATGACAAATATCCAAACTGTTCTCTAATTTTCTTTATATAATCTTGTAAGTCTTCTTCTGTTTTATCAATGGCATCCCATTTATTAAGTAAGATTAGCATTGGTTTGTTAAGGTTATGTGCGTACCCAGCAACGTGTTTGTCAAGCTCAGTAATAGGTTCAGAAGCATCGATCACAAAACAAACAACATCGCTTCTTTCAATGGCTGACATTGAACGTATAAGTGCGTATTTTTCAATTTTCTCATAGATCTTCCCGCGTTTGCGAATACCTGCAGTATCAATGACAACATAAGGTTGCTGATTAACTTTAAACACGGTATCAATAGCATCTCGTGTTGTTCCGGCAATATCAGAGACAATCACACGTTGTTGGTTCAACAAGGCATTCACGATTGAAGACTTTCCAACATTTGGACGTCCAATAATAGAAAAAGCAATGGTTCCATCTTCAAATTTCGTGGTCTTCTCTGGAAGTTTTGAGATGACATCATCCAATAAATCACCAACACCAATGGCATGTGTGCTGCTGATGGCATGAATGTCTTCAAATCCTAATGCATAAAACTCATACATACGATCTTTAAATGCAACATCATCAATTTTGTTTACCGCAACAATGACTTGTTTCCTACTTTGATGCAATTTCTTTGCGATGACACGTTCATTTTGATCGAGACCCTGTTGTGAATCAACGACATAAATAATGACATCCGCTTCGTCTATTGCGATTTCGACTTGCATCATCACTTCATCTTTAAATAATTCATCTTTTAATACAATGCCACCGGTATCAATGACACGAATTGTCTTTGTTAACCACTCACATAACCCATACAATCGATCTCTTGTAACACCAGGTTCATCATAAACAATCGAAACACGTTCTCCTATTAGTCGATTAAACAAGGTTGATTTACCAACATTTGGTTGTCCAACAATTGCAACTATTCCATCAATCATGACTCGTCACTCTCCTAACATGCTCCTCAATCACAGCCACAACCTCTTCAATTGAAAGATTTGAGGTATCAATTACAATCGCATCATCCGCTTGTTTTAGCGGTGATTCTTGGCGATGCGTATCAGCATAATCACGTTCATTAATTTCTTTTGCTAGTTCGTGATACTGAGTTTGAATATTTTTCTTTAAATTTTCTTGATATCGACGATTGGCTCTAGATGCCACTGAAGCAGTTTGAAAAATCTTAAGTTCAGCATCAGGTAAAACAACAGTGCCAATGTCACGTCCATCCATGACGACACCTTTGTCTTCAGCTATTTTTTGCTGTTGCTTAACCAACTGTTTTCGTACACCCGAAAAAACCGATACTAAAGAAGCAGCGGTTGAAACTTCGTTGGATCGTAACTCATCTGTAACATCAACTTGATTACAGATGACACGTCCCTTTGGAAGAAGTTCGATGGTTAATGACTCACACAATTTGGTGAGTTCTTTTTCATCATCAAGTGGTACATTTTCCTTTATGGCATAAAGAGCAACACATCGATACATAGCTCCTGAATCGATGTGGGTGTAACCAAGTTTTCTAGCTAATAACTTTGCGATGGTACTTTTGCCAGAAGCAACTGGACCATCAATGGCAATATTAATTTTGTTCATAGTAACCCTTGTAATCCTAAGATTGTAAATACCACATAAGCACTAACAATCAATAATCCTAATATAAATATAGCGAGTAAAAAATTAACTAGTCGATTCGTTGCAAGAACCTTCTCATTGACATCTGATAAAGAATGTTCCATTGTCTCTATGGTTTTCGACAATTGTTGCGTTTTTGTATACCAATCATCATCTAAAACAGTGTCATCTTCATCTGATAGCAAAGCTGTTTTTTGCTTATCAAGCTGATGAAGAACTTCATCAATCATCACTTCATCATCCGTCAATTCTTCATTTGATGTCTCAGTTAATTCCTCAATATCCTCATTCACTTCTACCGCAGGTGTTGTCTTTAAATCATCTTTAATCTTATTATCTTTTAAAAATGATGAAATCACATTACGTGTGGTTTCATGCTCTACTCTTGTTCCTTCTTTGACATTATAGTTTTTAACTTCCTCAATAAACTGTTCTAGAAAGTCGTTGGTAATTAAATCTTCACTTGAGTCATCCAACAAATCACGATAAGCTTGATTTTTTGCATGCAGTGGTGTGTAATCACTAATCTTTAACTCGCGATCTTCAACAGAAAACTTCTGGTCCACAGCTGATAACCGTTTTGCAAACGGAGCTAAAGCGTCATGAAAGTTAGTTTCTTCTTGATCTTGAGAAATCATTTCGCGTAATTGTGCATATTTTTTGACACGTGATTGTTGCTCCATAGGTACCTCCACAATATGAAATATTATACCACACTTGAAACACTAAAATAAAAAACTTATGGAAGTACCATAAGTATTTATTTAGTTATTGTTTTGCTAACCAGCGACTTAGCACTGGCTTCATTTTTGGATAAAGCAAGACATAGACAATTGTAATTAGCGACCCTTTTAGTAAGTTAAAAGGTGTAAATGTTGTTAAAATTAATCCCATACGATATTCAAACCCTGGAGGCAGCCCATATAGATTAAATGTGATGAAGTAATTCACAAAAATCATAACAACAGCTAGAATAATAGTTCCAATGATTCCAGAGATCCATTTGTATTTCTTTTCATCTTTACGATATAAAATTACTATCGGAAGCATCAATGCCACACTAGAAGCAAAATTTGCTACTTCACCTGAGAATGCGGGTTCTTTCATTAAGAACATAGCATGTAAGATGTTTTTAAATAGTTGAACTAGGATACCAGCCATTGGTCCTGCTGCGATTCCTGTTAATATTGCTGGAATATCACTGAAATCAATTTTCAGGTATGGTGCAGCTGGAAACAAAAACGGAATAGGTATTTCTAAAAAATATAATG